>JGI26051J44788_1000657_pt1 | contig 16919 bp, 25 predicted proteins | sample HigsolmetaGSP13D_FD_44788 | JGI IMG/M metagenome (IMG submission 44788) | reverse complement strand
CCCCTTCTCCCCTTCCCTCCCCGGTCCACGTAACAAACAGGAAAGAAACGACCCTACTACCACTACCAGTAGCAGGGCCGCTCATTCTTGTTCGCCTGGGCCGCATGGACCCGAGGGCATCGTCCCCGCAAACTCGTCCTCCACGAGCCCGCGCAGCAGGGGCGCCAGCCGCTTGAGCCGCCACCCGGCCCTGGTTTGATGTTCACCAGGGTCATGTACCGTGCGTACCGGCACGTCTGCCTGGTCGGTCCCTCGCCGCTGGGCCAGAGCCGGAACTGGAACCTGCGGATCTCCCGCCGGAGGATCCGGTCGCGCTTCGTCCGGACGAGGTCGCCTTGCCCAGGATCCGCTCGAGGGGCTGCATGCGGGCGGTGAACTCATCGTCGAAGAAGGCGTTGTGGGCGGATTCGAGGAAGAAGTGGATCTGGAGGCGGCGGAGGTAGTTGCGGACGTGAGGGGGTTGGACAGTTAGGAATTTGATTGCTTTCTGGATGTTTTTTTTTCTGGTTAGTATATAATCTTTTGGGATATATAATGAATATAAGGAAAGAACTCGATCACATGATACAAAGGACCAACTGATATCTAAAAGGAGAAAGAGAGAGATCTCGAGATGGGATGGGAAACGGAGATATTTAAGATTGCTGCGAACTATCTTAAGCGAGGGACAGATATTGTATATTCGTGGATAGATCTGCTATATCATCAATCGGACTGTTCGTCAAGGCGGCAGCAATATAGGTATTCATATAAAAAAAAGAGGGAGTGAACTATTGAGCAGAGACTCTCATATAGCTATTATTTTAATATCCCTATTATTTGTGAGTTAGCCCACCTTATTCAGAACAAGAAGGACATAATGTATCGAGGGGTGTGGATACCTATAGAGAAACGCAGTGAAGTGTCCGCACCTCCCGTTCACTGTGACAAGATAATTAAGGAAACATATCGGAATGGGGCAACAGCATGACAATCGATCAATCTGAGTATCCCCAAACAATATCAGCTTAGGGCAAATTCTGAATATCGGACTATGCCAGCGCAACTAGTATATATATGTCCGGCAGACCCTCTGTAGTGTCATGTCTTTTGGATCGCACATTCGTTGATACAGAGTACAAACATGCGTTCAACATGGAGAGGTGGGCTTTGTGTGTTCTTTATGGACTGATGTTGTATTGTCTTCCTGGACGTGAATGAGTTTGCCCAATATCCTATAGGGCCAATAGCGCCGTAAACCTGGGCTGCTCACTGTGCCTTTGTTGAAAGAGGCACAAAAGAGGCATTTGACGAGACCAGACAAAGAAGACGTGCAAAATTGACCGATCAATATATAGTGACATAAAAGGTTTGGGGGAGGGTGGGGGGAAGAAGAAGAAGCGTATCGTTGTAACATTAACATGCTTATATAGAGAATGTCGAATCAAATGTATGCAGACCGTAGAGCCTTTGTTCGATAGACACTGAAGAATGTCTTTGTTGTGGGTATCTTTATACTGGAAAGTTCAAACGACTAAAAGTAGATTTCCTCTGTGAAACATATATCAAGTTAGATGTTCAGTGAAAGAATTTTTTTTATTCCCTAAGCGAGTCATCCTTTTCGGCCTCTCAGAAGCGCCAGGGTAGGTAAGTAGTTATAGAAAACTGCATCAAGCTCGCATAGCATGTTTCCTCTCACGGTCCGGTTGTTTGTGCTGGTTAGCAGAGAATAAATAAAATAGGTCGGTCGGTGGTACTCGGCGGAAATAGATCCCTACGATCTAGACAAACCCATTATTACTGTCTGCCGTGAACTGATTGATAGTAGACCAGTGAATACAGGTTGGTCCCCACCCACAAAGAATGAAGGGCAGTGAAGCAACCAGAATGGCCCCTCCCCGCATTGTACTGTCATACATACATAATAGCCGAATGGAGATCGCCTGGCCGGTTGTCCTCCTGAAAGAACAGTTGTGCAGTAGTTCTACGATAGTCGGTAGTCCATAGATTTTACTGAACCAATGGATCCTTAGTAGCCCTAGTTCCCGCGCCAAGCCCGCGCGATGACGTCGACTGGACCGTGACGGATCTGATCTCAGATCTCAGATCTCATCATACCTAGTCCGAGTACCCTTGTAGTACTTCTCTCACCTCGACCCGCGTCTCATGCTGTCAGAAGTTGGCATTTTCTAATCTGAGCTAGAAGCGTTGCGCGTCATGGTCGGGGACCCACGGGGCTGGAGGAGGAGCTTTTCCCGCCATGCAGACGCTGTTTCAGCTGCCGTCTGAGGTTGAGGTCCCGATCTGCAGTGAGTACCTCCCAAAGTACCTACTTAACCTGAGTGAAGGGGTTGATTCGTCTTGACTCCTTGTGAATGGCGTCTTCACTTGCTCACTTGTATAGTATAGTATATATACCCGGCTGACGAGTTCTCTTTCTGCCACGAACGATACATACCTACCTACCTAATCCGGTAACATTTGGATTGGAAAGATAGAGAGAGAAATCAAGTCACGTACTTGATACAACAAGGTACAGACGACAGCCATGGGCCTCGCCGGCTCCCGGTATCGCCTCAAGGTCACCGCGGGACCCGAGTACGATCCCCGGACGCACCAGACGGTGCCCGTCAACCAGGACGAGACGCTGCGGCTGGAGAACGCGCACGCGATCGTGAGCCTGTGCGTGCGCGTGCAGAACTATACGGGTATCTCCATCCCTCCCTGCCCTTACAGTTATGATGAATGTCTACTAATAGTATATATAATGATGACCAGGCTTCCCATCCACCTCCCCCCCAACCCACCCCTACTTCTCCCACCCCCTCCACACCCACGACCAGTACTCCATCGCCATCTCCCTCGTCCCCAAGCACCCCATCTCCGGCGACGACCTCATCTTCGGCAACGACTTCGAGCGGCCCATCCGCGACCGCCTCCCGCCGGGGTTCAACACCGCCCTGCGCCTCGTCAAGTGGACGCTCGACCCCGCCCTAGACGGCGACGCCTACGCCGACAAACCCTACCTGTACAGCCCCGCCCTGGCGAGCTGGAACCAGTTCCGGATCGGGAATCGGATCCGGGGGACGGATGAGGTGTTGAATGTGCATGATAAGATTATCGAGGAGGGGGCGGAGCGGGGAGAAGATGGAGATGAGGACGAGGACGATGGGGAGAAGGTGCGCAAGGGCAAGTACGGGGTGATCCCGGATACGGTGGAGGGGAGGAGGAAGTTTTTCCTGGATGAGAAGAATCGGAAACGGTTCGTGTTTGAGCCGGGGAGGGTGTATCTGGCGGATTTTGGGAATCCGTATATCGTGTTTAATGGTTTGCCAACCTTTTTCTCTCTCTGTCTCTCTCTTCCGTGTCTATGTCTATTTCTGGTGTGATAAGTTTTATTGACTTGTTGATGGCTGCTGCAGACTTCTCCCTGCGCCTCCCCGGCTTCAGCCTGCAGGTGACCAAGTACATCGACGAGAAGAACCACGAGCTGCGCTACACGCTCAAGAACCGGCGCACGGGCGTCGTCTACTTTGTCGTCATGTTCACGCTGATCATCCGCGGCTCGCGCGCGGAGCACGACCAGATGCGCGAGGAGGAGAGGGCCAGAAAGGGCGCCGCCGGCGATGGCGGTGGTGGTGATGAGAATCGGCTGGGGCGGTTTGACTGGGAGCCGCAGCAGGAGCAGAAGCAGAGACAGTGTGATGTGGAGTGTTGACCTGTTTTTCTTCTTTCTTTCTTTCTTTCTTTCTACTTTCCTTCCAAGACACGGGTATCGATCAAAAGAGATGATCGTGGGTACTTATTTAGGGAGTAACATGCCCGTAGAGCCATAGAATAGAAACTGACTGTCATGTTATATTCATCTTCTGTACTTATATTTGTAGGAACATGAGTGTACGGCTACAGCCTCTTCAGCACGTCCTCTAGGACCTCCTGCGTCGTCGCCTTGCCGCCCAGATCCGGCGAGAGGACCTTGCCCTCGTCCAGGCTGGCGTCGACCGCGGCGTAGATCTTGGCCGCGGCGGGCTCCTCGCCCAGGAACTCGAGCATGAGCGCGGCGCTGCGCAGCGTCGCGATCGGGTTCGCGATGCCCTTGCCCTCGATGTCAGGCGCGCTGCCGTGGCACGGCTCGCCGATGGCGAAGCCGTCGCCGACGTTGGCGCTCGGCACGAGGCCCAGGCTGCCGACGAGCGCGGCCGCGCCGTCGGACAGGATGTCGCCGTACAGGTTGGGCGCCACGATGACGTCGTAGTACGACGGCTGCCGGAACAGCTTGTACACCATCGAGTCGACGATCTGCTCCTCGACCTCGACGCTGGCGAACTTGTCCGCCGCGAGCGCCTGGCGCGAGACCTCGCGGAACAGGCCGTCCGTCTGCGACAGGACGTTGGACTTGTGCGTGATGGTCACCAGGGGCTTGGACCGGGTGACGGCGTTGCCGCTGGCCGCGGCGACGTCGCGGATCTTCTGCCGGCGCAGGGCGATCTCGCCGGCCATGGTGGCGATGCGGGACGAGGCGCGCTCGGAGATGCGCTTGACGGCCTCGGCGACCTTGCCGGTGGGGGTGTCGGTGGTGCGCTCCTCCTTGACGTAGAGGTCCTCGGTGTTCTCGCGCACGATGACCAGGTCGATGGGCGAGCCGCTGCTGCGGGCGGTGGTCTTGACGGGGCGCACGTTGGCGTAGAGGTCTAGGCGCTTGCGCAGGGCGACGATGGGCGAGGAGTAGCCGGCGACCTTGGTGGTGGGGGAGCTGCCATCATCAGCTGGGTTCCAAGTACTAATGCAGGAGCATCAGACAGAGCAATCAGCCTACCTGACAGCACCGAACAGGGCGCCATCGCACTCCTTCTTCAGCGTCTCGACGGTTTTGTCGGGCAGGGCGGTGCCGGTGCGCTTGAAGGTGTCGAAGCCGGCATCGAGGTCGACGAAGGAGAACTTGAGCTTCAGCGAGGCGGGGAGGGCCTCAAGGATGCGGCGACCGGCCTGAGGTATCGCTCGTGTCAGCCAGGGTTCCAGCCGTGTTATTTCCTACCAGGTCGCGCCCATCGGACGTGCGGAGCAGAACATACCGGGATGACCTCCCTCCCGATGCCGTCTCCCGGAATCAGACCTGCACGAGATCAGCAATTGAGCTTGCAAGACGCTTCTATAGCCAAGAAGAAGAGCAATTGACCTATCCGCAGTGTTCTGGCAGCCATGGTGTGCGCGATCTGGCGAGGCCGGACGGAGGGGAGATGGGAGGAGGGGTTTTGTCGTGCGGCGGAAGAACATTGATCCGGGTGCAGAGCCGCAGAGACAGAAAAGGACAGCTCTGGCAGCTCTACATGCTCATGTATATAAAGGTCTCAGGAAGATGCTGTGTGGCTGCCGTTGCTGCTCTCGAGTTCCTTCTTGCTGTGCCCTGACCGCGTCAGCATGAGGACAGTCTCTGCCAGGTGGACGTTGCCGGCGTGACGCAGTGGAGGACACGTACACGACTTCGACCAGAGAGGAGCAGATGAGATGGCATCTCCGTCCAGAGACGTGTTCTTTTCTGCGGTCCCGCGTCCCCTCCGACCTGACGCACTGGCTCAGCCACCGTATGCTCCTCCGTATTTCCTCCACGGCTGACGAGGTACTGCGGATGATGGCCGTCAGGGTGATAGGATCGACGCAGGCACGGCGACGGCGTGCGTCCCGCGGCCGGGAACGACGGCGAGCGCGGCGCGGCCTCAGCCCTGCGAGGCCAGCATGAGCATACTTTTTTCTTCTCTGGCCGTTGCGGATGATGTGGAGGACTGACGATCCCCATGTTTCCATCTTTCGCTGCGGATCTGCCGCCTCGGCAGCGCGGCCCCTGACGATGCGGCGGCGGCCTGAGGCCCCCTGCGCGCTGCCTGGGCGCCCCGTGCCCCCTAAACCACCGCGACGGCCCTCTTAACGCCTACGTATTCATCTCCTCCTTGTCTCTCTCATCTCTTTCTTTACTCTTTCTCCTCCTCCTCCTCTGTCATCCCTCCTCCGGTTCTCATCGTTGTGTTCCTCCCCCTGCCAGAGCCTCGGCTCTCGCTGGGTCTGTTTCTGTCACGTTGCCCCTACTACGCGTCTCGCTCCAGCTGAGCCTGCGTCCCCCCAACCCCCCTGTCTGCGGCCCGACAGCCTGCTGGCCGTGTCGCCCCTCCGCCAGATAAATCCCTCCTCCCTCCCAGACCCGTGCGAGAGTCCGGACAGACCGCCGAGTCTGTCCTTATCCCAGTGCGTTCTGCGTCGGTGACACCGCTTCGGTGGTGTCCCTCCAAGCCGTAGATGCCCTGGCGCCTCCAACGGACCTAGCGTGCCAAACCTGCCCAACCTGCCTCGGCTTCAGAGCAGCCATGGCGGAGAACCGGCCCCAGGGGGTCCGCAGCTTGCTGGCCAAGTTCGAGAGCAACAGCCAGAACAACGTCTCCTCCCCCCCGTCCCGCGGGCGCTCGCCCACCGGGTCGGACGGCTCGGGTCCCGTCAGGCCGCTGTCCAAGGTACGGACCAGCTTCATCGCGGTTGAGAAGGTCGGCCAGTCGGGCACCGTGGTGGGACTGCGGAAGGCGAGCGACGAAGACAAACCCACCAGGTCTGAAGACGAGGACAGGGCGGCTGCGACAGGAACTCCGCAGCCGGGATCGGACAAGGCGTCTGACGCCACATCCCCTCCCACAAACGGAGTCGAAGCTGCGAAGAACGATTCCGAGAAGCCTCCTCCCGAAGGCGATGCATCCCCGGAGAGCGAGTCGACGTCAGCTCCGGCCCTTGAGCCTTCTCCTCTGGAGAAGTCTCCTCCGGAAGACGACGGTGCAGTGTCGCCGCCGCCAGAGACGTCCCCCGATGAGCAGAACGCCGAACCGGAGTCCAAGCCGGAAGAAAAGACTACGGAGGAGTCGTCCCAGAAGGATGCAGATGAACCAGCTTCGGAGACGGTCTCCAAGCCCCCGTCGAACGCCTCTCCTCCCAAGGAGAAGTCGACCACCAAAGCCGCTCCCAAACCCTCCCCCACGAAGGCCTCCAAGTCTCCCGCCGAATCTCGTACAGCCAAACCATCTACTGCAACTACCCCAAAGACTCAATCGAGCAAGCCAACTACGACAAAAGAGGCTGCGAAGGAACCGGCTAAAACTGCAACCAAGAAGCCCAGCCGACCGTCTTTGAATCCCGCCGCGAAGATTACAGAAAGGCCTACCCGTGCTTCAACGCCCTCGCGAGACCGCACGGGGACGACCTCCGCCCATGCTTCTCCCGCTACGAAGTCTCGGTCCAAGTCTCCTACCCGCCCGGTCCGCCTCCCGGCTTCCATGACGGCCCCTACGGCATCCTCGGCTGCGAAGAAGGGAACCGCCTCCCAGTCACCCAGCCGGGCCGCTACACCTTCGTCGGGCCTCACGCGGAAGTCATCCACCCTGAAGACTGACAGAACTGCGTCACCGCGAACCTCCACTCCCACCGCCTCCAGTCTCAGCAAGCAGTCCTCTCGTCCATCGCTTTCGTCGCAGTCGAACAACGAGCGGCCCAAGTCTCGCGTCAGCAATGCCAGCACCAGGCCGGTCGATGAGGGGTTCCTTGCGAGAATGACGCGGCCAACCGCGAGCTCCGCAAGCAAGGCGCACGACAAAGTGGACGTGAAGAGCCCCCCAAGACCGACGAAGGTCGCAAAGCCTGCTGCTAAGAAGCCCACTGGAAAGGCCGAGGATCGTGCGCAGACGCCTTCGAAGGCGAAGAAGGCGCCAGCAGCGGGCAAGAAGGATGGCGCGCAAACACACAAGGAGGAATCTGACCACAAGGAGGAGACTGAGGCCGTAACCGGGGACGCGAAGAACTCTGCGGAGAGCACTTCGGAAGCACCCACGGAAGAACCCGTGGAAGCCCCTGTGGAGCCCCCAGCGGAAGCCCCCGCCGAACCCGCCGCGGATGAACCCGTGACTGCGCAGCCTGAGGAAGCCACCGCGGAATCTGAGGCATCTGCAGTTGCGGAGGATAACAAGCCGACGACCGTTGAAGTAAGCGCAGACTGACAAAAGCCACATTTCGGTAAAATCTGTAGTGCATCTATTTCAATCTTCCAGGATCGATTGTTTTCTTCGTCATTATACCTTGATTAGCTTAGCAGAGGCGTGATTCGGTTTCATGTGTTCGCTTTTTCCGTGTGGGCGAGCTCCTCTCTTCTTCGATGTCTGATTCTATATCTATTGGAGCTAGCTAGCTTGTTATTTAGTGTATGGAGTGTTTTTATTTATCTTTTTTAAATTGAAATTGTTTTAATCTCAGTTTTTTTTCATTGGGTGCATATATTATGAAATTGACATTGAGCATGATTGTTTATCTCTTTTAATTATCACCTCTTTCACTTTTTGGACGTTTTTTTATCCGGTGCTTCAGGTTGAGTGAGCAAGGCACAGGACCTGATGGATGTTCGTCTCTGTCCTATCATATCTATCATCTATATCATCTACAGTATGTTAGGTAGTGCATGCAGGTGGAGTCTAGGTAGTATCTATATCTATAGTCTATAGGTAGGTTAGGGATCTAGCTATCTACCTAGTCGAGAAATTGATTTGATTCGATTTGATTACTTTGACTTTCATACTGCTCGCTTGTTCCGTTCAATATACCATACATAACGGGTATCATGTTCATATTGTCATCTGCAGTACGTTCATAAGAACATAAAAGAGAGATACGCTGCATATAAGGAAAAAAAACAAACGCACATAAACTGCATGGATACCGAGACATCAGCAGTATGGATATAAAAACAAATAAAAATCCCAAGCTGGTTCAAAACGAATCACACATAACTCGCACCTCCCAACCCACAAAATGACAAATAATAATCACAGATGCTTCTCCAGCTTCCGCAGCAGCCGATTCACCCCTTTCTCGACGCGCGCCGCGCTCTCCTCGAGCTTCCGCGGCCGCTGCACCTCGACTACGACCTGCCCGTCCTTGTCCTTGTTGGTCTTGTTCTTCTTCATCGCCTTCTGCGCTTCCTTGTAGTAGTGGCTCTTGGCCTCCGCCTCGGTGGGGCGGTAGACTTGGCTGTGGATGTCGTATTCGCTGCCTGTTCCTGAGGGGGTATGTTGGTGTTGACTGGGCTGGTCGTAGGAGTAGGTGGAGAAGCCACCGATGGGGACGGGGATGGGAGATTGTTGTGGTGGTTGTGGGACTCCTATTCCGTTTTGGATGGTCTGAGTCTGGATGTTCTGGTGCTGGGTGTAGTCTGCTACGTATTGAGGTTGGGGTTGCGGTTGAGGTTGGTACTGGTGGTTGTAGTATTGCTGTTGCTGTTGTTGGGGATACTGCTGCTGCTGTTGTGGTTGTTGGTAAGAAGCGTAAATCTGCTGTTGATGCTGCTGCTGGTGGTGCTGGTCGTAGAGATAGGCATTTGTATCCTGTGTAGGAGGAGGGGCAAAGGACATGGTCGTGGTAGTTCCGGGCTGGGGCTGAGGGAAAGGAGAAGGAGTGGTTGCAACGACTGGCGGACCCGGGAACGAGGGAGTTCTAGGCGTGTTCTGAAGGGAGGAATGGGACGAGACGGATGCCGTGTGAGTATGCGTCAGGCCTGCGCCTGCGTTTGGTGGTAACCCTGCACTTGGCGGTGGTAAGCCTGCGCTTGGCGGCGGCGACATGTATCCAGGCTGGGCTGCTACGCCCGGGGTCGAATAGCTCAATCCTTGGGTTGTCGCCGGGGGAGTCGTAAAGCCGCCTGAGAGCGGCGGAGACGGATGCGCATAGGGATGGCGCTCGTCCGCTGCGGCCGCTGCAGCGAGTCCGGTTCCCTCGGCTCCATCCACTGGAGGCGGGGTCTTCTCGCGGTGCTTGATCGGCTCGGGAGCAGCTGGAGCAGCGGGGTTATATGGAAGAGGGGTGTAGTTCACGGGCTCTTCCTGAACCTGGCCCTGGGGGTGTGTATAAGTGGCAGTATTCGTCTGCTCGTATTGCACAGACGTGCGGCTAGAAGGGACAGGGCCGGTTCCCGCGGCAGGCTGTGCTGGAGGTAGGGAAACCGACTCTGGCCGGGAATGTCCGTTCTTGTACGCAGGGTCCGTGATTGCTGCGTTTTCAAGCTGCTGGACAACCGTGCTCATCGCATCTTCGTGCGCTTGGGACGGGTGATGGTGGCGATCCGTCTCGATCTGTCCAGGAGACAGTACATGCTCCACAGAGTCGAGAAACAGATTCGCATCGTCCAGGGTCCAGAAATAGATGTCCAATGTGTGCAAGCGGAACAGGAACTTGCCCTCGTCGCGGGGATCGCCGCTAGGCAGGTGCCATTCATATCCGCTTGCACTTGGAGGAGACGAGGGTGATACGGGCGAGCCCTGAGGGAACCCATCGACCGTCAGCGTACAGAGGGTTGGGAATCTGTTCGAGTGTCGCAGATGGACATGGTCCAACGCTGCGATTCACTTGAGTCAGCACGGTTCATGGCCTGCGCGATAAAGAAAAGCTCCATGACGGCCGACCTCCATGAAAGGCATCCTGGTCGGGAGTGCCTGGATTGTTCGCGATCTCGATCCTAGCCTTGCGCTGCGCGGCATCGTGGTAGATGTAGAGATACGAGCCCTTGTCAAAGCGGTGGTGGAGCGGTCTCGGGGTGGGCGCAGTGAAGTAATAGTGGACGTCCGCATAGCTACGGGCGTCAGATTTGAATAATTGCCTTGGTGGTGATTCCTGCAGGGGTCTCGACTTACACTGTCAGCATGCGCTCTTCACCGGGCAATGGAGGCATGGTGCCGGTCAGCGCGAGAGCGGAGCAATGCGGAGGGACGGTGGAAGAAGCACGGGAGAAGGGGCAGCGACACAGAAGGACAGCCGGAGGGGACGCATCATGGGCTTATATGCGCAAATGAGGGGGAGCTACTCACCTTGCACGTTCGCTGCAGGGCCGCGACAGCCCGGCGGCTATTCGAGCGCTGCTGCGATGCGATACAGATCGCTGATTGCCCGCGGCGTCGCCCCGCCAAGCGTGACGGAGCCGTCGCTTCGTTTCTCCGAAAATCTCGTCCGCAGTCCCGCCGCTGCAGAGATCGCGCATTTGCCCATCCCCGACCTACGGAACAATTGCCAGTTTCTCGCAACGTCTCTCAGGCGATATTCGACAGGTAATATCCCTTTCCTGTTGCCTGCTTGATTCTGCGCTGCTCACTTCCCCGCGTTGCAGCGCCTGCGTGAGAACTGCCGCTGCCGCTCGCTCATCGTCGACGAAGGAAAAGGGCCCTTGGGCCAATTTCTTCCTGATACAAGATGTCTCTCTCCAATCTGGCCAATGTCTGCTCTCATCTGAACAACTGCGTCAAGGCGCGCCTAGGCCTCACGTCCATCCCCCACACCAAGATGCACCTCAAACTCTGCCTGGCGCTGTACAGGGACGGGTTCATCTCGAGCGTCGTCCGTGGAGGACCGAACCCTCCTCCACCACACCTGCTTCTCGGTCATCCTGCCGTAAACGACGAGCATGAGGGCGTGGAGCCAGTGACGCAGAGCAACGTCGCTTCGAGGCGATTGTGGCTCGGCCTGAAGTACTGGCAGAGCGAGCCGGTGCTCAGCAGAATAGAGCTGGTCAGCAAACCGAAGCGGAAAATATCTCTGGATGTCCCTGGCCTTCGTCGCATCGTCCGAGGCCAGAAGAGCGGATATGTCGAGGGTCTGCGCAAGCCAGGCGAGTGTCTCTACCTGTCTACGGACCGAGGAGTCATGGAAGCTCGGGAATGCGTCGAGAAGAATGTCGGAGGTCTGGTTCTGTGCAGGGTCAATTAAACGGGAAGGGTCCTTGTTTGCATCAAAACTGGAGTTTGGTCAGCTGCTGCGTTCTCAAAGTTTGCGACTTTGATGTATACCTAGGTCACGGGTCTGTATAGTAACGTTGTCACTTCAAACACTTTCTCAAACTCCCCTTTGTACTGTACTATACTTGTGCTGTTTATAACCCATGTAGGTTGTCGCGTGAATAGCACTTCGTACTGGGGAAGTACGTGGCATAACCCGTCCTTGCGGCCATGAAGACATGCTTCGAGTCAGTGAAGTCCCTGCCACCTTTTTACCGCTTCATCTCCTTGCAGGCTGCGAAGAACCACCGAAAATTGACATCGCGAGGCATCTCTCAGTGTCACGGCCACCATTTTTCGATCGTTATTATTATTCGGGCCCGGTTGTAGTATCTCTTCCTTCCCCCGGCACCCGTCGAGAGGCCGGGAACCAATCACGAGTCTCCGCGGTCGTCGGTTCACTACTCCTGGTAGCGTTCAGGGGACCACAGAGACATGAACATTTATTAGAACCTAACCACAGCACGTCAAGGAGGGGGTTGAGGTATTGATTTCATCAATCAATAGTGGTGTCAAACATTATTATGGCCCTCAAAAGCGTTCTAATAACGGGCGGCACTGGCTTCGTGGGCTCGGCGACGGCCAGAGCTCTGGCCGAGAAGCACCCCGAATGCGCCATTACGATCATTGACATAAAACCTCCCAACGCTACACATGTATTGCCGTCTAATATCTCATTTATCCAGGCTGATGTTACATCTCCAGAGGAGATCAAGGAAGCCGTTAAGAAAGTCAGTCCTGTCGTTCTGATTCATACTGCGGGAATAGTGCCGCCCCTTAGTGAACGGTATGGGAGGAAACTGCAGAGCCTGGTCTGGAAGATCAATGTGGATGGAACTAGGAACGTGCTCGAGGCCGCGAAACAGGCTGGCGTGCAAGCCTTCATCTACACGAGCAGTTGCTGCGCTGTTACTGACGACATGAGAATCCCGTATCCCAACATTGACGAACGCTGGCCCACGTCTCGTTCGTCGCTCATATACGGAGAGTCCAAGGTCATCCCACCGCCCATTGGTATAATGGCATTTTTCCAGTGTGCTAATAATGGTATGTCAGGCTGCTGCAGAGGCCATGGTTCTCGAGGCATCAAGCACCACCCTGGCGACCTGCGCTCTCAGGCCCTCGGTGCTCTGTGGCCCGGGCGACTACCAATTGGTCCCGTCTATCCACGCATGTATTGCCAAGGGCGAGACCCCCTATATAATTGGTGATGGCAATAACCTTTGGGATGTTACATATGTGACGAATGTCGCAGATGCTCACGTATTGGCTGCGGAGAACCTAGTTTCCTCAAAGACCGCTGCCGGTGAGGCATTCTTCATCCAGAACAACGAACCGATAACGTTCCGCGACTTCTGTCTGGCGATCTGGGCGCACTTCGGGCATATCCCGCCGTTTCAGGTGCATATCCCAACCAGTCTGGCGTGGGTTGCAGGGTTTGTTTCCGAGTATTTCACGTGGGTGTCCGGTGCAACAACAACCCTGAGCCGTGGAAGCGTCAAGGACGCATGCTCCGTTAGATACGCAAGCGGAGAAAAGGCAAAAAGGATTCTGGGCTATGAGGCTCGCGTTGGGATCGAGGACGCTATCCGTCTCAGCTGCGAAGTGAGTGCTTACCTACCTTTGTATGCGTGGAGTCCCGCTCACCAGCATCCAGGATTATGCCCGTCGCCTGGGGATTCAGCTACCTAAGCGCCCGAACCCAGGGACAAAACGTGATTGATAACGTTAAAGGAATGATGATACCCGCTCTGGTAGGCTGATTTAAAGTTGATACCACTTGGCGAACAATAATAATACCCGACGTGCGGCAACTTCAAGTCGTCTGTAACACATTCACCCTGTTTACACCCTGTACATGAATAGCGCAGGTTACCAGTGACCGTATAAAATCTCTTGGAGACTGTCCTTTTACTAAGACGTTCTCAGCGCTCGGATTTCGGTTGCAAGACTGATCGAGCGGAGGCCTGTCGGCGTCATCTTTGAGACATGCTTAATTGTGGATTCACCCAGTCTTGTGATCAGTCTTCAATAGCGAAGTTTTTAGCTTCTTTGATGCTTTCTGTTCTTTTTCACAGACGGATCAGCTGGCCTCAAAGGTTTTATTGCTTCACTGTAAGCACTGTAAACCGACGGGTTCCCAAGCAGCCAACCCTAAGCCCTAGATGCCTGCTCGGTACGATGACGTCATACGCAGACATCCCTCGTGCTTCAAGAAACCTCACAAGTCCGACATCGCTTCTTGTCTGCTTGTTCACCATAGGACGATATTTCCAAGCACTGCCCCGACGTCTTCTATATCCCATACAAGTTTTCCTAGCACATGGCCTGCCCGCCGTCTGCCCTTGCTGACACCACGGCATGAGCCTCGATTGGCCAATGCGTCCCGGATTCGAGTTGGGCCTCGAAGTCGCGCATTTATGCCCAATTCCATCGAGCTATCCCGGCGCACTGGCGTAGATCCTACGCTCTCCACAGTTCAATTCGAGATGTTATACTCTAGTCTTCCGCGTGCTGGTGTGGGTCTCCCCGAGTAGGGGCCCATCATCCCAGAGAGCTAGCCGCAAAAGCTCCTGCTCGGGTTGCGTCGCGCCGGCAGAAAGGAACTTTGACATCGCGAGCTCTGCGTGACAGGCACATGCCGGGGGTGCGAATGTCCCTGAGCTTATTTCAAATAGTATCATTCTGCAAATTATTAACGCGCTAGGGCCACTGAGGAGGTCTGCAGACGCGGGTCCTGCTCTCGGCCACCTGCCACATCACCCCTCGTCCTCCACAGACAATCGTTCCAAAGGCTCCGGCGGTATCTTACTGTGTCCATTCTGGGCCTATTTCCTTGAGAGTATTGATTACCTACTTTCCGGAGGCCACTTACTGGTGTTACCGCTCTGTAAGCGTCTCGTCTCAATTGACAGGAGCAACTCAAGGGGCCGGAGTCTCTTAGTGGACAGTCATTGCGCCCACCGTTCCTTTTGCTCGTATTGCTGCCCAAACACCTTAGACAGGGGCCTCATCAGTCAATCTCTGAGGATTCTTTGGATATGAGGCTTTTTAAGGCAGGAGGGCTATGTCTATCTCCTTGGCCCGGCCGCTCAACAGGCTTATCCAGTTGCTCGAGATTCCGATGAAACCTTCCGCACTCTCATCTTATGGTAGAAATCGATCCGAGTGGATCGGTTGCCTCTTCCCCGGAACCGCTTGGATTTCATCTCTCTTCCTCTGACACGCCCAGTCTCGGCTATTATGGCCAGCAGGTACAGTTATGCTATCGATCGGATCAAGAGGCGGTGAAGAAAAACGGACGCTTTTTTTGAATGGTAGGTACCTTGTACGTATGCAGCGACGGTGGTCAAGATTTTCGTGGAATCCACTTTTGATGCCAGCTGTCATTGTTGGCTCCGTTTCTTCATACACGCTGTGGAACTGCAGTGTTTATCTGATACTGGACGTGAGCCTTGTCCCGGAGCCCTCGGTGCAACGTACGGAGTATTAATATATAACTGTCCTTTGTCAGTCCCATTCTGTTTTCCACACCCACTTAAGCTTTTTACCCAAACGATATCTCTGGTATTCCCTGGACAAGAGATATCTAAAGCTTGTCCTTTGTTTTCTTCTTTTTTTTGGTGCTCCCGTAAAGTTCCATGAATCCTGTTGTCTCACCCCAAGTGATGGCATTGCCGGGGGACTTTTCGCCATTCTCAAGCACAACATCAAGTATGGATCTAGGCTCCTATTCCACAAGCAGCGAGTCTGATGCTTTCCCCCGTCGAAGGTTAGTTTGAATTGGTACAACCGTGCCTGCACTCACAATGCACTCACATGGACAAGTAGCATGATGCCCCGTCAGACGCAGTTCTACGAATCTCTCTCGGAACCTCCCCTGGCTTATCGGCAAAGGTACACTCGGTTCTCCCTGCTTCCTCTGCCCAGTCACAATACTGAGAGTCTTCTGTTCCGTTCGCCTAGCGGGAAAAGAGCGTTCCCTCCCTCCAGGGATTATGTATCAGGAGAATTATATTCGGCTTCTCGGCCCTTTGGACAAGCAGGACACTTTGATTATCAGTCTTCTTACAATGTAACTCCAGCTGAGGATTATGGACGCTATTCAAATACGTCCGGCCATGTGTCTTGTCCACCAATCGGAGCGCCACTCGGACAGCCACCGCGGCCGGTGTCTGTCTACAGGGAATGGGAATCGCCCGGATATATTTCCCCTGACCCCCTCAGACGAGATTCCGGCCCTTCCAAGTCGCCTGAAAGGTCGGAGTACCTAGTGGAAATGTCCAAGGGACAGGACGCCGAGAAACCAAGAGGTGTTAGATATCACTCGCAGAGGCGACCATCCAATCGCGACGAGTTTGACGGGCCGCACCAGTTTCTGGATCCTCCATCCCCTCGGACGATAGCAGCCCAGGAGAGGGAATTGCCTCACCTGCCTACTAACCTTGATGTCTCAGAGCAAGATCGGATCCTTTGTCAAGTCAATGATCGACTATCAAAATGTGCTTTTGACTTTGTTGCAAAGTATCAATTTCCAATCCCGTTGGAGCCGGATAAGAGAAAGGTGAGAGTGCCCGCTGACCGGGAGTGGACCGAGTGGGTGTATCTGTTGAAGAGACTTGCCACCAAGCGCCGGATCCCAGCCCGGGTATTATACAATGGCCAGATAAAGCAGTTCGTCACCGTGCTGGAAAACTCCCTGGAGATGCGACATGCCGCGAAGCATCAGTCCAGACCTGTCAAGGATGACCGGAATGTGCTGCAACTTATCTCGGCCGGCATACAGGTTGCAAAGATATTGAAAGATGCCTCCGCAATGGAATATCTCGATCGCCTTTACGTGCAGACGGAGATGCTTATCCAGGAACGCAAGAACCGTCGAGCAAAAAATTTTGGTATCTCTTGAACTGTCATTGGATATGGTATTGCTGCCGAATAAAGCTTTTTCTTTTAATTTGCCAACAAACCAAGAGCATAATACGGGAGTCCCATGGTCCATTGGTCCCCTATATGTTCTTTTATGCCCCTTTTACTCTCCAAGGAATGAAGCCCAGGGAAAGAGTTCGCGACCAGCCCGTGGATGGATCACATTTCCTTCCCCCC
>JGI26051J44788_1000640_pt1 | contig 17347 bp, 18 predicted proteins | sample HigsolmetaGSP13D_FD_44788 | JGI IMG/M metagenome (IMG submission 44788) | reverse complement strand
CTAAAACCCTAAAACCCTAAAACCCTAAAACCCTAAACCCTAAAACCCTAAACCCTAAAACCCTAAACCCTAAACCCTAAACCCTAAACCCTAATAGAAGACAGTCTTCAGAACCTGTCTAAAATATTTTAAATACATAGTTATGCCATTTGGGCTTACTAACATGCCTGCTACATTTCAGAGCCTAGTCAACAACACATTACAGAACTATCTGGACATCTTTTGTATAGCCTATTTTAATAACATTCTCATTTATTTGGAAACCCTGAAAGAGTATAAGAAACATGTAAAGAAAGTTCTGAAAGCTTTACAGAATAAAAAGCTCTCTGTGGCCTCAGAGAAATACAAATAGCACACTTAAAAAGTAAAGTTTCTAGAATTTATTATTACCTCAGAGCATGTGAAGATGGATAAAAGAAAACTGGCCACTATTAAAAAATAGCCTACTTCTACTTCAGTTAAAGAAGTGCAATTCTTTCTTGAATTTGCCAACTTTTACCAAAAATTTATCTGAAACTACTTTAAGGTTGCAGAACCCTTGATACAGCTCACTAAAAAGAAGCAGAGCTTTAAATAGAGGAAAAAACAGCAAGCAGTATTTAAAAAATTAAAGCAGAAGTTCTGTGAAGAACCTGTTTTAAAAATCTATAACTCTGAGAAACCAGCTATATTAGAAATAAATGCTTTAAATTATGCTATTAGAGTAGGTCTCAGCCAGCCAAATAAAAAAAACAGGCTATACTTTATTGTCTATTACTCCAGAAAAATAATGCTCTCAGAGCTAAACTATAACATTTATAATAAAGAATTACTGGCCATTGTTGCAGCCCTGAAGAAATGAAGGCATTACTTAAAAGAAGCCAAGTATCAGACTTTAATATATTGTGACCATAAGAACTTGATTCACTTTACTACCACCAAGAAGCTGACTTAAAGACAAGCTAAGTGAGCTGAGAAGTTAGTGCAGTATAATATTTAAATCACCTACAAAAAGAGAAGGGAGAATACTAAAGCTAATACTTTTAGCTAGAAACCAGACTATAAGACAAGAAAACCCAGAATTCAGCTAGCAATCTTCAGAATCAAGGCAGATAGCACACTTGTTCTAGCTAAGCAGCTAGTACTAATTTTCCAAATCACCAGTTTATAGAAGAAGGAAATCAAGAAGGCCTATAAAAATAACTCTATAGCCCAGAAATTAATGAAGATTCTAGAAAAATCTGAAACACAGAAACCTGCAGAAAGAAACCCCAACATAATTATAAAAAAAAAAACATTATTCTATACTAAGAACTAGTTTATATACCTGTTAAACTTCAAGAATAGCTGATCAAAGATATCCATAAAGCCCCAGCACATGGCCATCAAGGAATGGATAAAATTATTGAATAAATCACCAGGAATTTCTACTTTCTGAGGCTCAGGAAGACAGTACAAAAAGTGGTCTTTTAATACAATCTTTATATAAGGAGTAAGGCTGCTAAGCACACTCTATATAGATATCTACAACTCTTAGAAGCATCTAAAAGATCTTGGCAGTTTATATCTCTAGACTTTATTATAGATCTGCCAGAATCAGAGAAACCCCTGACCAAGGTGAAATATAATTTAATTCTGGTTATTGTAGATAAACTTACCAAATATGCCTACTTCCTACTCTACCAGAAAACAGCCAATACAGATGATTTGGTATATACTTTCTTACAGGTAATTGTGGGGAACCATAGTCTACCAGATAAAATTGTGTTAGACAGGGACAAGCTGGTCACATCCAAGTTTTAGCAATTTTTGACACAGCAATTGAGCTCTAAACACAAGCTGTCAACAACAGCACATCTACAGATAAATGAACAGACTGAGTAAATTAATTAGACTCTAAAACAATACCTTTGCTGCTATATTAATTATCAACAGAATAACTGGGTTGAATTATTATCTTTAGCCCAGTTTGCATACAATAGCATGAAGACTGAAGCTACCCAGAAATCACTATTTTATATCAATTATAGGTTTGAGTCTACAGCATATCAAGAGCCTATCTCTGGCAAGGTTCTAGCTCAGAAAGAAATTCTCAAAGCAGATCAGTTGAAAGAGCTACACTGACAGCTAAGCCTGAATATTCAATTCATTTCTTACTGGGCAGCTATATACTACAATTAGCAGCACCAGAAGGCATCTAAGTTTAAGAAGGAGAATAAAGTATACCTTCTTAAAAAAAACATCAAAACACAGAGGTCTAGTAATAAACTAGATTTCAAAAAGATTGAATCTTTCAAAATTGAAGAACAGATTGGGAAAGTAAACTATAAACTCAGATTATCAGAAAACATACAAATATACTCTGTTTTTCATATCTTTCTGTTGGAACTAGCACTGACCCATGCAACAGTCATTACCAAAAATGAAGAAATACTGCCTGAGAACTCAGAAGCAGACCAAGAATATAAAGTTAAGAAAATACTGAACAATAAATATGTAAATAATCAGTTTAGATATCTGATAAAATAAGCAGAATATAATAATTCAGAAAACACCTAAGAACTTCCTGAAAACTGTAAAAAATGTAAAGATCTTATTAAAGAGTTCCATCTCTAGAATCTAAATTGTCTGAAGCCAGAGGACCTACCACCTCAAAGAAAAAGAGGTTGGCCAAGAAAAAATCCCAGAAAAAGAGGCAGGATAAATCAGACAAATCAACCCCATTTAAGACATTAAGTAAATTAGCATTGATGACTGAGTTAAAAGCTACTGTCTGAGTATTTGAAGAAGAAAAATTGGCATCTGAACTCTTATAATGCAGTCTCTTAAAATGAGAACCCTCAGAACCCTTAATTTCAGCCTCTAAACACTTTAATTTTTCAAGATTTTTAACTGTCTTTGCTTTCCTCTGGAGTATTAAGGAACTTCAGTAACAAAGAAAATCTCACTGTTTTCAGGCTTAATAAAGGCAACTCAGGCTTTTCTGTAATAAATTAAGAGCTATTTGCTCCTCCTTCTCTGCCTTATCAATGGCTTATTTTAACCAATCAACTAACTACATCAGCAAGGGGACAAATAGAGAAACAAAAAACCTTATAATTAGCTCCAGAAAAACTACTGCTATTATAAGTACTCAACCCTCACTGGACACACTCCTCACAGCAGAAATACCTGAGATTTATTTTGCAAACAATCTTGAGATCCCCATTCTTTTAATAGGCTTGAAGAAGAAGACACAAACTGCAGAAAATAGATATTTTATCATCTAGCAAATCAATTTTATCAGCTAGAATCAAGCATTCCTGGTGTTTAACAGACTGAAGATCAGAATGCTTGCATTTAGAAGATATAATAATAACAGACTTACATAAAGGAAAAGCTAAAAGCACAAACAGATCTTCAGGCCAAAGATTCTTAAGAAAAGAGGTAGTGTTACAGACTAGAAAAAAGGTCATATAATAGATTATCTACAATTTATTTCCATAATTCAACACTATAATTCAATTTTACAATTCAAACCTATAATCTAAATTTATAATCCAAAACTATGATCCCATTCTATAATCTTCAAGAACTTAGGACAGGCAGCATGTATATAATAATACTTCTTTTAAACAGAATCTGACTCTTATAGTTAACTTATATAGCAACCTGTTATATAGGCATTGCTAGTAACACAGGTTTATTCTTGCTCTTATATTGCTCACCCCCTTGTTTCTTGTCTTCAAGATAAATCAATGACCCCTTTAGGTCTAGTTATCTAGGCCTGTTGTTACACTAGACTATAGTCTCTTGTACAAGCAATCTGCTAAGAAACTGGAAGCTATTAAGAAATACCTGATAAAGAATCTAGACAAGGATTTTATAGTTTTTAATAAAGCTTTCTTTGCTTCCTCAATTCTCTTTGTCTACAAGACTAATGGGGGGTTGTGCCTCTATATAAACTATCAGAAGCTAAATACTATCTTAAAAAAAATCACTACTCTCTGCTATTGATTAATGAGACTCTAGAACATCTAAGTTGAGTAAGAATCTTCACTAAACTTGATATTCAGCAGGCATTTTATAAGATCCAGATAAATTCTAAGTTAGAAGATTTAACAATATTCCAGACTTACTATAAAGCCTACAAATATCAGGTAATGCTCTTTAGGCTCACTAATAGACTAGCTACTTTTCAGAGATATATAAACAACCTCTTCTTGAATTATCTGAACCAGTTTATGACCATCTTTATTAATAATATACTAGTCTATTCCCAGAATGAACTAGAGCACCAGGAGTATGTTATCAGAGTGCTAAATCAACTTTAAGAAATAGAGCTTTAAGCAGATATCAAGAAATATAAATTCTATATTACTTAGATCAAGTATTTAGGCTTCATTGTTGGCACTAATAAAATAGAGGTTAACTTAGAAAAGGTGGCAGTGATCTAAAACTAAGAGCCCTCAACTATAGTTAAGAGAATATAATTTTTTTTAGGCTTTTGCAATTTCTACTAGTAGTTTATTAAAAACTATAGCTGCATTGTAAGACTTCTGTTTAATCTTACAAAAAAGAACATGCTCTTTAACTTCAACTCCCAGTGTTTTCAGGTCTTTAAGTTGCTTAAAAAACAACTAATATCTGTCTTAGTACTGATCTATTATGACCTCTATTAACCAATCAAGCTAGAGACTAATGCTTTAGATGGGGTAGTTGCTGGAGTACTCTCTCAGTTAAATATAGATAGAGATAGACAATAGCACTCAATAATTTATTTCTTAAAAACTATAGCACTGGCAGAGTGCAATTATGCAATCTATAATAAAAAGCTCTTAGCTATTATACAGGTCTTAAAAAAATGGCAATCAGAGTTAAAAGGCTTGCAGCAGGAGAACCTCTTTAATATTCTAATTAATTATTAAGCTTTAAAATATTTTATAACAACTAAGGTTCTGACCTTGCAGCAGGCAAAGTAGGCTAAGTATTTTATCTGGTTTTACTTCATAATTTAATATTACTCAGGGAAACAGAATCTATTAGCAGATGCTTTATCTTAGTAGCTAGCAATAGTGAAAGCTTAGAATAGCTTGAAAAAGAAATACTAAACTCAACAGCTTTTAAAGACAGAATAGCTTAACCCTTATATTATACAAGAGATGAAAAACCCCTATGCAGAGCTAATACTAATTCAGGAGGAGTTGCATCTAGCAGACTGTCTACTACAGATTAACTATATTTATAAATTCCTGACAAACCTCTGGGCAGCAGCTGCTGAAGGAAAGGCTTTATAATCCCTAGAGAAAAATCTATTATTGTATAGCCAAAGTCAGCTGATAGTGCTAAATAAGGGAAATCTTTAAATACAGCTTTTAAATAAAATACATCACCAGGCTTCTACTGCCCACCCTAAAAGAAATAAGATAAGGAAACTGCTAGCAGAAAGATATTACTGACCAGGCATAACCCAAAATATTAATTAGTATGTTGCCAACTGCTACATATGCTGATGAATTCAGAATCTGTATAATAAACCCCTCAGACTGTTGCAGTCACTGCCCATATCAGATCAGCTATAGAAACATATTTTAATAGACTTCTGAAGCTTTTCTAAGAACTGACATAATTATAATGCTGTCTTTACAGTGGTAGACTGCTTAAAGAAAAGGCTAATATCTATTCTATACTACAAGACCACCACAGTCTGAAATATAGCAAGGCTTTTTATAATATATGTCTACTAATAAACCAAATCCCTGAACACCATTGTATTAGACTAAAGACCCCAATTTATCTCAGACTTCTGGAATAAATTCTGTTGGATTTTAGGTGTGAAGCTGAGGCTCTCCACTGCAAATCATGCCCAGACAGATGGCCAAACAGAGATAATAAATCAGTATATAACACAGCACCTTAGACTCTTTATTAATTACTACTAGAATGACTGATTAGATTAACTACTGATAATGGACTTTACAGTGGCAGTTCTGCCTCATAAGTTAACTAAGATCCTACTATTCTTAATTGACTAAGGTGTGACACTGCAGACCTTCTTTAACTGGCAACAGCTCTAACTTCCAGACCAATTTGTCATAAAGTGTTTAAACTAGAATAATGCCTGAAAATAGGTTCAGTGCCTAGAAGCCACCTGAAACTATATCTGGAAGCTTATTGAGAAGGCTCAGGACTCTCAGCAGCAACAGGCAGATCAGCATTAGAGAGTTATTGATTTTAAGGTAGAAGATATAGTATGAGTGTTAGCCTGTATCTGAAAGACAGACTGTTCTAGCTGCAAGCTAGACTACTAGATGGCAGGCCTCTACTGCATTGTTGAACAGATTAATAATGCCTATAAGCTGGATTTATTAGCCTCAATCCACATGCATTCAGTGTTCTCATCAGACAAGCTCTGAAAGGCAGCTACTAATTTTCTTTTAGACCAGATTGAGGATCCTCCCCCAGCTATAAAGATTAATAAAGAATATAAATAAGAGGTAGAAAAAATTTTAGCAGTCTGTCTGCATTAAGAAAAGCTGCAGTATAAGATTAAGTGGGTAGGCTATAACAATAACCCAATATAATACCTGACAGCAAATTTTATAGGCTCACTGCATTGCCTACTGTTATAGACCTTGCCATACAAAGGCCGGATAATTATAGGACCAAGGGTAGTAACTGATCAGCATGTAACTGACCACAATCACCTTGATCACCTTGATCACCTTGATCACCACAATCACCATGATCACTATGATCACCAAGACTCAGGGAAAAGGCATGTATATAATAACACTTCTTTCAGACAGAATTAAACCCTTGTAGTCAACTCCCATAGCAACCTGTTATATAGATATTGCTAGTAACACAGGTCTATTCTTGCTTCCATATTGCTCACCCCCTTGTTTCTTGTTTTCAAGATAAACCAACAACCCCTTTAGGTCTAGTTATCTAGGCCTGTTGTTACACTTCAACCACCTTTCTTGCAGGAAGCAAGGCATGTTGTGGGCACTTGAGAGACTGCAGGCATGAAGAGGCATATCTCCACTCAGGAACTGGCCCAAGTAGTAAGGGCCCTACAAGAACAGATTCAGCAGTTACAGAAGCAGTTACAGGGACAGGTCAATAAAAATATGCAGCTGTAAGAACAAATAGAATACCTTGAGCATCAGACACACTTAAATGGGAGCAACACAAAACAGACAATTGAAGCAAGCCCTAACCAGGATCCAACCCAACAGACTAAGGTAGCTAAACCAGACCTCTTTTATGGAGAAAGGAAGAAACTCCAGATGTTTATTTCCCAGTTAAAACTCTACTTCTTCTTCAATGCACCAGATTTTCCAGATGAAGACAGAAAGGTCATGTTTGCAGCAACTTATTTTTAAGGCATGGCAGCTCAATGGTTCAAACCCTATCTTTGAGACTGAATGCAAAGAACACCAGAGGAACATCAACCAAAAACTAATAAAGTGTTTAATAGATTCTCTACTTTTGTGGCTAAGATGAAGCAGAACTTTGGAGACCTCAATGAAGTCAGAAAGGCCACTTATACTGTTATGACAATCCACCAAAGAACCTCTGTTGCTGCCTACACCACTGAATTCCAGCAAGCTGCAGCATATCTGGGTGACTGGTCAGACAGATCACTTATAGAGCACTACCATCAGGAATTGAAGGATGAAATCAAGAACAGACTAATAATCTATAAGAACTCTAAGGATCTAAATGCACTTATTAATCTGGCTATTAAGATCAACAACTGCCTTTTTGAATGTTGCTATCAAGACAGTACCCTGCGGCAGAGCAACCAGCAGCATACTGGGACTGGAGGTGATGCCATAAAACTGGACAGCACCAACTGGAAAAACTCTCAGAAGTTCAAACAGCCCAACAAGAAGCCTCAAGAACCCAATCCTAATTGAACTGAGGAGCAAAAGAAATGCTATAAACAGAAACTATGCATTCACTGTGGGAAGAATAACTATATGGGATAAAAGTGCCTCAACAAGCTCAAGAAAAAAGAAAAGAAGCAAGCTGCCTCTACTCAGAAAAAGAAGGAAGATCATGCTGTCTACCACTGAACTGCCTGTTACAATGACAACTGCAGTATCCATTGATCAGAAAAGAATGCCACAGACTGGTATCTAAAGCCACTCAAGTCAAAAAACTAATCAGCCCTGCCAGAAAGAGACACTTGTAGGGAGCACAGCTAAAGTCCCTACATCTTGATACAAGCACCACTAGAGGAGATCTATGTCAGCAGCTTATTATTAATGGCAAGATCAACAGGCAGAAAGCAAGAATCATAATTGACAGTGGAGCAACTGGAAACTTTATCAGCAACACTTTTATCACCAAGAATTATATCCCCTATCAGGTGAAGGAGAAACCCTATAAATTGGCTATAGCAGATGAATCACCTAGCAACTATGGAGATAAATAAGTGCAAATAAAAACCAAGGAATCCACCCTGGCAATTGAACAGCATTCTGAACAGATCAACCTGGATATCACTCAGATCTCAAGGCACAACATCATTCTAGGAATACTCTGGCTGAAGACACATAACCCCTATATAGACTGGAGGACCAAAGAGATACAGTTTGCAGAGACTCTCAAAAGTGGTGTAAGGCTCAAGAAGCAGCCTAAGGGACAATCAGAGACTATTAAGGTCCAAGAAATATTGGGAGAAGCACTAAAGTACATGTGGTGTCAGAGAGAGCAAGTTGACATCTTATATATTTGCTCTAGAGAGGTCAGGGAAGTGGGAACTCTGACAAAAGAGAAGAAAACAGCTAAACCCCCTATCTAGAAGATGGAGAACATGCCACAGAAATATTGGGACTTCCAGAATGTTTTCCAGGAAAAAGGCAAGAAACAATTGCCAGAACACCAACTATAGAACTATAAGATATCATTAAAACTAGGGATATAGCTAGCATTCAAACTGATCTACCCCCTCTCAGAAAAGGAGCATGAGGCACTACAGGAATATATTGACAAAAACCTGAAGTAAGAATATATTAGGTCATCAACTTCACCTGCAGGATATTCTATACTCTTTGTCCCTAAGAAGAATGAGAAGTTATGGCTCTGCATGGATTATTGCCAGCTTAATAACATCACCATCAAAAACTGCTATCTGCTGCCGCTCATTTCAGAGCTTCAGGATAGACTTAGGAAGGCCAGATATTTCACTAAGCTAGATCTACATAAAGGCTACTACCTGGTCCAAATAAAGGAAGGAGAGGAATAGAAGACAGTCTTCAGAACTTGTCTAAAATATTTTGAATACACAGTTATGCCATTTGGGCTTATCAATGTGCCTGCTACATTCCAGAGCCTAGTCAACAACACATTGTGGGACTATCTGGACATCTTTTGCATGGCCTACCTTGATGACATCCTCATCTATTTGGAAACCCTGGAAGAGCATAAGGAACATGTGAAGAAGGTCCTAAGAGCTCTGCAGAATAGAAAGCTCTCTGTGGCCCCAGAAAAATGCAAATGGCACACCTAGAAAGTGGAGTTCTTAGAATTTGTTATTACCCCAGGGCATATGAAGATGGATGAGAGGAAACTAACTACTATTAGAGAATAGCCTACTTCTACTTCAGTCAAAGAAGTGCAATCCTTTCTTGAATTTGCCAACTTTTACCAGAAATTCATCTGGAACTACTCCAAGATTGCAGAACCCTTGATACAGCTTACTAGAAAGAAGCAAAGCTTTGAATGGGGGAAAAAACAGCAAGCAGCATTTAAAAAATTGAAGCAGAAGTTCTGTGAAGAACCTGTTTTGAAGATCTATAACCCTGAGAAATCAGCTATATTGGAAACAGATGCATCAGACTATGCCATTGAAGCATGTCTCAGCCAGCCAAATGAGAAAGGCAGGCTACATTCTGTTACCTACTACTTCAGAAAGATGACACCTCCAGAGCTAAACTACAACATCCATGATAAAGAATTATTGGCCATTGTTGCAGCCCTGAAGAAATGGAGGCATTACCTAGAAGAAGCCAAGCATCAAACCCTAATATATTGTGACCACAAGAACTTGGTTCACTTTACTACCATCAAGGAGCTGACCTGAAGGCAAGCTAAGTGGGCTGAGGAGTTGGTGTAGTATAACATTCAGATCACCTACAGAAAGGGGAAGGAGAATGCCAGAGCCAATATCCTTAGCCAAAGACCAGACTATAAGACAGGAAAGCCAGGAATTCAGCCAGCAATCTTCAGAACCAAGGCAGATGGCACACTTGTTTTAGCCAGGCAGCTAGCACTGGTTTTCTAAATTACTGGCTCATAGAAAGAAGAAATCAAGAAAGCCTATAAGAATAACTCTATAGCCCAGGAGTTAATGAAGATCCTAGAAAAGTCTGAAACACAGAAATCTGCAGAAAGGGACCCCAACATAACCATAAGAGAAGAAGGCATTATTTTATACTAGGGATTGGTCTATATGTCTACCAAACTCTGAGAATAACTGATTAAGAACATTCATGAAGCCTCAGCATATGGCCACCAAGAAATGGACAAAATTATTGAATAAATCACCAGGAATTTCTATTTCTCAGGGCTCAGGAAGATGATACAAAAAGTGGTCTCCCAATACAATTTTTATATAAGGAGTAAGGCTGCTAGGCATGTTCTATATAGACATCTACAACCCTTAGAAGCATCTAAAAGACCTTGACAGTCTATATTCCTGGACTTTATTACAGATCTGCCAGAATCAGAGAAACCCCTGACCAAGATGAAATATAATTTAATCCTGGTTATTATGGATAGACTTATCAAATATGTCTACTTCCTACCCTATCAGAAAATAGCTAATACAGATGATTTGGTATATACTTTCCTACAGATAATTGTGGGGAACCATGGTCTACCAGATAAAATTGTGTCAGACAGGGACAAACTGGTCACATCTAAGTTTTAGCAATTCTTGACTTGATAATTGGGCTCTAAGCATAAGCTGTCTACAACAGCACACCCACAGACAGATGGGCAGACTAAGCAGATTAATCAAACCCTGAAGCAATACCTTTGCTGCTATATCAATTATCAACAGAATAACTGGGTTGAATTGTTGCCTTTAGCCCAGTTCACATACAACAGCATAAAGACTGAAGCCACCCAGGAATCACCATTCTATGCCAACTATAGGTTTGAGCTCACAGTATATTAGGAGCTTATTTCTGGCAAGGTTTTGGCCCAGAAAGATATTCTCAAGGCAGACCAATTAAAGGAGCTACATCAACAGCTAAGCCTGGATGTTCAATTTATCACCTATCAAGCAGCCATGTATTACAATCAGTGGCACCAGGAGGCACCAGAATTTAAGAAGAGGGATAAAGTATACTTCTTCAGAAAGAATATCAAAACACAGAGGCCTAGTGACAAACTGGATTTCAAAAAGATTGGACCTTTCAAAATTGAAGAACAGATTGGGAAAGTGAACTATAAACTTAGATTGCCAGAAAACATATAAATATACCCTGTTTTTTATATCTTTCTGTTGGAACCAGCGCCGACCCATGCAACAGTCATTACTGAAACTGAAGAAATACTACCTGAAAACCCAGAAGCAGACCAAGAATATGAAGTTGAGAAGATACTGAACAGTGGATATATAAATAGTCAGTTCAGATATCTGATCAAGTAGGCAGGGTATGATAATTCAGAAAATATTTAGGAACCTTCTAAGAACTATGAAGGCTGCAAGAACCTCATTAAGAAATTCCATCTTCAGAACCCAGATTGTCCAAAACCAGAGGATCTATCACCCTGGAGGAAAAGAGATCAGCTAAGGAAGAATCCCAGAAAGAGAAACAGAAAAAATCCACAGGCAAATTAATCCTGAAAGTGCTAGATAATCCAGCACTGACAGCTAAATTGAAAGCTACTGCCTGATCATTAATTGAAGATCCCTCACAGCAAGGTTCATCTCTAGAAGACTGATTTTCTTGTTGCTGTTCAGCCTTCTCCAAAGCCTCAATCTCAGCCAACTCCCATTCAAATAAATCCCAACTACAGTTGTCCAGAAAAGAAAGTAAGCAAAGCAAGCAAATCACCTTAGCCCAGGAACTGGCAGCTCTATAGGTAAGAAGTTGAGCTTGCTGGGTAAGAAGTTGAGCTTGCTGGGTGAGACATTGAATCTGTTGAGTGAGACTCTAGATTTCAGTCTTATCCTGCTCAATACTCTGCTGTGCTTTCTCTAGCTGGGATCAAATGCGATCTCACACCTGGTCTACTCACCAGAACTCAGCAGATGAAGGTATCTCCTCAGGAAATCAACAGTGATTCCTGCAGTGAACACACTTGTAGCAACATTTGGAGTCAGAAGAAACCCAACAGTGATAGCAGGAATGAGGTTGACAACTCAGACACCAGATTGATGCCTCAGAACTGCCACAAGGTATACAGGCAGCCAAAGCATAACAACAGGCAGTGGCACTAGACATGATGAGTATTAGGAAGGATTGAAGAAACAAGGGAGAAGGGGGAAAAACCTACCTTATAGGCTTTTGAGATGAAAGCTGCCTAGGGGAGGGGTAGTGTTATGGACCTTGCCATACAAAGACTGGATAATTATAGAACTGAGGGTAGTAACTGATCAGCATGTGACTGACCACAATCACCTTGATCACCTTGATCACCTTGATCACCACAATCACCATGATCACCATGATCACCATGATCACTATGATCACCAAGACTCAGGGAAAAGGCATGTATATAATGATGCTCCTTTCAGACAGAATTGGACCCTTGTGGTCGACTCCCATAGCAACCTGTCATATAGGCATTGTTAGTAACACAGGTCTATTCTTGCTTCCATATTGCTCACCCCCTTGTTTCTTGTCTTCAAGATAAACCAACAACCCCTTTAGGTCTAGTTATCTAGGCCTGTCGTTACACCTACAAAGCTTTTATAAGTGCTACCCAGACCTGCCTGGACCCCTGAAGCAGCTAAAAGAGTGGTTAAGATGCTGAGAGGATGGTGAGGACCTGGAGGAGCATAGAGATAACAACAAGCCAGTTACTTAGGCCCTGAACACCTGCGGGCAGGTGTTTTTGAAGGGGGGGGTGATGTGACAGTGTGGCAGACAAGTAAGCAGTGAGAGATACTGCTGGGACTACTTGGTGATATCAACCACCCCATGATGCCATGATTTCTCTCTTTTTCTTCTCCATGCTTTTGATTCTGTATGACAAGCTACCATAGTTTTAGCTAATAATACTATGACTGGGCGCCGTCACAGGCTTGTTCTTACTATTATATTGCTCACCCCCTTGTTTTCTGTCTTCAAGATAAACCCAACAACTCTTTAGTCTAGTCGCTTAAGCCTGTCGTTACAATCTACAATGGCGAATTCAATGGAAAACATGGTACATTGTTGTTGTAGGAGTAGAAAGCCATCCCATTTTTTAAACACCTCTTGCTTACTGAATACATATTTCTCAGAACATCCACTGAGAAAATAACAAGGATGTAATACTCTGTCCACCGCGATATGCTATGATTGAAGCTATACAACAATCTCAGAGAGACACCTGCTTGTTAGCCCTGAGACGCAAGGGGTATCAATAATTGGAATCAACGGCCAGAACATGCGCTCTGAAGCAGACCGGGATCGACCTTCGGACATGTAACAGTCTTGCGGGGAAACATCCCCAGAGAAGATGTTTGAGTATGTATGAGATGATGCTGGAAGATTTTCCTGTGTTCTTGGGGGCTGATACAACACTCTGTTCTTCTGGCCCCGCAGTCTTTATCAGCGATGTTTCGGCCATATCCACAACAGTCATCCTCAGGATGCGCCCGTTAACCAGCCGATCTGCCAGGGCTGCTGCAGCGAGCGTCTGGGCAGATCGGCTCTATCTAGTTTGCAATCGATATCAGCCGCTTGACCAGTGCATGGAGGACGTTCATCCTTTGCCGTGCATGAGTGCTGACGCGCACCGAGACGGCTGGTGTTCTTGGCGACTTGGCTCGTAACACACACGGCAGAGAACCCTCGAAGTCGAGACTCCGCATCTTGAGACCTGATGCCCGGTGAATACGTGACTGCAGGCATCTCAATATTCATGGACAAGTTCAGGAACCTCAGGACGTTACTGTGGGGAGGTGGGGAAGCAGAAGGCCGCAGGTTTCTACGGAGCAACCTCGTCGTGCGCGCTGGAAAACATCCCAATCAGCGCGATCGCCAGCCCGCCCTCACAATAGGCGATCTGCAGGGGTGATCTCAAGAAATTCAAACTACAACACTCTGCACTGTAAACCGTACATATTTCTGTTCACAGCCTCCTCCCATCATGGCCATGGTCCCAGTGTCATTCAACTACACCGTCGCCCCGCATCTGGACGAATTCAACGCACCGCGCTCCGCCTTCGCCGCGTCTCGCCCCGAATTCACGGACTTTGTCGTGGGCGCATTCATCTTCTCCCGCGGGGACGAGAAGAACTCAGCCGTCCCCCGCGTCCTGCTTCTGCAACGCGCCCTGTCCGACTCGTTCGGTGGTTTCTGGGACTTCCCCGGCGGTCTATCCGACAAAACCGACTCAACGTTGCTGGAGAGTGTCGCGCGGGAGGTATACGAGGAGACAGGCTTCCATGTCTCGCGCGTGGTCGAGCTGGTCGCCGTGGACAGCTGGGTGCGCGTGAAATCCGACTGCGTCAGGAAAGTGGCCAAGTTCTCGTTTATCGTCGAGGTCGAAGAGGCGGGCTCTCACGTTGGCCGCTCTTCGAGAGACGCTGGGCAGGCGGACGTGGTCCTGCAATCCACAGTCTGGGAGGATGGCGTCAAGTTGGCAGAGGATGAGCATCAAGCCTACGTCTGGGCGACCGAGGAGGAGGTCCGGGAGAGCGTCGAAGGAGGCGCCGGTAAATACCAGTTTATGGGCGGCCAGGGGCAGAATGTCCTGAAGGCGTTCTGCAAACTGAGAGAGCTGGCGTAGGCTTGTTCTTTTATACCCAATGCTTCTTCTGATCGCGAGATTGATGGGGCGGACAAGATAGATACCAGAAGTCTTTGTGCACAGCATAAACATTGTTTACGTTTTCTAATTCTTCTAACTCGATTTCGACGCTATCAATCGACTACTTTGAAATCGGCATACGATCTTCTTGAGACCTGCTGTCGCCGCATCACACAACAATCCTATCTTCCACAGGCAGAACGCCCTCCGCCTGCATTTGGAGAGCGACAGCGTCAACATCCTTCCACACCCGTAGCAGGTTGCCTCCAGCAACCTTGGCAGCATCCTCGTCGCTGACACCCCGCCGGAGCAACTCCGCGATCAGATCGGGGAACTTGGAGACGTCCTCAAGTCCCTTTGGGGTGGACGGGATCCCGTCAAAGTCGCTGCCCAGTCCGACGTGGTCATAACCAATCAGTTCCCCAATGTGAATGATGTGATCGGCAACGTGCTCGAGGGTCGAATTGGCGGGGATGAAGTCTGGAAGACCGTCTGGTCGATCGGCCGCAGTGCAGGAGACAAAGTCGGGAGCAAAGTTAACCATAACCAGCGAGTTCCTCTTCTTCACTAGCTGCAGCACATCGTCAGGCACATTGCGGGGATGCGGGCAGACGGCGTACGCCGAGCTGTGGCTGAAGATGACCGGAGCTCTGCTTCCGCTCCAGTCGTCTTTCCCGGCACCCAGCACATCCCGCATGGTGTCCTGGCTCACATGGGACAGATCGACGATCATGCCTATACGATTCATCTCGAAGACCAGATCCTTCCCAGCAGGGCTGATGCCATGCCAGAGAGGCTCTGACTTGCGGGTACCGCCTTCGGGGAGCTCCAGAAGCGCGGCATCCGCGAAACGGTTGTGGCAGTTGTGAGTGAGGGTCGCGTAGGCGACTCCTAGATCATGGAACTTGCGAAGGTAGGCGAGAGAGTTGCCAATCTGGTGAAGCCCTTCGATCCCGAGAGGAGAGATGATCTTCCCAGCACGAAAAGCCTGCAGGGCCGTCGTACCGTTTGGAGGTTCCGAGAACACGTTGGGATAGGCCTTCTGCAAGCGTGACACAACATCCACTTGCTCCATAGTCTGACGTACACCTGCAGAACATCAGTAACTGTCTCCACTGAAGCGGTAGATGGACGTACTTGCAGCATAGTTTTCATGAGAAAAGTCCATGCCATCCTTGGGGCAGGGCACGTAGACACTCCAGAAGGTGCCGCCCACCTTGCCCGACGAGAGTCGGGGCAGGTCGACATGGCCGGTCAAGTTGCCGTGGACAAACGGCTCCGTGAAGTTCTGCCCGTAGATGCGATTGCCGTACAGGTAGCGGATCAAGAAGGGAAGATCGTTGTGACCATCTCCGAAAGATGTCAACATTTCGATACTTGTCGGGATAGAAGACAGTACTCACCTATCAAAGGCGTCTGCGACAGGATCTTGTCCACCCTCTCCTCAATCGTCAATGGACGGTCTCCGCCGCGTCTTCTTACGAGGAGAGCGTGAGTCACGAATATCGAGACAAAGACGAATAGAACTAGGGACGCGATGATGACTTTTCTGAGTGGCAGCCATGCCGTCTTTGTTTTTGCGCCCTCTGCGGGCTGCTTATCGGCACCCAGCAGAGGTTGTGTTTCTCCGGCCCGCCTGCCCATGCTGCAAGAGGTTCGATGCGAGACCTCGAGGAGATGTATCAGGAGCCTGCAGTGCGCTCTGGGAATATCCCGGTCCACGATGGCCGCGAGGGAGGACGACCACCGTGTCGCGCGTTTTCGATATCGCAAGCAGCCGAGGCGGCGGGGGATATCGCGGACCGATGCGCGCTCGACAATCAAGCCGTTCCCGCGTTAGACCCGCTACGGCATGCCAGCGTCTAGGTAGTCGATCTTTTTTTTTTGTCACAGAGTGGACCTTAAGTCTTCATGTTTTTGCATTTGCTTATCAGGCCCTTCTGTATAGGTGATCTGATCTGTGGTCCCGTGCGGCCAAGAGCAGTTCTCATGTGATAAGCCTGTCGGAGATGGCGGAGATAACGATCGACCTCCTGGAGACCGCCCCGGATTCTCCTCCACAAAACCCTCTACTCTCTTCTCAGGAACACGCTAACCCCGCGCTCGGGAGATTCGGCAGTATCCGTGACCCGAAAAAAGAGAATGTCGCTGGACTGCCGGCCTGGTACCTTTTTTTCCGGCGTAACGTCGGTGTCGCGTCATCCTATGTTATCCCGTTGGAGGACTTCACGAAATAGCTGCATCTCAGAAATGCTATTTGCCAGGCTCCAGCGGAAGGATAGTTCCTGAAGCGGGGTAGAGGGATAGTATCAAACTCCCTGAAGGGTACAAAGTACTATATAAGTGGAGAGGAACTGATCCGTGGACACCGTGAGAATATGCCCGTCTGTTGCTTTTTGCT
>JGI26051J44788_1000625_pt1 | contig 17570 bp, 13 predicted proteins | sample HigsolmetaGSP13D_FD_44788 | JGI IMG/M metagenome (IMG submission 44788) | reverse complement strand
GGGATTTCCGTATGGGGCGATAGGCGGGCCGGCCGAAACGGGCAACTGGATCGCCGCTTCGGCGACCAGATCAACCCCGCCGAGAGGCCGGTGCGGATATATATCGCCAGACCCGCGTCGTGTTCTCCTCTGCGCAACCGTTCGAAAGAGACGAAGGTTGAGATAACCGTCGAGGCAGTATATCTCAGACTTCTTAGCCGACAGTTTCGTCTCTTCAGATCTCTTCGCCATGTGCAAAAGCGCCACCTGCGCCACCTGCCGTAAGTATCTGCCCTCATCTTTTCGATGGATTCCTAGATCATCCAACCCTCTTGTCGCCGAGATCAAGCGGCTCCGTCGTTTTTAAGATCTCCGTGAGGAGCATCAGCTGACGAACCCAGACAAAGCCACCTGGTTCGGCTGCGGCCAACATATCCCGACGGTGATGGACCAGGTCCCTGAGCAGGACCGCTGCCAGTGCGAGCCCAAGGTCGAGAAGGACGGCAAGCTATACCCGCCCAAGGCCGACAAGCCGAATTAAGCATGCAACAAGCATGAGAGTTCTCCCTTCGATTTTCCCGGTGGTTGATAATGATTTCTGGTGTTTCTTTGCTCTCCGTTCGAATGGGTGATCTGGAGGGATCAGCATTAGCTTGGGCGTGAGTTGAGAGGAACATATGAGCGTGTCGTAACGGGTTCAGGCGGGCGGAGTTGCGGCGGTTCCAGCGGAATTCAATGCACCTTTGCATCCTGGTTTGCATGCTTCGACCGTATTCAGTGACTCGATGATCTGGCAGAGTGGTGGTCGTAGTTGTACAGTCCCGTCTCGAAGGCACGTCGCTGTTTTTCCAGGAGGAATCTTCTCCATGTATCCGGAGTAATACCTAGTCCATCCATCCGTCCAGAGGTGCAACGTTGAGTTGGCAGTAGCCCGTAAACACAACATTTGCAACAGCAACGTGTCTGTCCTCTCCTCCCCGTCCTTCCTCAGTTGCAGCACCGCCAGACCGCATGTTGTCAGATGGGAGGGGAAACCGGATGTCCCGACCTTCTCTCGCCTGAGAGAAGTGTAAGATAAAAAAAAGAAAGGGACAAAAGCCGAGTGTTTCGGATCCAGCACAGCAATAACCACCGTGGTGGAAAGAATGCCTGCAGGGCACTAAGATAGCGGACAGGATAAAAAAAAAAGAAAAAAAAACCAACAGACTTGCTAGACACCGTCAGTGTCAGCAGGGCTAGCTAGCTGGTCAGGTCAGAAAGTTAAGCAAACAGCAAAAGGTGCGTGCAGGTTGTCTCGGCCCGTTCTCCGGCCCCCGAGAATAATGTCACGCCAGTGAGACTGAGACCAGACTGACCCCAAGTCAAATAAAAAAAAGGCCAGGCTGTGGACTGCATGCATGACAGGCAGAACTCATTGATCACTATGAGGTTAGGTAGAGCCAGGTTAACTTGAAACACTACCTACCTAGGTAGGTCAGAGAGCCTGCATGCCGCGGGAGTCGGCCTTCAGTCCAGACTCCGCTTTGCAGGACTGAAGCCCGAAGCGGGAGCGTTCGTTCCCCGATGTGGTCCCCGATGCCATGCATGCCCAGCCCAGCAGAGCCCAGCCAGCTATCGATCGATCGGATGGAGATGGATCGGGGATCCATGTCACATAGTACTCATACTCTCACTACTATTGGTCACAGATCGTCCGAGTAGGGTCAGACATGTGCGCCAGTGCGGGCTGCAGGTAGGTACTGTACCTAGGCAGGTGCCTGAGGCTCCTCCATAGGACCTAAGCCTGGGCTCGGGAAGTAAGTATATAGAATATAGATGACGTGCAGAGCTCTGGACTGCACTACACCGAGCGCAGACGATGTAGAAGAAGGGTTCCTAGGTGCCTCTGTTATGTGAATAGACAAAGATGTGCACAGAGTGAGCCCTAGGGCACATACCTAGCTACCTACCTATACCTACCTACATAGGTAACTGTATCTCCGACAGTTCACCAGATTGGTTCTGTTCAATGATGAATGAGGATCAGGAAGGACATCGGGAGATTGAAATCGAAGCGGCGACGGACTGATCAACTCCTGCATACTGAATGCTATACTATACTATACTATACTATACCTCCTTGTTCTGGGTGATGAAGACGAAGAGGTAGAATGAGAATGGGCGCTGATTCAGGATGGATCCATGAGGGAGGAGGATGGGCAGATACATGATGACACGATGAGTGTGAAGGTACATTATCGTACTGTACATAGATCGCAGGCAGTTGTATCTAGATACCTATGAGAATGACATTCGCGCAAGTTGTACAGTACAGTACCACCAAGTTATAAGGAGATGAAAAAAGAAAGCCCAAGTCATGCCCACAAGGCACGTTACTTGGTGCATTATTTTCTTCAGCATATCCTCTATGTCATGGATTTTACTGCAATTACTCCGGACTGTGCCTTCAGGTGTTCCTAGTAAACCTTGGAATCGACATTCTTAGAATCAGGGTACTATTCCAGGTAGGGACCCGACTGCAGCTTTTCCTTTCAAAAAAAGGTTGAAGGATGCTATTTCTTTTACCCATGCTGTATTTTGCGGGCTCTTCCACGGAAATCCTGAGCATTTTTCAAGCCTCAAAGTGTTTATGTCTACCAAGGAACGACTCTTATGTGAGTCAGCAATCGAGATGGTTTTACAGCGGGCTTCTTTAATTTATGCTTAGAATTGCCCAAATTCTCGTGAATATAAGTATCATCATTACCTAAGGCACCGAAACTGCTTGGTCCTTTTCTCGACATAAGACTACAGATATTTGCCATTGTGATCAGCACACCAGCATATATTGCTCAAACAACTCCTCCATAAGGATCCTGCACACCATCAGAGTGCGCAGCTACTTCAAAATATCTATCTCCAGAAGATGTCTCCTCTCATCAAGAACCGCATATGTACTTACCGTACCAATCTCATCGACCTCCCAGACGAGATACACGCCATAATCATGGCCACTCTAGACGATCTCCCAACCCTGCAAACGCTACTAATATCCTTCCCCTGGCTGGCAACAGTTTTCTTAGCCTCCTTCCGCGGCATCATAAGCACGATCCTCAACCGATCTCTGCCAGACGAACTCCGACAGTACCTGTACGCGATCATCTCAGCCCGCTCCGCGGGCCCCCTGGAGACGGACCAACTGGGAAGAATTCCTCGACCGCCACCTCGAGTGGAAGACAGACGAGGATAAGGGCCGCCCGCCGCCCAGCGTGCCCCGCACCCTCGCATCGCTGGAGTACATGGTGAGCGCGCTCGACGCGGTCAAGTTCTTCCTCGAGTTCTGCGTCCGGGTCTTCTCGCGCGGTCAGCGAAACTTCGTGCATATCTCCCACGACGTGGAGTCGACGCGGTTCCGCATGCGCCGCGCCCTGTTGCGGTTCCAGCTGTTCGCGGAGCTCTTCCACCAGCCGGGGGATGCGTCCGACAGCGTCTCGGACTGGGAGGAGCGGTTCTGCGCGCAGGAGGTTTTCTGGGCCCGGTACCAGCCGTTCGAAGTCGAGGAGTGCAAGTGCATCTATTACCTGCTTATCGTGTGCCTCCGGAGCAATATGGAAGACAAAGTGCTGGGGCCAGGTCGGGACGAGGATCCGATCCAGCATCGGGGACTGCCGCAGCTGCGCAACTTCATCGAAGACGATGCCCCTTACACGAGGTTTGGTCTGAGTTACGTCCGCCGGTTTCTCGACAGAGCCTTGTATGCTTTGCTGTTGTGGATCCTGAGGATAACAACGAGCTGCTTGACGGATTTCGTAACTGCTTTGAGCTCAGGAGGCATTGTCTGCGCTATGGAATGGGGCATCCATTTACCAGGCCTACACGTGAGAGGATGAGGAGATGGCAACCGAGCTCTTCACCTGTGAGATACGGGGATTTTATAACTGATATGAAGAATAGGAGAAGTGAAGTGCGACTCCGTGGGTGGTGCTTCCGGGATAGAGTGGACATTTGGCTAATGTTACCTCCTATGAACCGAGTATGATCATTGCGCCTGCGGTTGATACCATTAAAGCCCATATTCTACCGAGACATAATTGAGGGTTGCACGAGAAGGACCGACACCACCTGTTAACATAGGTAGGTAGGTAGGTAAGTACTGATGTCTCTCCAAGAATGTTGCCATTGCTTATTACAAGACTCCCCATCAAGGAAGTACTTGTACTGAGTACACTCAATTGGAGGACCACAGGACTGAAGATTGCAGTCCATCTAAACTAATTATACCGCAAATTCGCGGTAGGCGTCGCATCAATTGTGCAGCAAGAAGGTAAAGTACATGCAGATGAAAAGAAACAAGATAAATGGTGCCTACGCCTCAGGCGTGCAAAACATGATGCCAGAAACTACCGTCCACTGCTTTGATTGGTACGGCTTGACTTTCATCTCCGGTACGCTCATGTTTATTATCTCCCTCACAGCGTTCTTTGCGCTTCCAAGCCCCGGGGACTCCTCATATTCAGGTCCCTGTGTTGGTTGTCGTGCTTCGTGTCGACAGCGGTTGAAGCTATCGGTCGAAGAGGCGCTGGAGGGCTCCAACGATGGTCAACATAGGGAAGTAAGTAGTACGGAGGGGCTCAGGATGGGTCAATGGGAAGCTCAGAAGACAAGACAAAGGTAGACTTGTTCATGAGTAGAGGCTCCAAAAGAGCAAAGAAGACAGAGGGAGAAAACGAAGATGAAGGATGAACGAGGGTGGTAGATGAGTTTAAGTAGGACGAGACCTTTAGTGATCCGCTGATTCTGAGGATGACCAGCATGCGTACCTATCTACAAAAATCTCGCCATCCCACCGCACACATCCACACTTTCGTAGTTTAATCCATAGCCATTTGTCTCCGGGATGATGCGCCAGTAGAAGTTTGCTTTATGGCCCGTCTTCACGAGGCCGATGTAGTCCTTGAGGCCACGAGAATTCGCGTCGTGCGCCCACCGAGTTGCCAGTTGCCGTGCCATCTGCGTTTGATGAGGACGCGACAATTTGGACTGCATACGAGTCGTGTAGGAGATCTTAAAGCCGGGTGCCTTTGCGCGTTTCTCGAGAGAGGTTGCAGACGAGGAGCTATTGGAGTATGAGGCTCCGGTGTTGGCATCCAGGGGGGAGGGGAAGTAAAGATGGCCTTCGCCGTCGCCAAAGTCGAAGACGTTGAAGTCAAATGTCGCGTTATCGTGAACAAGACCCTTGATGCTTGTGACCTCGACTGGCTGTCGCTGATCCGAAGCATATTTCGCTTGCAGATGGGGGGTCACGTCCTCGATGGCGGTGTACGAAAGTCCCTCCTCGTTGAAGGCACCTTCGAGGAACGCGGCCATGGACTGCTGAAATTTACCCGGGGCCGATCTTGCGGCCGCCACCCGGTTCGCGATCAGAAAAAGCGAGGCGATACCAGCGGCGATTGCGGATGCCATTTCCTCGCAATTCCACCCATGCATCCTTCTGCACACATAATAAGCAGAGAAACCACCCCAGCTGGCATAGACAGCAATCTCTTTGCTGGTTCCAATCGTACTGATAACTGTGTTGAGTGTTTCGCAGTTATCCCGTTTCTCGAGGAGGCCGGTTTCCATATATTCGAGGTCGCGGGCCTCTGGCTGGATGGGCAGGGACACGGCCAGGTCCCGGTTCTCTAGAGGCTTCCCGGCCACAATGGAGAGGAAGAGGGTCGCGGTTAAAAGCAGTGCTTTCTTGAACGACATGATGAATCCCTTGGTGATTATTGGAGTTGCCAATTTGTCAATGATTCAGTGATGGACGATGAAAAAATGTGGAATGAAGGAAGCAATCTACCTCTGAAGTGCAGTTTCAGAGGGAAGAATACCTCAGAATCTGGTACTCTAGTCCCCTATATATGTATATTGTCATTGCTATTAATACTCATGCTTTGTAATTCCACCGGGAACTGGTGTACCCTGAACGATGAGTGCGCCATTTTCTGTGCAAGTTCTTCTCTTCAGCTTCTCTTCAGTGCAACCAATATACGCTCAGCTGTGCCAAAAAGTTATGTTAGTTCCCTGTTCCTGCCAAGACGGCTGACTTGCATGCTAACTTTTCCTAGGGTTTATTACCTATTATACTCTCAGTAATGTTTGACTGCCTCTCAGGTAGCCTTTGAAATCATGTGGCTATATGAAATACCTCGATCTGCCAAGGTAGTTAACACGAGGTCTGGTCAACGAAACTCTATGCACAGAGTATAAGAGAGCTATCTCTTCATCTAAAACTTATGTAATGTGAGCTTGTTTAACTTATAGTGTGAGCTTTTCAAACAATCTTATTTTTATCGGGATGGTGCAGGTTAAGATCAAATCGATCGAAGTAGAAACAAACAAAGAGCGGAATAGATCTATCCGAGTGGTGCATTCATAGCTGATATGCGCGAGCCATTGTATTAGGCCTCCCAATGGCGAGCATATTGTCGTTAAGTCGCTGAAAAAGAGCTTAAATTAATGCTGGGACCAATGTAACTTCTTCCAGCCTTGTGGGGGCCATGCCTGCCAGAAACACGAGAGTGTTACAATAGGAGCAAACATACAGATGGGTTGATAAAGAACAAAAAAACAACAGAAGAGGGAAAATTGGTACATACAGAGGAATGTATCATTAAAACTCCATGAGGAAGGCTAGTTACATGACAGCTGAGGTACTAGGTAGGACCGAGTCACCACCCAGTGACACCTACCCTATAACTGTGCGACAGGTCACCTGCAGGGCTGAAGCTTCCACCACCGACAAAGCCCACACCAGATCTAACAAAGAAGTCCCAACGTCCCTACAGAGTACTCTGTGCTCCGTATATTGCTCAGAAAGTGTGTTCAATAAGCGGTGTCTGCTGGTGGCCGTTCATTCCGGTGTCGGAAGACTGAAGTCTGATTAACAAAGCACTTCCCAATCAAGTACGTTACATATCATCCCAGCTTGACATTGTTTTTGTGTCTTCATACCTAACTAACAGTCAACCGCGAAGGCAGAAACCTGAAAACCAGTCCACAAAGCTCTCAGCAACCATGTGCACCTTTCCAGTTCCCACAGCGGGACCGAGAGAAGTCCGCGAGTACCTGGCGAATATCCTCGTGACGAGACACGATGCGACGCGCGCATTCGCAGAGGAAACAGCCAGTCTGTGGGATCTGGGACGGGGCATAGATCTTCGCCATGCATCGAAGAGGGACTTCATCAGGATTTTCGGTGACAAAGTCGGTCCCTATCTCTTTCACACGGTCCGCGAGGATATCCTGGAACAGTGGCGGGGNTCTGCCGTTGGGATTGCCTGCTTCTGTAAGTTTCTCCTCTCCCTCTCGCAAGGAACTTGATGGACATTATCCAAGACTAATATCGCCTCATTAGATGTCACAATCACCTCTCTGATCATATCTGCGTTTCTCTTCTTTCAAGCATCCAAAGGGACCACACTGAAGCAGGTCAAAGGTAAAGAAAACTTCCAACCCAAGATTACCCATATGTTTGAAGCTGTCAGCACCCTACTAACACTGATTTTTGCAGGGTCACTGCGGCACGCCTTTTTGGCGCTAGGTCTCACCTTTCTTACTTATACGATCCAAGAGCCAGAAGGTGTTCTCAAGGTCGTCCTGATGATGGTGGGGCTCATGTCGTGGTTTTTGGCTTTTCTCTTGTACGTGTCGTACTTTGCTGAATATCTGGAGAATAAGAAACAGCCGGAGGAGAGTCCTGTTAAGGAGAAGTGAAGCAGTCTCTGTGGGAAGAACGGCTGCAGAGATGGTCACTGATTTGATATTGATAATTACTACCTAAGTAGTCGCTGGGAAGGGAGGTGTAAATGAATAAAAAGGGCGGCAGGGGTGCATTTTCCGATACAAATTTGGACGATCTCCCAAATATGTACGCATCGTGGTTTGATAGATGCAAATACAAGGCTAAAAGTGGGAAAGGTGCATCTATTCTGCATTCAGGGTTGGAAACATGGGCACCTACTCCGATTCATGCTTGTGCATACGTTACGAGTGGTCTACAAAAGAGAGGAGTGATTAGGGTCAGCCATATATTACCGCCGTTGCAGACCCAATTCAGACTGTTCAACCCTATTATACTGATGAATCATATTGCAATGTCCCATACAAACATCATGACCATATTAGTAGGATTGCAATGCTCGATGAGGATATTGCCCTGAAGGATATGAAGATTCCATTATATTCTGATACTTGTCTAAATTCACCTATTTTGCCTAAATTGCTGGATTTATGAATCAGTCCATACAGGCTGTATATAAATGAGCCAGGTTGCTAGGTAGATTGAAAATCAGACTCATATTTCAGTACTAGCCGAATACTACGTTCAGCGTAATCCGATAATTAGACTGGATCGAGGGAATGGAGTGAATCCTATAGGTAGCCAGCCTTGAGTCTCGCCTCCCAGATTGGTTCGAACTCGTCATTAACCCCCTTTGCTAAACGATCTAAACGATTGGGCAAGAACGCCCGTGACTGCACCTCAGACTCAGGACTGCAGGAGCCAACGCGCCCATTGCCAATGAATTCTACCCAGTATCATCCACCGTCACCAAGACACTCGTCTTTTTAAGAATCTCCAAACACAGCATACATGCACCGCGGTACCTTGGCTAGTTTGGGACTGGACGAACAGAGAGTTGAATACGAACGAGATTCTGAAGGCAAACAGGAATCTGAAGAGGAGGGCCCAACGGAGCCGGAGAATCCGGACTATCAACGCCTCTTGGATGCATATGCAGGAAAGGTCGTTCATGGATCACAAACGCTGGACGAGTCCTACTATCATTCCTTGACTGACCCAAATGCCATATCCGATATGGCGCGCCGTAACAGAGACCAAGTTGTAACCAAGCGGGTCCAGAGTTTTCCTTACAAGAATCAAAAGAAGCCATGGACGATCATCAGAGTGGACCAACTGTGGATCTGGGTAATTGATAGTGGTATGTTTCGAGATTCCTATTGTTCAACATGAAATATTAACTGCCCAACGCGTAGATACAATCATAACAAGTTGCACACACCGTATGGATCATGCAGAAGACCCGATTGTCGAGAGCATCTGGAAACACCTCATTGCACAGAAAGAAAAAGGGAAAGGGATATTCATCCCGCGTTGTGCGGCGGAGATGGCCAACTTCATCACACAGTTTTGTGTTGGATTCTTTGACTACATGACCTGTAAAGCTGGGGATACAGAAGAGTCCATTCACCAAATATTTGAAAACTCCATCACCAAAGCGGTTCGTTGAGCCTCATACTGATATGCGAGTTCTCATTTCTAAAGTTCGCAGGCTATAGGGGAAGCACGTCTATTCGACGAGTTTATGAGGAAGATTGCAAAAAAGATCGATGATCTCATAGGGCGGAAAGAACGCACGTACAGAAAAGGCAGTAAAGAAAAAGGGAAGGAATTCAGGGGAAAGAGTCCGTTTAAGAAGGAAAAAGGCGTTGAATTGGATACGATAAGAGACGTAAGAAATGAGGGAAATAGGAAAACGGACAATGGCAACAAGACAGAGGAAATGGAAAACGATCATCTGGGCCTCGGCCAAATTATAAAAAACTTCCGTTCCATTGGACGCGCAGCAGATCTTCTTAAGGAGGTTAAAGATATCCGCGATGAGCTCAATATCCTCAAAATGGCGCTTACACATCAGAAGAAAGTCTGGAATGAACTGCACGACATAAAACCCGGAGAGAATGGACTGACGGGTCCGGCTTACATCATCCACGAGATTGAAGAAATGGACAAAATGGCGGCCAGGATCCAGTCCGCAGTAAGTGTTTGGTACCTGAATTCTTGCACGAATAGACTTAACAGTCCCAGGTAAATTCAATTCTAGACCTTGAACAGAATAAAGCCGCCATCTCCGAAGCTATATCCTCAAGGGACCAAGCGGAGGTATCTATACGGCAGGGAAGAATGCTCATGGTGTTTACTGTTGTGACTGTGTTGTTTGTGGGTGATCCCGGTTCAGAATTTATCTTCTTCCGTATTCTAACGAGATTTTCATCTATATCAGCTGCCAATGTCATTCCTAGCGTCGCTCTTCGCCCTGGATATCACGTCCTTTCCTCACTCAAAGGGAAATGTAGTATATTCACCAGGGTGATATTTCCCATACTCTGTAGGTCTATCCTCAAATACCATTAAAACAATCTTGTTTCAATCTAAACCACCCTGCAGTTGGAGTCACCGCTACTGTTTCCATACCGCTGATTCTCTTTGCTTCCTACATGAGCAGCGTGGTCCGAGTTCTGAGACTCGTCCGGAGGTCCGCAGACAGAACGATGTGGAAGAAGATAATGTCAATACTTCAGCCAGACTTTAGTACCAAAGCTTCTCATATCCAGAGATCTTTCAGTCACAGAAATAGCGAGGTCTCAATCAGCACGGATATAACTTCCGAGGGGAGATCTCCCAGTCTCGACAATGGGGGGAAATCCACGTCTGACATCCATCAACAAGCCGCCGCTGAGGGCAAGAGCGAACAGAAATCTGCCATACATCTACAAGAAGAGCGTTACTTTTTCGTCTGGGGACGAAGACGTGGAAGCACAGCGACGGCGGAGAAAGCAGACAGTGCATATTAAAACAAGTCAAACAACAGGATAAATTGAATATCTACCGAGGTAAAATATCATATGATTGAGGGATGCCTGATCTAGCAACCTTTCACTGATGAGTCGAATTGGAGCCCGCTGTCCTGTTGATGCTATAACGAGGATGAGTTTTGTTTGGGGAATATGAGTTTGGAGATATGTAGCGATTTTTGGTTACAATGTAATTTGGTACATGTGTCGCCTGGAAGAACTACAGGAAGCACTACTGGTCTTAGGGATCGTCTTAACTACACACTAGCCACCTACCCTAAGGTACAGTACTTACCTACTATCTAAGCTTTGGGCGAGACTTTGGAATATACTCCTCAGCTAAAGTGTATGAACCTAGTACTAGGCTAACAATGGAGATTCTGATTTTGGTCTATCTAGCAGTAGGCGCCATTTTTATATAATTGTACAGTACATCCTGTGGGTTGTGTGATACGACTAACTAGGTAAAAAAAAGCAAATATAAGAAGATATAGAACATATATATCATTCCCTAAAGTAAGCACCCTCGTTGAGCGCTGCAGACTCCTAATACATACAGTTATGATCCTCAGGCTCATAATGAGGGAATACGATTGGCCAGTTCTGGAAGGATTTAACGGTCTGAATCCGGTCCTAGACGGTGTAATATTATGGCTGACAGCTGCTTACCTACGCAAGTAGATACAGATGCACAGTATGTAGATGGAAATAAATATTTGGACTTGCGACGGCAGATGATGACTTCTTCTGTTCGCCTACAGAGGCCAAGATCGGTTCGGTCCCCAAACCGCTGAAGTCGTGCCTTGGATCCTGTCGGAAGATCCCTCCTAAATAATTTCAATATTATCGATTTCTCATCATATAATACGTAGACGCTCTCTAGGCTTTTTTTCACGCCAACTTCCCCGGCACGACCGGATGCCCCGCGCTCAACCCCCCACACACGGCCCACGCCTGCCCGTTGACGTAGCTGCTCTCGTCGCTGCCGAGGAACAGCGCGACGCGTGCGACCTCGTCCGCGACGGCCCCGCGCCGCAGCGGGTTCAGCTGGCCGATCCTGCGCTCGGTGCCGCGCGCGCGCGCCGCGTCGTACATGGCGCGCGTCATGCCCGTCTCGACGAGCCCCGGGCAGATGGCGTTGATGCGCACTCCTGTCCCCGCGAGCTGGTACGCGACGGTCTGGGCGATGGAGATGACGGCCGCCTTGGAGGCGGAGTAGTCGGTCGGGCCGGCGTTGGAGCGGAGGCCTGCCACGGAGGCAGTCAGGATGATGGAGCCCGACGGGTAGGGTTTCGAGGGGGAGGTGATCTGCATGGCGGGGGCGGCGTGTTTGGTTGCGAGGAAGACGCTGCAGTAATCATTAAGTTAGTAATTATATAATTATCATATAACGCTTTGCGTTTTGCCTGATCTATATAGTAAGCTTCAGAGTAAGCGAAGGAACGAACCTCAACGCATTCGTCCGCATAGTCTGCATGAACTCGTCGCCCGAGATCTCCGTGAACACCTTCGGCTGCCCCCCCACGCCCGCGTTGGCGAACATGATGTCCAGCCGGCCGTGGCGGCGGATGGCGTCGTCGACGACGGCCTTGACGGCCTCCTCGTCGGCGGCGTCGAAGCGGCGCACCTGCACGTCGACGCCCGGGTACAGCGCCTCCATCTCGCGCTTGTGCGTGGCCAGGTGCGAGTCGTCGGCGTCGCAGAGGTAGACTGCCCTGGCGCCGTTGTGGGCGAACTGGTGCGCGCTGGCGCGGCCGATGCCGGTGGGGGAGTTGGCGCCTGGTTGGGTATTAGCCATGGATATCCTATCTCTCTCTCTCTTTATATATATGTATATGTGCATAAACCTCACCCGTGACAATGACGACCTTGTCCTTGACCCTCCTGCGGCGCGGTGAGCGGGACGTCCATCATGTACATATAGTTCCGCCAGGAGAGCAACTCACGGCCCAACCGAATCCGGGGCCACCTGGCGGATGCGGGGGATGTCCTCGAACATGCCCGCGTCGGGGATGCCCTCGACCAGCTGCTGGCTCAGCGCCTGGAGACGCTGTCTGGCGGCGGAGGTCATGGTGAGATGTATCCTAGGTACCTAGTAGGTATGTCTGATACAGATGGATGAGGGCTCTAGTTGAAGGGTATGGAAGAATAAATGAATGCTATGTACATGTAAACAAGGACAACAAAGACAAGCAAGAATACAAAGAGAGAAGAGGAATTGAGCAACAGAGCAGATCATCATCACCATCTCCGCCATGTCTGCGGAGAGCCGAGGCTGATGCTGCTTATGTCAGCGGTCACGGGACGGCGGGGGCACGTCATGAGGCATCGACAGCCAGCGCATCACCACCTCGTCTCTTCTCCTCTCCTCCTGCTCTCTCCTCTCCTCTTCTCCCTTTTATCCCTTTTCATCACCTTTCTCCTCCCTGCGGCCCGCCGCCCAGATCCCTCTGCCCCCCGACGGCTTCCCCTCCGCCCCCGCCGGTCCCTCCATCTGCATCTGTGGGGCCTCCGCTCCACCCGCCGCCAGTGCAAAAGAAGCAAGACACAGGGAGCTCCGCCCTTCACCGCTCGACTCGCGCTCCCAGGCTCTCGTGCTCCCGTCGTCTCGTCCGGCCTGCTTCCAATTCTCTCCTCCCTTCCTCTCTCTCTCTCCTCTTCTCTCGTGGCGCCTTCATGAAGCCCTCAATCCGCCATCTCTCGGCCCACGCTGCACACCGCCCCACGAGACATGGCGGAGCTCGACAGCCATCCCCAGCGCCGCTCCTCGTCGCAGACCTCGACCTCCTCCCGCAGGAGCCAGAAGGCTAAGCCCGTCCGCTCCAAGCCGCACAAGCGGCTCTCGGCCTCGTCCAATGCCACCACCACCACCACCGATCCCACCGATCTGACCTCGTTTCCGTCCCTCTCGCCCGACAGCTCGCCCGAGGGCTTCCGCGGCGAGCCGGCGCTGAACCGCGCCCTGAGTCAGGCATTGCTGGACGACGATGGCGGAGACGGCTCGAACGATGCCAGCCGTGGCCGCAAGGCGACGCTGGCGCGCCTGACCACGTCCCTGCCGCAGGTCGCGGGCCGCGCCGCGCTGTTCGACGACTCCTTCTCGACCCCGGACGTGCCCGGCGCGCTGCACCTGGCCGATGACGCGCACATCGAGCGTCTCATCGCGCGCACCGGCGCGGTGAAGCTGGTCCGGCAGTTTGCGCGCGATCTGGCCCTGCGCGATGCGGAGATCTCCGCGCTGCGCCAGCGCGCCGATGCCCGGGAGAGGGAGCTGAAGAGGATGCTCCGGGAGGTCTCCGTCTCGAACCAGGACATCGAGCGTCGGCTGTACCTGCTGGAGAATCCCGGTGAGGGCCAGAGACAGGGTGCGGACGGCGACGGTTCTGACTCCCGCAAGCCGTCCTCTACCATTGACGGGCTGATGAGCCAGGCGATGCTCGACGGGGTCGGTGAAAACAGTGTCTGCGACGGACCATCTAACGGTATCGACCAGCAGACAACGGTCGGATCTCAGCGCAACGATGGCGGCGCCAAGTCGGGCGCGTCCAATTCCGATTCGGCCAACAAGAGGCGGCAGGGGTCCATTCGCGGTTGGCATGAGTACATCTTCGGCTCTTCGACGGCGAGTCGGAAGACGAGCCGGGCGAGCAGCGTGATGAGCGACGTGGGAGAAGCCGAGGAGGAGGATCCTGTCCGTCCCGGGATCCAGAGATCGGTCTCCACGCCGAAAGCAACACTCGACGAGCGATCGTTGCACCCCCCCGCTGCCAACGGTGACGATGCGAGCACCCACTCGCGCAAGTCGTCTCGATCCGTCGCTTCGTGGACGGTGAGGCTGTTTGCGGGAAATTCGCAGGCAGGCAGGGACACGAGTCGCACGAACAGTCCGAGCAGGGCTCCATCGGTACGTCAGGAGAAAAGACAGACCATGCCAGCGACTACGTCGGGCGCTTCTGCGGCCGCGGCGTTGAATCGTATCAACAGCAGCGCAAGCGTCCACACTGTTGCTGCGGCCGGGGGCTCCGTGAGGGCAAGTGCTCAAACTGGTCGAAAAAGCGCGGCCTTGAGTGTTTCCCAGGGCTCAACTGCCGATATCAAGTCGGTCGACACCTCTGCCAACTTGGGACCCGTGGAGATGGACGCGATCCTGCCCGCGGAGTCTCGACCCCCGACACTCAACTACACCTACAACAACTACCAGACCGGGGATCTGCTCACGGATCGATTCGGGTTCATCTACGACCAGCGCCGGAAGAAGAGGCAGAAGGAGGCCAGCATGTTGAAGAATAGCTCGAAACGGACGAGCATGGCCGAGACGATCAGCAGCTTTCGAAGCGACCTGTCAGAGGGCAACGATGATGTCGATGAGGACGATCACCCGTTGGAAATGGCCGGGTCCCAGCCGGCTGACGCGGAGGACCCCGAGACCGGGGCCCCTGTCTTTAAACGGTGGCAGGATTATCTGCGCATCGCAACGAAACCGACAGAGCTCCTGTCCCACACGCCCTCCCCGGGGCCGATCATCGCGATCACAACTGGCGAGACGACAAAACAACGCCCCGCTTCTCTGGCGATCGACAAAGGCGGCTCGGTTTCGGTCAATTCCAGCGCGCCGCCTTCGGCTACTACGTCGAGTGTCGTGGCTGACCATCCCGAGTTCGCGGGAACGGCCACCAGCGACGCCTCTAGCACGACCACAAAGGTCACGATCAGCGAGCAGGAGCCGGTCAGACTGCTGCTGGAGCAGCTCACCGAGCTTCACGACGCGCTGCAGCGCGAGCGGATGGTGAAGTGGAACGAGTTCCTCCGCAAGGTGCGCGCGGAGCGCAGAAAGGAAGAGCAGGCGGCTGCGGCCTCCGCCTCGGATCGCGTCAACATGCCCGAGGCCTCACTTGCGGACGGCGAGATGATCGGGATCGCTGGCCTTGGAAACAAAGGCAAGGCTGGCCGTGCGAAATGGCGCGAATTCCGGTCCCTTGTCCTAGGTGGCATTCCGGTTGCGCTCCGCGCGAAGATCTGGTCCGAGTGCAGCGGTGCGGCTGCGATGCGCATCCCGGGGTATTATGACGACCTCGTCAAGGGCATTGGCGCTCCGGATCCGGATCCTTCTGTCGTTGCGCAGATCGAGATGGACATCCACCGGACTCTGACGGACAACGTCTTCTTCCGCAAGGGGCCCGGCGTCGCGAAGCTGAAGGAGGTGCTCCTGGCCTATTCCCGCCGCAACCCGGAGGTCGGGTACTGCCAGGGGATGAACCTCATCACCGCCTCGCTGCTCCTGATCATGCCCACGGCCGAGGACGCCTTCTGGATCCTGGCCTCGATGATCGAGAACATCCTGCCGCAGCACTACTACGACCACGGGCTGCTCGCGTCGCGGGCGGACCAGCGCGTGCTGCGACAGTACATCGCGGAGGTACTGCCAAAGCTGTCTGCCCATCTCGACAACCTGGGCATCGAGCTCGAGGCGCTCACCTTCCAGTGGTTCCTGTCCGTCTTCACGGACTGCCTGTCCGCGGAAGCGCTGTACCGCGTGTGGGACGTCGTGCTCTGCCTCAACGTCCCTAGCACCGCTAACACTGGGACCACCGGCACAACCTCCGACGCCTCTTCTGCAAATGGAAATTCTACCGCTACCCAGGACGACAACGGCGGCGGCGGCGGCGGCGGCAGCACGTTCCTCTTCCAGGTCGCCCTGGCGCTGCTCAAGCTCAACGAGCACCAGTTGCTGACGACGTGCAACACGCCCGCCGCGCTGTACACGTACATCAACCACCAGATGACGAACCACGCCATCAGCATCGACGGCCTGATCCAGGCGTCCGAGGCGCTGCGCAACGTCGTCAAGCGGGAGGATGTCATCGCCCGGAGGGCGATCGCGCTGCGGGAGATGAGGGACGCAGGGCGTCAGGATGGTAGACAGGATGGTGGAGCTGAGGCTGGAAAATGAGGTTCTAGTCGCTCCTCGTTTGCTTGCCGAGTCCTGTCCTTGGGAATCTCGGGTTTGTGAGAGAGAGTATATGCAGATTCGGTATTGTATTTTTTTCCTTTTCTGGGAGGGACGTCATGGTCTGTTGTCCGGTTGATTTATTGTTCTGCTTGTCCTGCTTGTTTTCGGGAACGCATACGCATCCAAGTTCTTGTTGATTAACCTTGCCTCGCATGCATCATTGAGTTTAGCTGAGATACCCACTCCTTCGGATAGATTTTTCTTTATTCTTTAGTCCTGTTCTTTTCGTCTGTTTTCTTTCATATCACTCTGTTGATCCTTTTTTAGGAGAAAAAGAAATTAGGTAGCATAAATAACTATGGTATAGTATAGTATAAGTAATTGCTTAATTGATTTATTGATTGATTCATGTATTAGTTGTCGTCGTTATTTTACCTATTTTTTTTCAACTTGAAGCAGAAATTATTCTTTCTTTTTTTTTTGGACCCTGCACTCTTGTTTGCTTGCTGATTCTCATTCACTGATGTCAACCATGAGAAGAAGAGAGACAATTATGTATATGTATTCTTGTCTTTGTCGCTGACAGGATAGCAAAGCATATGCTATATGTATGCTATGTATGCATATATATATATATTTTCATATTCATTCTGAGAGGAATAAAAAAAGAAAAAGAAATGAGGAAAGAAGGACCCCCTTTGTCTGGTGCTCTGCTCTTCTCCCTCCCTCCTTACTTGAAATTTAGTCATTTAATTGTTTATTCAGATTTCTTTTTTATAAAGAAAAGAAATAAAAAAGTGCCTGACTGGAGCACGCTCTCATGTACTGAACACATGTATAGAGAGCATTACAACCAAACCAACCAACTAAACTGAACCAGGAAGAGAACTGAACCAGGAAGAGATAGAGAGAGGGGAGGGGGGTTCTTTTTTGCTTTTAATTAAAAAAAGAGCAAAGTATATATATATTAAACTAAACGAAAGAAATAAATAAAGAAAAAAAGGAGAAGGTTGAGTTGGGGGGG
>JGI26051J44788_1000623_pt1 | contig 17606 bp, 16 predicted proteins | sample HigsolmetaGSP13D_FD_44788 | JGI IMG/M metagenome (IMG submission 44788) | reverse complement strand
TACTGTAGAGTGGGGGGAGGGAGGGGAGGGGGGGGGAGCTCGTTTGTCAACGAATTGGGCGCAGCACAGATAGCGATGTGGTCTGAGCCCTTGGCTTGCTCTGCAATGGCATTACTCGTGCCAGTGACTTTCTGTCGATTCTTGCCCGATTTGAACTTTGTCACAAGATGCGCCGCTGTATACATTTTGCGGCGCAGTCAAGGACACTTTAGTCGAAGATTTGACAAATTAGAAGCGATGGGCCCTAGAGCCAATTAGTTTCTGGCTAGGTTTCATGCTATTTATTAAAGTGCTAACAGTATAATGAAAGGAGCAGTTGAGTAGGATTTTGAGTTAATGGAATTATGTGACAGGATTTTACTGGACAGTTAGATTCTCTTTTCTATTAAGTTGCAGAAGATGGAGCTACGAGACGAGTCGAAGACTAATCACAGCGGGCTTCGCAGATGGACGTATTTCCTGCACCGAAACAACAATCACGCGGCGACTTCCTCACGGAAGGGTCCTACTGGATTCTCAACCTTCTTGACGAAGATTCCCTCGCGCACCTCACCCTCGACACCGCCCAATGCACCCGTAGTACGATATCCAAGGAAAGCTTTGACACGATCTGTGAGCTTGGCCTCGACCTCTGGCCGGATCGAAAGGAAGTTGTTCTCCTGTTGGCGGATGAAGGACCGCATAAAGAACATCAAGATCGCTGGACGCTCGCCCGATTTGGCGCGATTGGGACCGGTACAATGCCACAGTCGGCTATCGATGCAGAGGGCCGTACCGGAGGGTCCTTCGGCCGCCACCGTGCCTGTAATGTCGAAAATGTCGTCCGGTGCAACGGCGCCGATGTGGCTGCCGGGATAGACGCGAGTGCCGCCGTTCTCTTCGGTGACATCCTCGAGGAACCACAAGATGTTCAGCCCAAAGTTGATATCGCGAATCGGAGGCTGGATCGCGACCTGATCGGTGTGCAGCTGCATTGGGATATTACCGGGTCGGACGATATTGGCACTGTAGCTGTGGATAAGGGCCTGTTCGCCGAGGAACTCCGGGATGATTTCGTCGATCAGCGGGTGTTCCAGCAGGTCAAGGAACTCCTGTCCTTTATTGACGAGAGTCCATATCCGCTGGTTCGGGCCATGGGGGCCACCGTCCATATTGGCGACACCGGCTTTCCTCTCCCCGGCCGCCTGCTGCTGTACGGCTTTCTTCAGAATCGCCACCTCCTCTGGAGTGAGTGCGTTCTTGACCAGGCCGTATCCAAACTCGCGGATGTCCCGCTTGACCTGTTCAAGGTCCTCTGTCGGCTGGGGTAATCTCATCCCTGGCTGGTAGTGCTTCGGGTTGCTAGGATTTACGGGACAGAGCAGGTCGGCGAACTTGATGGCAATACGGAGGTTTCCCTGCGGCAGGCTGGCTTCGTGGAAGTAGGCATCCTTGAACAGCCCGTAGCGCGGCTCCAATTTGCCCTCGTAGAACTGGATAATGTACTCCGGCTTGATGTTTAGTCGTGTATCTGGTGTGTCTTCGGTCTTCTCGAGCAATCGAGGTTCACCGCGGGCGTCGATGAAGATATCAGGACGATTCGCACCCAGATTGACCATCAGCAATCCGTTGAGCATGCCCATACGGGGGAGTCTTTCTTTGATGATTTCGAGTGCGCGTTGGTAGTTTGCTTCGGACCTGTCTTTACCGTACTTGGGCCCAACTTTTCGAGGGGCAGTGAATGAAAGCGTGCGAGTTTCGGTTGTAGCTGATGGCGCCATGGTGATGAGGACATCAAATGATGTCAATTTCACAAAGCGAATGGTGGAACAATAACGATAGTGATATCAGGAAAATGAACATACACTCTTTCTTTGCCCTCTCTCAACCACTCTGCTACCCCGTATATAAGCTCTCGGCGCCTTGCAGACCTCCACGACAGAGCTCTCCCCCGCATGGTGGTATGATGGACCGTCAGCTTTTTCACAGTCAGCAAAGCATGGAGAATGCCTGTTCGACGCATTAGAGCCAAAAAGTAAGCACCAGTTATCTATAGCTTCAGTGAAGATAGGGTGCCATTTAGAGTCGCGACAGGATTGGATTCGAGACCGCCATCGGGCGTGGCATTCCAACAAGGCAGCAGTATGTCTCTTGTCTCTTGTCCACGGGCAATGCACTAAGTAGGCCACGTCTCACAATATCGGCTACGGCCTGATAACCTGGTTGTATGGCCTCTCGGCTACCAGTGGGAAGACTTGAATTTTCCGCCCCTAGCATCCGGCGCCCGCAGCCAACAGTTCTACGCGGAATGATGGCTCGAGCTCGATATCCCCTGTCAGACTGCGTAGTAAGTGTACCTATGTATGTTCAGACTCCGCATTGTCCTATAGACCCCATTGGGTTAGATGAAAGTTACTGAACCACTAACCATCGCTCAATAATAAGGTCCTGGAGATGCCAACTTAGCAGCACCACAGGGAACCCGTAGGAATCACACCGCTTGTTTTGAATTACAATTAGATGTCCAGCGATTCTATCGCGTAGATTCGTCAGTGTCTAAGTTAGTTCGCGGCTCCTGCCAGCAACTGCGTTCTTCTCGCCGAAAGGGTTCCTATCTCGACGAGATACCTAACGGGACGATATTGCGAGCCAAGCAACTTCATATCCATTTCTCCCGGTTTATCTCAAATATTCACGGGAGAGGTAAAAACAATGATAATGCCAAGTAGTTACGCAGGTTGACCAAGTATACAACTGCGTAAGGAGAACTGACTTTCAAATTTCAGCAAGCGGTTGCCAAGCCTAGGACACTGCAACAGGCTTAGCGCTCGGGAGCTTTCGCGGCCCGCGGTCTCCACGAAGGGCGTCTTTATCACGCTGTGCCGCACGGTTTGGGGCCGTTGCAGGGGCCAGGGGCTGGCACTAGGAGGCATCCGAGCCGCTGGAGAGAGCGGGATGTTGGAATAGCCTCACGTTTTGACGCCGGAAAGTCTTCCGGATGGGTCTGGCAAAAATGGGTTCGGGCCGGCGGAAGCCTGAAGGACGGTCGAGCTCCTGACCAGCTGAAGATCTCCACTGCTTTTCCACAATCCGCCCCAATGGGATGGCCGGCAGCTGAAATGGCCCTCCTCCACACACACACGGCCGGGCTCGCCAGCTTTCACAAACCCCTGCTGCGTCCATACGAGCCTGGAGGCCTAGGCCTTCCCCCAATAATCTTCTCTTGCAGGTACACAGATGTTCCTCTTGGCAGTGTCATTGGCGAGTCGCGTCCGAGGGCATCAGCACCTAATTGTAAAGATATGACCAATGAGCATGCCATACGGCAGACAACAAGTCTGTCCCAGGAAAGCAATGGTCAGACTTACCATGAGTGGCACTAGCGGCATCTTTGTTCAAACGACACCAGCACCGGTAGAGCTGTTAAGGTTTTGCACCTAATCGACGGGCCCGACGCGATCGCGTTCGTCAAGATTTCTGGATGCCACTGGATTGCCTGAGGTCCCCCGTGCCGTCCGAGCTGTCACATCGAAAAAGGAAAAGTGCTGAGGGCCGAGGCCCAAAGGCTTAGCGGCTGCGTCGTGGTCAGACCATCCACCAGGGGTTCGTTCTCTTTGTCGTCCGTATACGCAACGCAGCCGCGAGGGCGACTGCGTACAGTTCATCCACGGTCCCAAACACGAACGGGACGGCTGGTGCTGATTCGAGTATCTGCGGAGCCCCTGAGTATGGATTTCCGCCATATCTGCGAGGCTGTCTGCGCGTGCTAGGTAGAGATATATGGTCGACGCACCCGAAAAGATTCCGTGGATCTGCCGCGTTGCGTCTCATCCAAAGCATGGACATGGCCGACAAACACCCAGGCAAGAAGGGTCGAACAGGCGCCTCCAGTAGCGCATCGGAAAGCAGGTCAGGAGCCGCAGCTGTTCATTCTGGATGCCAGACACCTTTCCTTCGGAGCTGGGCTGACACGAATCTCGAGCATAGGAAACTGCGCAACCGACTCTCCCAGAAAGCGTTTCGAGCCAGACAATCCCTCTACATAAAGGAGTTGGAAAAGCGACTGGAATGGTCCAAGAAGTCGGGGGTCGAACCAAATGCGGAGTTGGAAGAAGCCAACAGGGAGCTGCGCGCCCGGCTGCTCGACTGCTATAAGAAGCTGGAGAGTATGCAGGTCACGCTGAAAACACTCTCGGACTCGGTTGCGATAGCGTTGGGGATCGAGGTGCGAATCCAATGTCTTGTCTAGCGTGGTGGACAAACGTCGCAGGGCCTCGCTGACCGGGCTTGTTGGCTGCGCTCAGGGCAACAACGCGTCTCCGCACACTCTCACCCACGATGAAGGCGACGAGGCCAGTGTGCCGCCGTCGGCGTCTGCCCCGAGCAGTCTCCAGAGTGCATGGAGTCCAGACAACTACCTGTCGCCTAGCCCTAGCGCAGTGAATCTCCAAGGTTGGCCCATCCTGCTCGATGAACCTTTTGAATTCTCATGGGCTGAGTTCGCAACGGGATGGGAGCTGACGCACCGTAGGACAGGAACTGATAGACGCTGAGACGGTCTTGGGAACGGAGCCACCTCAGCAGCCGCCAGGCAACGTTGCATGGCGTCCGGGGAACGAGACCTGGAATCAGCTGGGTCCGCAGATATCGGTTTCGTATCAGCAGATGATGGGGCCTCTGCAGTACCGCCATCTTTCAGGGAGTGGTCCAGTCCTGTTGCATGATCAAGACTTTCATCTTTGTCGAACGAATTCGACGTTTTCAGATCACATTACGGTCTGCGAAAGCCTCTTGAGACAGAAATGGCTACAGTCCGGAGCGTGTATGAGTGGAAGGGACGACTGGTATGCTGCACTGGGTGCTCCCTCATGTTCGGATGCAAGGTCTGACTCTGATAATGGTAGCTGACATGATCGTAGTCTCATCAATTCTGTCTACTTCATGCTCTCGACGTTCATCTGTTTGGCATGGCCGACGATGACCTCGTGGCACACGCATACCAGAGCCCACATCCCGGTGGCCAAGATCATTACATGGCATGTCAACCCGACTCCTTCGACGTACGCGGATCTAGGCGCTGCAGGGTCAGCCTGGCTGCCCACGCAACTTCAGCTCTCCGTGCCTCATCCAGCCATTATCGACTGGATACCATTCCCGGCGCTGCGGGATAAACTCATACTCTATCATTCAGCAAACCCACGTCTCGACGATATCATCTGCGATATCGGAAACAGCTATGTGATGGAAGCGGATATCTCCACATTTGTTGCCGGGGTTGGCTCTCTGAGGGGGTACATCTCAGTTTGGGATCTCGTGAGAGCTATATCTCCCAAGACCACAGACAGTTCTTCTGGAGGCACTGATGCCAACATCGTGGAGCTGAACAATGCACTTGGGACTGATTCTACCTGGGCACACGGAAATCGGGGCTCAAATTGCCAGGCTGAGCAGGGGAAGGATCTGGGCTGCTCGTTTCCAACACTTCCAGCGCCAAGTGTCGATGTGCTGTTCAACTCGAACACTCTAGCATTTCAAGCGTTCAAGATGTTGAATATGGATAAAGGGCCCTGGAGGTTCAAGCTTGATCCGGCGTTTTTCGAAAGACATCCCGAACTCTACGACCCTAAAACAGACCTGATGGCGCACGGGCTTCCCCTGCGGCCATCGACCCGAAAGTCTATAGAGATCCCTCGACCTCTAGATGATTCTGTTCTGGGAAGATATCGTGAACTTGTCTCCTGGAATTTTGATCTGGGGCTTGGAAGAAGCTCCTAGTATTGAACGAATCGTTCGTAGAGTATATGCTACGCAGTTCAAATGTAGAACATTTTAATCTACTTTACGCTGTTATCCATGCTTAAACTAGTCATCCGAATTGTCCGCGACTCCTAGGTTTTGAGGCATGCTTTGTGCATTATCCCTCGAGACCAGAGGTCCCTGTCTGTTCTGTATGGTAATGAAATTTTTAAAATTTTTAAGATTTTAGGAAATTTGAATTCCAAAGGGGCTTGCGCATGTTTGCGGAGATCGGAGAAAAGACGAAGCAAATGCATATCAAACTGAGTTGCTGAGATTGGCAAAATTTTTCCCATCTCCTCCCACAAGTTTAAGCATTGTCTCTGCAGGACTGCAGACAGCAAGATGCAGGTACCTATTCTAGAATCCAGTAGGCAAGCGTCGTATCTTCACCGTATCCGCTCGGCAATATCGACCAAGTTTTTTAATCTCATATCAACAGTCCCCAAAATTCAGCATACTATCCAAACATGCACCTCGAACATGTTTCGCGGGAGTTGGACTACGGTCAATCACAGTAGGACGCCTAGTACGGTCCACTGACAGGGGGTATTGATTTGGTGCTGCCTTCCAGCTGCAGTGCCAGTGTTCTCGCCCGAGTAGCCATGATAGGTCTAGATCCTAGGACCTGTATGTCGCCGCTATCGATGTTTAAGAGACAGTCCTCAGGGCGGCGTCAAGATCTGATCCTTGTCGGTGGAACTGTACTAGGAGTCCCGTAGAGGCAGGCCTGCGTAGGTAGCACAAACTACTGCGTAGCTTTCCCTTTCCTGACCTCGGAGGCACAGTCAGCAGAAGCTGACTGTCATTCGGCATAGGACACGGAAGGCATGTTCTAAACGCCTCAGTACGGAATGATATGCTAGCTAAACGATATCTTGGAAGTGTGAGAAGAGGAGAGGCGTCTGTCGGAAGTCGTCCGCGTTCAGCCACATTAAGTTCAGCCACATTATTTCCAAATTGCTGAAAGATGGGAAGTATCGACAAATGCATTTACCTTGTGCCCTTATCTCGGTACCGAAGCTGGTCGATCACCGGGTACCGACAAATATCTGTTCCTTACTGGACAGTTATCTGTATAACCTTGTTCAGAGTGCGGAGATCTACATTCTCGGGTCAATTCAGGAAATATGGAACGATCTTTGGACGAAGTTTAAAGTTTTCCAGATGCTGAACTCATGAAGGATCTCCGGCGCTATTGAAATACAGGTGGGATAAGAGATAGAAGCTCCCAAAAGCATTGTATTCTCACTGAACCCCCTGGATAACGGTAATTTGAGAAGGCAAATAAACGGTTGTATCCGGAGCCGTTTAGACGTTTCCCATCTCGTGCCTCCTTGTTCTCTTCTATCTCATTCAACATGTCCAATGAAAAGCCACATCGGTCTTGCCTCCAAGAATTGGAGCTGGAGCACGCGAACGAGGGCCAGATAGAAGATATTGCGCATTCAAACACAATATCAAGTGACCAGGCTATTCTCGGACAGAGTACTTTCTGAGTTTCAAACTGATAGCATGCATCTTTTCTATCAGCCTGGCAACAACAGCCAGCTACTGGGGCTTCCCCCCCAGCCGCCATTTTGACTTATATCAACCAAGATATAGGTATGGTATCAATAGCTCTGATGGTTATGTTTTGCTTACTTATTACAGGCCCAACGGAAAACTCGAGTCTCTTTTCCATCATATGGTCCACGAGCTGCGCACTCGCCATCTGTGTATTCGGAAGGACCTCTGACAAATTTGGAAGGCGACGGTTTCTCATCGGAGCCAGCGTTATTGGCTTCATTGGAGGTGCGCTCTTGTGCCTTAGGAAAACAATGCATACTGACGGGCCACACGACAGGAATTATTGCGTCTACTGAAAAGACGATGGATACACTCATCGGCGCAAATTGCCTAACAAATATAAGATGGTTGGCGTTGTCTTTACAGTCATACCAGCTGTGATACCAACCGGATTCGGAGCCTACCTGAGTATGCTTTCTCAAATTAATTAGCGATCAAGCTAATTCTCTGCAGGTCTCAGCCTGGTACATAATGCCAATTGGAGGTATGTATCCCTTCGATTCTTGATGCAAGCTACACTAACGTAATTGTCAGATGGTGCTATTATATAGATGGGCCCCGAGTTCTCCAATTCCTTTATTATTGGCCGCCGAGCTTCAAACAACTCCATGGGAACACCGGTACCATAATGCAAGAATTGAAGCGTGTGGATAGTGTTGGGGCTGTTCTTCTTGTGACCGGACTAGCACTTTTCTTGCTGGGAGTGTCTTGCGGTATATCTTCTCAGAGACCTACACTGTGGGCAGAGCTTACTAACTTCTCGAGCAGGTGGTGCACCGCTTTCTTGAACATCAGGGTGTATTTTGGGTCTTGTTATCTCTGGTAGTCTGGTGCTCGTTGCCTTTGTCTTCTGGGGTAGGTTCTAGGCCTGTGAAATCGGGTGATCTTCCAAAGCTGATTGATCCAAGAGATCTATTTCAACGTTCCAAACCCGCTCGTACCCATGAAAGTTCTTTAAGGACGTTCGGGGATTCGTCTGCTTGAATATTATCGCCTCTGTAGCTGGCGCTCTTTACGTGTCCCTAAGTATCATCTGGCCATCGCGTAAGTATGCTCCGGTTAGATTAACCACTATGTGTCGCTAATATCAGTAAAGAGGTTGGGAATATTTACAGTGCGCAAGAGCCTGACTTGCACGTCATTGGCTGGCTATCAGTAAATTGTTGGATCCAGTGTTGATATTAGCTGACATTAACTGCGCAAGACTACCATTGCTTTCGGGGTCTGGGGAGGGTATGTGCTACCATACATCTATGTCGAAATCCTGTAACGCTATATTTCCAGGTATCACACTGACTCCGGAACCTGTAGCATTGTTGTCTTTGGTTCAATCATGCACATCATCAAACATATTCGCTGGAAATGAGTCTTCATGGTGGCTATGTCTGTAGCCTTCTGTGGTGCTCTGAGTACGGCCAACTCGAGCAATCGCGGCAGCGCTGCCGCGTTTTCTTTCTTGCTACTTTTCCTGTCGGTATAATGGAACTAACTCCGGCAATCCTTGTTTAACTGGATGCTGATGACGCGGACTTGGGGACGGTATTCTGTAGGTAACAGCTAACGACTCGACAGCAATCATATTCACAATGAAGAGTGCTATAGGATCGATCATGGCAGCTGTTTTCATCGCGAAGGTCCCGAAAATGATTGCCTCCCATGTTCCTTCAGCAGCAATCCAGGCCGGACTTCCTGAATCCCCAGTTACAGCCTTGCATGCTGCTATAGGCCAAGGAGCATCTGCAATGGAGGCAGTTCCAGGAATCAGTACCTCAATACAACTGGCCGTGTCTCAGGCACTCCCAGATGCGTATGCAGCCGTTGCAGTTGGAGGCGTTGGCTTGATCGCTGCAATCTGCATGAGGGACCACGACAAGTTGCTTACAAGCCACGTACCGCGGACAATTCCGGTTTCCGCTGATAAGTCTGGTCTGAAAAAGACTGAATCACAGGGCGCAGCAACGCAGGTTCTGAAGAATGCTGTCTAGTGTCAGCCGAATATTACCACTATAACCTATCGGTATTCCAAGAATCTTATCTTATCAACCTAGTCAGCACCAGCCGATTTGGACCCTTGAAGGTCAGAATCTTGCAATAAAGGAATCATACTGCCTATTCCAATAGTCGCCTATTTTCCTTTGTTATAACTTTTGATATATCATATTATTCGGGTTTCCATATTCGGAAGGTCATAGGCTCCTAATTCATGAGATAAATAGCTAGTCAGATAGGTAGATTAGGAAAACCAAAGCTTCATCATTTATACCTTCGGATTACGAGGTTCGCTCAGTCCGACATCTAATATTGCAGGCGACTCATGTCTTATTCTATGACGATAGTCATAACCAAGGGTATCTCGAAAAATCCTGGCAAATGCAGCTACGCAGACCCTAATACTATTATATATTACAGTTAGAACAAGTCCAAATTCATATCTATGTCCTGGTCTCTTTCACCATTCTTATACCAAGCAAGTCATCAAACACCCCTGCAAATCCTGACTGCCAGCTCGTCCAGAGGTACGTCTGATTTAATAAGTTAACTGAGCAGATTCACAGTGAGAAATGAGTATTAACCTCTTTATAGGTTCCAGTTGTCCTCTACCTTCCCTAACGAATTCTAGCCAAAGGATCATCAATAATGGTACTTCTGCTCAGCGCCGTTTCTCCGGAGCCGGCGATTCAAGAACCAGTACTGGATGTTCGCGACGATGGTCGAGAAGAGTGCGAGTGACGCGAGTGCGACAATCACCGTCCACCCAGTCCGATAGAGCGGCCTGTCGCTCTGCTGGAAAAGCTGGCTACCGACGATGCCGGAGCAATTGGCCGACATGATGAAGATCGCCAGCGTTATTGACCTTTCTCCCGCAGAACGAGCATTTAGAGCCATCCATGATCCGTCTACTGGATCTACAATAATTGTATCTGCTGTTAGTTGAAGAATTTTCTGATATATTATAGCTCCATAAACTCACGCCAGATGCTCGACACTGCCATTGAAATCGTCAAAATCGCATATCTTGTGTGGAAATCCCGGGAATATATCAGAAGACGGCAGGCGAGCTAGTCCATCGTAATTATAATGGTTAGATATAGTGTTTCACCAACAAATGTATGGCATGGGAAGGATAAGACTTACAGCGAAAGTCCACCACAGTAGTATCCCGAAAAAGACCATGGGTCCTCGCCGGCCCCATTTGTCCCTGCGATCAATGTCAACTTGTACGCGGAACACTAGATGTACAGATCTCTCAATAGACTTACGCTACTACTCCCCACGTCACATTCAGGAAGAGCTGGATCCATTGGCCCACAGAAACCAGGGCGTTAGACCTTAACCTCTCATACCCAAAGGAGTTGACAATGGTTGGGGCGTAAGACCACATCGTCGAAGACGGAGCCAGACCCGCGATGGTGAGCACCACATGCGGATACAGGCGCCAGTTGAGAAGCTAGGAATTGTTAGAATTCTTTTCCCCCAACGAGATGGGAATAGCATACCGTGCGTACGATCTCCTGACGCGTGATGTTCTTCTGTGCATGGCTTTTGGTTGGATCGTCGAGTAATATCCTGCGCACCAGGATCTGGCTCTCGCGCTCGGAGAAATAGCGAATTCCTGCCAGGCTGACTGGGTTCCCCGGGCTTCTTGGGAACAGAAACGTAAATATAACCCCAACAAGGATAGTAAAGAGACCTTCGAGCTGCAATGGTATTAGATACGGGAATATGGTACCTTAGTGGACTGGGTACTAACGATGAATAGCCACTGCCACCCGGCTAACCCACCTATTCCTCTCATATGCAGTCTGCATCCCGATTAGCAGGTTCGGAAAGTGACAGCAGCTTACTTACATGCCGTATGCTATCAGTCCACTGCACGCCTGAGCAAGCATATTCCCAATGAAGAACAACGCGAACCTCTTGGTAGTCTCGTCTCTCTTGTACCATCTCGTTATTATGAAGAGACCCGCTGGGATAAAACCAGATTCACAAAGACTGACGGCGTATTCAGCAATTTGCTTCAGATTATAAAGCATGATTTGTATGGTAGTACCCGAGGAGCAACCTGGTGCTCAAGAAAGCGCCGACGCCCTTCTGAAAGGCCTGGAACGCCGCCACAAAGCCCCTGAATTGAATCGATTAGCAGAGCAAGACCATGAACTATCCAGTTCCCTACCATGCAATGATCTGTCCACTGATCCATAATGAAGGACCAACCCGGTACAGAATATAGTTGCTTGGTATCTAAAAAATGGAAGATTATTGATCTGACGCGTAACGCAAGTCTTTGACCGGCATACCTCAAGAAGCACTATTCCTGCAGACAGCAGCTGCTGTCCCACGTTGAATTGAGACTGAGTAATGCCGACATCCCGGAAGAAGAAATCTGTCAAGGCATTTCCACTATCAAGTGAGATGACATGAGCGAGTCCACATCAAGGTCGAGGAGTTAGTCTTACATATTCCCCCGGTCGAGTTGCAGCGCAAAGAATGCTAGCATTAACAAGGCCATCATGATGCAATCCAGTCTGTCGCTGTTAAATACAACCGCTATTGGGACTGGGAGAAGTTTCGCACCTTCGCACAAGTCTCTTCTCTTCCTGTTCTGTCCAATAAACATCCAAAGTGGCAGGATCATCCGAAATAGGGATGTCTCTATCATCCACCACTACAGCAGAGGAGTCCTTTCCTGACGATGTCCATCGCTGCTTTAAAGAAAAGAACACCATCTTGTCAGAAGCGTATCATGAATCGGAACTTGCTAATGTACTTCTCTGCATTTTCCTCTGCACTGGCCTTCAACGACCACAATTTTATGCTGTCGCCATAAACCCCTCTCACAAATTACACCTCTGTCGCTTGTATCAAATGCCCGGCAGAGATGGCGTGAAATCTAAGCCTGGTAACCGTTAATATTTACTTATTTCGTATAGATACTTTATCGTCGCTAATTATTCTGCTTCATGTTCTTGATGCAATCCTGGGAGATTGTTGCGCCATTGACCGAGCTCCCCAATAGAATCGTCAACTCTTATCCGCGGATTATGCTACTCTTCCATCTATTGCGCCATGCTCGACCCTATTTGTGAAATTCTAGGTCAACTTGACGGCATTCAGACGTATGGACGGATCGAGCGGCAACGCTTGTGCGGGGAAATACAGATTACAACATCGCCAATCGAAGAGTATCACCAATTGCACGTGGATACGATGTCAGATAAATATATCCATGTCATTTGGACGCCGATAACGGCGTTGACGCTATCAGCTTCACAACGCTACTTATAGAATTGCCATCCCCATTCTTCATCCGAGTGAAGAAAATAACCTGGCTGCTGCGTAATTGTTCAATCTGTTCTGCTTGGAAGTTTACTTTTCAAACATCTTGTGGCGGAATGGCCAACCTCGAAGCCCGCAAGCATATTTCCCCAGACTCGGGGTTTCCGATCACTCTCCACCCCCTCTTCAACCCGAAGATCAGACACCATGTCCCCCCAGAACCAATTAGAAAAGAATTCTTCCCGGAGAAAGACAGGGCTCTGTTCGCAGATCCAGAGAAGAAGGCTCTCTTCTCAGTTGCCAAGCGAGTCGATCTGACGGAGTCGATTGGGACAGTTCTAGAGAATGTTCAGCTTTCCCAATTGACCGAGCAGCGGCTCGATGAGCTGGCTCTGCTTGTGACAGAAAGAGGCGTTGTCTTCTTCCGTGACCAAGACTTGACGACGGAGCAGCAAGTCAAGCTTTTTCAACACTATGGTTGTTTCTCCAGGCCGGTTTTGGAGCGTCGATAGCTGACTTCTGTTAGGTACTCTTGATAGGCATCCCGCCCAAAAGGTAAGAGCATCTCCTTCGCGGCCATCACTGGAAGCGCTGACTGTGTCTTTCTATCTAGGACCAAAAGGTGATTATCTATCCACTGACTTCCAGCGGACTTGGAACTGACCGATCCAGTACGTTACCATCCGCGGAAGTACGGAGAACCATCGTGAAATTGCCAAGTATACGCCGTGGGTAGGATATATTTTACTGAAACGGCCTTGAATTTCTGTACTGACTAGGAAGCAGCCCTCCGGCGAGTGGCACGCAGACACGTCCTTTGAAATAAATCGTATGTTGCGACACTCGACCGTGTATAAGATATTGCTAACGGCCCTCACAGCACCGTCATACTCACTCCTGAGAATGGAGGAACATCCACCATTGGGTGGCGACACGGCATGGGTATGCTGTACTGTTAGCGCGCAACTTTGGTATATGCTGACGATCTAGGTTTCTCAATACGGCCTTTATGATGCGTTAAGTGATGCCATGAAGAAGTTTGTCGAAAGTCTCCATGCCGTACACACGTCGAGACACCAATGTCCGTTCCCGCGATGGTTTTTGTTTTGTCGAATCTAACACATGCCAGATGATACAATCTTGGATCTCTGGGAAACGGGCCCGAACCGCCCCCCTATCGACACGCACCACCCCGCGGTGCGAACTCATCCAGTCACTGGGCTCAAGGCTCTGAATGTGAATACCGGGTACGTGACTGGATTTGCTGAGCTGAACAAAGTCGAATCTGGTAAGCTCCCCAAATCCAGGACTCCTGGAGGATTCCTGGCACTGACAAGGACAACAGATAAGCTGCTGGATTTCTTTGCATACCATCTTCACTCTGCGGACGACCACTATGTCCGCTGGAAATGGAAAGTGGGAGATGTTGCCATGTGGGACAACAGGTAACCACGTTAGCCTAGATCCTGTTCTGCCCGTCATACAAGGCTAATTCCTGTAGGTGTACTGCCCACCGTGTCATCCCGGGAACCTACACAGCCCCAAGAAGGGGAATTCGGACCACTGTCTTTGGAGAAAAGCGTAAGTCGCCCCTCTCGCAAGTATTTCAGTCCGGCTGTGCTTACCCTGGAAGCATACTTCGACCCGCGAAGCGAAAGCCGCACTGAACGCGCGAAGAGGGAAGCAGAAAAGCTAAAGGCGCAGGAGGAGAACGGGGAAGCCAAGGCAGAGACACCTCAAGTCAACACGCCCTCTTAGAGGAGAGCCACCTTCGCATCGGAAATGAATTGACAATTGTGTTAACTTTCAGCTGTGCTGCACAAATCATAAATCCAAAACACTATTCTTATGGTTGGGATATCAGCGCCTCCACGGGCTTGCCCTCACACTGAACGTCTGGAGGAAGCTTGTAAAGAGAAGAACTCAGCTATATGTTTGACACGGCAAGGCTGCGAGCAGAGGAGGTGTCCCACCTTGCTGCTTGCAGCAGCGTATGCTCTTGGATCAATATCTCCCTCGAGGGCAGCAGAAAGCATCTTGGTCGTATGATCCAGATTCCGCCCTCACGCCCCACGAGGCAAGCGCTCGTCCCGCGCGGCACCGTCGCCTTGGCGCGCGGCTGACCCCACAAAACAAGGGGAAAAGGTAAAAAGCCTCATGATGCAAGGCACGTGGCGCGAGCACGCCATCGTCCTCGTTTTCCTGATTGGGAATTTTTTGCTGGATGCTGAGGATGGTGGACGACAGTGCTTTCGTCTGCCCTCTTCTCCTCTTCTTTCTCTTCTTCCTTGACAAGGACTGAATCCTGTCCTTCTGAGCATCTGCATCGACCTTTTTTTATATTATCGAGATAACTGTATCTGGTTCCAGAGCCCTGGAACCGGGGCCCTCAGCCGCAAGGTGTCATCGGTCTACTCTGTTATAGTGCATACCCCTTGCTGCTGCGCAGGTCTAGTTAGATCTGCAGCTCCATTCCTGTTTTGAAGAGGAGACTTGTGCCCCCTTGGACAAGAATCCGCTTCTACAACATAGGTGCTCTGCATGCAAAACAGACCTACCAACATGGGAGGCCCCAAAACCGACGGCAGCAAGAGCCAGGATCATGGCCTCGACATTGAAAAGCAAACAGCACTAAGGGAATTACCTGTCGACGAACATGCCCCGCCTGTCGTCGCCGACAAACTCGCCCGCAAGCTCTCTGCACGCCAAGTCCAGATGATTGCCATCGCAGGCACCATCGGGACGGGCCTGTTCCTGGGCACGGGAAAGTCCCTGGCGACGGGGGGGCCGGCGTCGATGCTGATCTCGTATGCGATTGTCGGGGCGATTGTCTACGTGACCATGTTGAGTCTGGGGGAGATGGCGGCTTTTGTGCCGGTTGCGGGATCGTTTTGTACATTTGCTGGGTGGGTGGGATTTATTTCCTTTTTATAAGTGATCTCTGGCGATTTATGTTCAGTTGCCGTTTTAATATCGTGCTGTGGAGTACTCCAATGCTTCTTGCTTCCTTGACTTTCGGGCGACTTTTCTTCATTTCGATTTTTCTATGTCTTCCATTTATATTTCCGGCACTGTTTTGTTCACAATGTTTTGCATGGTTATTTATTGACAATGTACAGGCGCTTCGTCGATGATGCTTTTGGCTTCGCCCTGACCTGGAACTATTGGTTTAACGACGCTGTCTCAACGGCAGCGGACCTCATTGCTCTCCAGCTTCTCCTCCAGTACTGGACGGACAACTTTCCCGGCTGGGCCATTAGCCTCATCTTCCTGTTTGTTGTGATCGGACTGAATCTTGTTGATGTGAGGGCTTATGGAGAAGTAAGTGTTCCCAGCGAACTTTGTGCTGATTGCATGTTACATACTAATCTGATCCCATGACAAAAAAAAAGATGGAATACTTGCTCAGCTTGCTGAAGGTCACAACCATCGTGGTAGGTTTCTTTTTTCTCGTCCTTGTAGGATTGCCATTTCTCATTTATGTATGTAGATATTCATCATCCTCGGCATCGCAGTAAACTGTGGCGGAAACACAGAGCATCAATACATCGGCGGAAAATACTGGCATATCGGGGACGCGCCCTTCGTTGGAGGTATCGGTGGATTCGCGTCCGTGTTTGTAACTGCTTCGTTTGCATAGTACGTCTTGTACAGCACATTCTACCTCTTATCCCCAGATCCTCCAGATCTGATGTACTTCTGACTTGGATAATAACTAACATTCCGTCAGCGGCGGAACTGAATCGATCGCAATCACAGCTGGGGAGACCAAGGACCCAGCCCGGAACCTCCCCCGCGTCGTCCGTAATGTCTTCTGGCGGATTCTAATTTTCTATATCCTCTCTATCCTCATCATCGGCCTCAACGTTCCCTACACCTACCCCGACCTGGACTCCAAAACCACCCGCACCAGCCCCTTCACGATCGTCTTCGCGCAGGCAGGAAGTGCCGTCGCAGGCAGCTTCATCAACGCGGTCATCATGACTAGCGTCATCTCGGCGGGAAATCATGCCTTGTTCGCGGGGTCGAGGCTACTGTATGCGTTGGCAGTGGACGGGCATGCGCCAAAGGTGTTTGCGACCCTGAATCGGTGGAAGGTCCCATGGGTAGCGGTTCTGGCTACGTCTGTGATCAGCGGGCTGTGCTTTGGAGCGAGCTACATCGGTGCAGGACAGTTGTGGACGTGGTTGCAGAAGTGAGTTCATTTTCCTTAATAAGTCTTCCCACACATTCATCTACTCCCTGCTCCATAATTAAAGCCACGTCCTCCACCATCTATTCAGCCAGTGCACTAATATTATACTTGCAGCATCGTCGGTGTTTCCAACCAGCTGTCCTGGATTGCTATCGGCATCGCTTCCCTACGCTTCCGCTCTGCTATCACCCGCCAAAACCTCACACATCTCCTTCCCTACAAAAACCCCACCTACCCATACGGCCCCATCCTCTCCATTATTCTCAACTCCGTGCTCGTCCTTGTGCAAGGCTGGTCATGTTTCAGCCCGCGGTTCAGTGCAGTCGATTTCGTGAGTTACTATATTGAATTGCCTGTGATGGCGGCGATGATCGTGCTATGGAAGGTGGTGAAGAGGACGCGGTGGGTGAGGCTGGAGGAGATGGATTTGGTTACAGATCGGGTTGGGGCTGCCGATCATGTTGTTGATCAGGGGGTTGATGGCGACAAGGAGGAGAGTGTAGGGAAGAGGAAGTGGAGGAGAGTATTCAAGGAAGAAGGATGGATGGGAAAAGTTAAGGCAGTAGGGATGTGGCTATTCCTGTAACTGTAAATCTGAAATAATTATAATATCTAAATTAATTTTGTAATTTTATAATTGCTCTGTAAAATTTACATCTGACTGCAATAAAATAAGTTTTACATAACTACTGTGACGGCGCCCAGTCATAGTATTATTAGCTGAAACTATGGTAGCTTGTCATACAGAATCAAAAGCATGGAGAAGAAAAAGAGAGAAATCATGGCATTG
>JGI26051J44788_1000617_pt1 | contig 17762 bp, 13 predicted proteins | sample HigsolmetaGSP13D_FD_44788 | JGI IMG/M metagenome (IMG submission 44788) | reverse complement strand
TGCAATAGACTTGTTTGGAGTGGCTTGCAGTTTTCGGAATGCCTCGCGGATGTGTCTTGGCTCGATGGGAGTTCTGCCTTCTTCTGGCGGATCGAACAGACCGGTCTCCCGCTTGCGTTTCTTAGTGTTCTCACCGTTCCCATTGTCTGAACCTCCTCGACCCTTCTTCTCCCGGTCTTCCCGTTCCTTGACCTTCAGGGCCTCCTCAGTTAAGGTCTGTACAATCTCGAAGGTGAGGAACCCGAGAATATCGACAATATCATCATTCGGTTTGGACTCAGTAACGATGCCAAAACCAGCCCATTCTCTGAAACGCTTGCCTTTGCGGAAAGTGAACGAAGCCTGACGGCAGTCCGACCAGAAAACATATTCTTCTTTTGTCATGTTTTTCGTTCGCTCGTCCGCATTGGCCAGGCGCTGCAGAGTGGCGTAGTTCTGCTCTTCTTCTTCCTCGTCCTCTTCGTCTTCTCTCTCTGGAACCTGAACGGAGTAGAAGCTATTTACATCCCAAGGTAGGCCGACCTTGGACCTTTTGTTTTTGGGCTTTGCGGCGACCTCTTGAGGACCAGCGACAACAGCACCGGCAAGTGGATCATCGGCGGCAGCAAAGTCTGCAGCATCTGCGCCTCCCTTGTCATCAGAGTCCTTCACATTTTTGCGGACGTCCTTCCAGGAGAGAAAGGTCTTGAGACGCGAAACTTTGGCTTTGTCGTGACGGATTAGGAATATAAGGTCGTCAGTTGAGATTGAACGAACGCCACGTCGATTAGCCAAAGCGGTGCTACGAGCAAGCTGTGACGAGTCAGCAAGGACGATCGACTATAAACGCAGAGGGGGAAAATAGAAGGGAAGAAAACCATTTCGATGACCTGCTGACGCACGATCTCTTCTATGAGGGTAGTCGTTTCTACGGATGGCTCGGCAGTCTCTCCAGAGACGAACATCATCTGGTGAATAATGTAAGCAAATCTAGTCCTGAACTCCGACATCGTCTCGATGTCTTCTGGGTCCTGGTCTATGTCCTCATCATTGTGGACGGTGATTGCTGTTTCTGGCAAGGAAACCCGGTCCAAACGGTCCAGACTGTCGTTAGTGGTGGTGTCTGAGGGTAAAGCCTCGTCATGGTGATCATAGAGAACTGTGTGCTGAAAGGGACGGACAGCCTCTACCAATTTGGCAGCAGGGCCCTGAGGTGTTCTCATCACCCGTAATTCAAGGAAAGGGCAGTTGTCCCCAACATTGATGGGACGCGTAAGACGATCCATGGTGCGACGAAAGTGTACAAGAGCAAGAGGATAATGACGGCGAGTGTGGCAGTAACCGTCTAAAAGGGCAGATGGGGAAGAGAGAGAAAGCAACAGAAATTTGAGGGACATCATGTTGAATGCAAGGTCGAAGGCAAGTGAATACAAGCAGACAATGAATAGATCGCAGCATAACTGAAAAAGGCAAAGTATTCACTTTCCTATCCATTCATCACTCTCTCTTCCTTGACTCTCTTCTGCGCTCTTAGGATGTGAAATTGGGCAAAGAAAAAGGGGGATGAAAAGAAAGCTATGTGGCATCCTCAATTAATAAAAAGAGCATTTTAATGGTCTACAGCAGGATGGAGTCAGAAAATGGTTCGAGCCAGCCGCAGTTCTCGACAGAAGGACACCACATCGATCCAGTTCAGCAATCCTTATCGGACCGCTGTTTGCTAAATGGTAGTCCATTTACACCGGGTGGCCTCGGGCACAGAAACAGGCAATCGGATAGCTCCAGGCGTAAACAAGAAAGACAATCCAGACTGTCTGCGGTAATGGTGAACAGGGGCTTACCTGCTGGATCTCCTGCCGGTATTTCGGAGATCGATCAGTCATGCTGACGGTGTTCATGGGTAGTAATCTGGCACAACTCCTTCAGAATCCTCTACCTCTAATAAGTCTAATAAAAAGAATATGGTACGAAAATAGTGACAGAACGTATGGCGTTCATCAGAAGCAGCAGACGCGCGGCGAACGCGAAGGCAGGGTCGCCATCGATGTCGGTGGACGTCGGACCTTCTGTTTATCCGTTACCGACGTCCCGCCGCGTTCTGGCGGGGTCGAGACTATGAAATTGTTTGGTTCGGGCAACCAAGTTTAAAGTCGTAGACAAAGTTGTCTCAATCCCTTCAAAATGCTCTATCTCGTGGGTTTGGGTCTCGCCGACGAGACCGACATTACTGTACGTGGACTGGAGGTGGTTAAGAAGGCCGAAAGAGTCTACCTTGAAGCATACACGAGCATTCTACTCGTGGACAAGGAAAAGCTAGTGAGTTTCCCGGGTTTTTATGCTCGCTTCTCTCTTCAATGTTTTCTCCTGGCTAAAGAATGTCCTGGTTCATCAGTAGGAAGCTTTCTATGGACGACCTGTCATTGTAGCCGACCGAGAGTTGGTCGAGAGTGGCAGCGATGAGATTCTCCAGGGCGCGGACAAGACAGATGTGGCATTCCTTGTTGTCGGCGATCCATTCGGGTACGTAAAATAATTGTCGGAAGAGCTTCGATGTTGATCGCGATGCTGATAAGCCTCAAGCGCCACCACCCACACGGACCTAGCCCTTCGGGCCCGCGAATTGGGCATTCCCACCAAGACCATTCCCAATGCATCAATCATGTCAGCCATTGGCTGCACTGGCCTGCAGCTCTACAACTTTGGCCAGACTGTGAGCATGGTATTTTTCACCGAAACGTGGAGACCGACGTCCTTCTACGATAAGATCAAGGAAAATGTCCAGCTGGGTTTACACACGCTTGTGCTGCTGGATATCAAGGTCAAAGAACCATCGCTCGAGAACTTGGCGAGGGGAAGAAAGATATACGAGCCTCCGAGGTTCATGACTGTCGCACAGTGCGCGAGCCAAATGTTGGAGGTAGAGGAAGAGCGTAAGGAGGGTGTATATGGGCCCGATAGCCTTGCTGTAGGAGCTGCGAGAGTAGGCGCTGCAAACCAGAAACTGGTTGCAGGTACTCTGAAGGAGCTGACGGAGGTCGACATGGGACCACCACTTCACAGCTTGGTCCTGCTGGGAAGAAGGACGCATGACCTGGAGAGAGACTTCATTAGGGAATTCGCTGTGAACCAGACGACTTTCGACGCCAGTTGGAAGAAGGGGTACGGTGCGACCTCCTGAGTCCGTATCGGGTCAGGTTTATCTTCTCTTCGGCGTCATCGATAAGTTAATTTTTATGTCTTATTGTAGCCATACAGGCCAACTTCCTCGGTCTCTGACACTACTCCGATTGAATGGGGACTAGGTATGGTTGTGCCTGGTACAGCAAGCGTTGCGTGCAACACGTGACAACGCGTTGGACGAAATAACGCGTTCGAAGCTTAGAGAGAGGTAATCGATCACCCCTGCATGAAGTATCTCTGTACAGCCTTTGTCAGTTGAGATTAGAACCATCGTGTCTCTCCCCTGGGCCAACACCCCTGGGATTCATGGCAGATGTTTTGTCTCGTGGCAATTGCAAAGAATGAGAATTGATCATTCCTAAACCGCTGCTTCAAAACGCGCGATCTCCGTCGTGAACTTCTAAGCGGGAAACCTTCAGCTACCTCCACTGCATCTTTTCGGCTCAAATCTCGGGGACGACTAGTCTGTCCCAGCTCCGCTTCGTAATAATGCCTGTCTACCTGCTCCACGGCTTCCGCTGGCCACGGGCTGGCTTTAACGGCATCCGGGTCTTTATCGTCATTCACAACCTCGAAGATGCGGCTGCGGAGTACCTCCAAAATCCAACCACATCGCGCCTAGTTATCGATGCGTTTAAGCGGGTAGCACCAGAAGCAATGGCCCGCCTTCCCGACCTACAACTCATCGAGCAGTATGACCCCGAGGATATCAGCGATGCGGCTGTTAGCCAGCCCTACGCATACGTTGCGGGCAAAGTGCTCACACTGCCCGAAAATGGCATCTGCTTGGATCTTGAAGAAGTCATGGGCAAGAACTCGGAGCTCTCGGACGCGCTGGCGGAACTTAGAGACAAAGTAGCACCAGGCGAGAAGATCGGATGGTATGTCGTCTACAATGGGGATCCCGAGAGGAGATACCCTGGCATGGACGAGGAAGACGAAGAAGATGAATCCGTTGAGGTTAAATCGGAGGGCGCTCAGCCAGAGTATATATCGGAAGAACAGAAGGTAAGCTTCCGCTGAGTGAAGGAGGGATGTCGCAATTGATTGCTAACAATAGCAGGAACAGGGTGTGAAGACGCCGAAGTCTGCAAAGTTGAAAAGACTATTTGGGAGGAAGGCTAATTGACAGTCTATGCTTAGGAGGGAGAAATGATGATATTCAACATATACTCTATTTCTTGTCCATTCATGCTGCTCACCTAGGTACCTAATTACTAATCCTTATTACGACCATTATCAGAGGGGAACATCTCACATGCTCTTGAGTGGTAGTGTCGTTGAGGATCTTTAAAAAAAATAATCTTTTATGCTCTCGTTGCGATGCCCCTTGTTCGGTTTCCCTGGGTCGGGATAGCTTGTTTGACCCATTGTTTGTGTCAGCAGTTCTCATTGAGTTCGGTGCATATTACAAATACCCGGTTGATAGGCTACCTATTCCAATGAAGCTTCGAGTTCAAAACACGTTCCATCGATGGATGTTTGTACACTTGAGATAAACACGATCTTCATTAATCTATCTGATATTAAGACGGCTGAATTTATCTCAAAACAATAATATATTTGAACACGAACCTTTGCCGTACTCTACCAAGCCATAGCTGATCATAGGACCAAGGCGGTGAGTCGCGGCAATATTACAATCAGGGCTATCGGCCGTGAAGCTGCATCGGAGTTACGAAGGCAAAGCTTAAGAACTGCAATCCTATCAACTGCCGTCCGGATCGGAAGCTTTCCCGGCTTCTACGGATCTTCGGACAGGATGGTGCTCTCTTTTATTCTGATACAGAATCGCCAGTGAGTGCGAGCTCAGACCGTCTAGCTCCGCGCTGCTCACGAGGGCTAATTCCTGATCAGGGGTAAGACTCGCCTGGCGAAGTGGTACGCGCCTTACAGTGTGAGTACGCATAGGTGCAAAATCCCCTTGGAGATACAGAGCTGAGAAAAATTATCTATTGCAGGATGACGAGAAAGTGAAGCTAAAAGGCGAGGTCAGCAGCCCTCCCGACGCTCCCGTCCTTCCTACTTCCTCTCCCCGACCCGGACTCCCCCCGACCGCTTCAAATGATTAACGATCCTTCCAGGTCCACCGCCTCGTTGCGCCCAGAGATCAAAAATATCAGTCCAACTTTGTTGAGTTCAAGCGCAGCACGAAGATCGTATATCGGCGATATGCGGGGCTCTTCTTTTGCGTGTGCGTGGATGCGAATGACAACGAGCTGGCATATCTCGAGGCGATACACTTCTTTGTAGAGGTGCTGGACCAGTTCTTTGGAAACGTGTGTGAGCTGGATCTGGTCTTCAATTTCTACAAGGTGCGTCCTGGAGATAGCGTGCTCGTGCGGGAGTTGAGAATACGTTCAAGCTGGATGGGCACGATTGTGGAAATCTCAGGGCTAATGCCGTGATGTTATTATCTACAGGTCTATGCGATCCTGGACGAGGTCTTCCTGGCAGGTGAAATTGAGGAGACGAGCAAACAGGTCGTCTTGACGAGGCTCGAACACTTGGACAAGCTCGAGTGAGTGCTTGACAGGCTTGCGAGCAGCAGCAAGCCGTACAGAGCGTTCTCACATCTGCCACTTTCCTTATGGGTCGTGCATATTTTTATATGATGTAATTAATCACTGTTTGGAGTTGGGGGCATTCTTTTTGTTACCGTTACATCATTCGGAGCGTCGTTGGTCTTATCCCAGAGGTCGATATTTGGCTTGATTCCGCTGTTAGCTTTGTCGTTATTACTGTTTTCTTCTGTGTGTGTTATTGAATATAAGCATAGGATCATTGTTGACAAGTCTGAATTACAGCTATGGGATAAGGCTGGTGGTATCAATGGAACGAAGTTCTTCCGATAACCTTTCACGCCTCCTATAAGGCATAAGGCTCTCCTGAGAAACCAGCAGGGAACAATCGTATACAAAGCCAGATGCCTAAGTAGGGTAGACTAGGCACATTAAGCACAATTAAGGTAAATGGTTAAACTGTACTCAGAAAACGATCCAAAATATTGGTGACGGTTATACCGTTATGGTCAATTTGCTGGGTGTGGTGGGCTGCGATTTACCAGAATTGAAGTAGCGGCGATGATGTGATCGAGCTCACCATTGAGGTCACGGATGGCGTGAGGTCGGACAAAACGAGACCAACGTCTTTAAAAGCTGAGGAATGTCACAGCCCAAAGTTGATCTTGATTCAGATACTTGATGACACTTTCCTACGGAATTTCTTTCCTATCCCAAGTGAGAGCAAGGTCTCACGCGATCAGCATGCTTATGGCATCATTGGCATGTGACCCGACGGCATCACTTGCTATCGATACGATGCATGGGAATCGATGATGAATGGATCTCTCTGATTTGTCCAGCAGGCCACTAGACACGCTTCAATGATGAGATAAAATGTTGCAGGAAACTACTCCTGACCTGTTCAGAAGAGTCTCGCACTAGTTTTGAGCCCACTGTCCGGGATCCTAAAGGCAGAAGCCTGCCTGAAAGCAGGGCACGGATGCAGTATTATTACACCGCACATTCGTTCGGACCTTGAGGGACACGAGGGAGGAACGGGTCGACCACGGGCTACGGGCGGACTCCGGGAGAGCGCTGATGATGATGGCGGGACGTGATCCTTTGCGACGATAACCGGCCTTGGATCAGCCGTGCATCCTCGGGCACTGCGACTTGTCAAGACCCAAGTCTTCCAAGATAACCGCGAATGACTTGACCGCAGACCCTGAAACGGTTCAATCTTTCGTTTCAAGAATAGAGAATGGCGGTCCGCGGGCGGGATAGGGAAAGCAGAAGACTTGCCACTTCTGCTCGGCTACCCACTGCAATAACCCTGGCGGAAGTTGGAACCCCTGAAGTCCATGATGAAATAGACAGGCGCAATTTCTACATCGGATGATTTGCAAGTCCTCAGCTTTTCTAGAGGGAAGAAGAATTGCCACCGGCCTACGTGGGAGGAAGATGAGGGTGCCAAATGTCCATTGAGGAACTGCGATACGGCAGGGCGATACACTCTCACAGCAACGATGACGTGAGCCCTTTGAGGGCGTTGGAGTCGTGGACCTCCGCCTCGTGTTCTTCTACATACGCAGTGCTCCCGTACGGAGCGTCGTCTCAACTCTCGCACGATCAAAAAAGGGGCCCGGGCCGACGGGTCCAGGGTCCAGGTCCGCTCCAAGGCCGCTCGACGTCTGCTGTTTCAGGCTAAAGCTTGTCTCCGCCGCGATCCTGCCCGTCCGCCAATCAGCGTCGGCCTCTGGCGCTGGACGCAACCGCTATTGTTGATCGTCTTTCTCCACGGCCGTCGACCTCGCCAAAAGGCTACGCGGCCTACCCAGCGGAATGGCCATAATTGCGGCCAGCCATCTCCATCAAGAATGGTCCACGCGGCCTGCTATGCTGGCCTTGGATTGGATTCTCGAACGATGCTTCCACGGTTAGCATCAGCCTCCCCCTTTGGCACTGCCCAACGGCAGCTGCTGGCTTTCGTCCCTGGAATGGACGCCCCTGATAACGATTATTCCCTGCCCAGCCTGCTACGTCGCGTCGTCAGCCTGGAGGTCCGTGACGTCTTGCCAAGAATGTTGTTCTTTACCCGGCGGTAGAAAGCCCCCGCTACGATGATCGGAGTTCGTGATTCCTCCCGGGGTGGCTACGGCGGGTTCCCACCCTTGTTATCGGAGTGAATGATGCTACGTAACCTCCATCGGGCGTTACCCTACTTATGTTGTATGCATTTCTTTTCAGGGAGCAGCCTTGTGCTTCTTCATCTCCTGTCCATCCTTTACCGCACTCACTCCCTGCCAGTCTTTTCATTCTCAGAAGATTATTCTGTGCTTCAGACTCTCGTTTTCTAGTTGAACTGACCTCCAACGCGCATTCTGTCTACATATACATACGTACATATACAATATTAGTTCTTTGAATTTTGCGTGTTCGCCATGTCTGTAATGCTCTCCGACAATCTTCCTCCGCAGCCATGGACGGATATCTTCACAGACGACACCTGCATTGACAGACGGAAGTGCCGCCGGACCGTTCCCATGAAGGTCCTCGCTCTTGGATGTGGAAGAACGGGAACTGCCTGTATGTCATCGATGGACAAAGCTTGTTGGTGCCGTCTTGTTAACTGTTGGCTCAGCTCTACGTGAGGCCCTCCAGAGGCTTGGATACGTTAACACCTACCATATGATGTGCGCGAGCGTTGAGAACCCGCCCGACTGCTTGATGTGGCATGATGCGTTGCGAGCCAAGTATGACGGGATTGGCGAGTTCGGCAGGAAGGAATGGGACCAGCTTCTTGGACACTGCCAGGTACAACAGGCTCTGCTCCCATGCAGCCGGAAAATACAATTGCTGATGAAATCTGCGCGATGTACAGGCAGTCTGTGACTGGCCCGCCTGCGCTTTTGCAAAGGAGCTCATTGAGGCATACCCAAACGCGAAGGTTATTCTCACTACGCGAGACGTAGACTCCTGGCACGCGTACGGCACACCTGTGCAATTAATTAATTGCGATCACGTTCTAATTGTACCTCCCAGGTCCGTGATGAAGACTGTCTATTGGCGTGTCACTGACCCCGAACACCGCTTCGTCTCCCACTTCAGCTGGGCTGCCGGCATGTACTACCCTATGCTGAAGAAGTTCTTCGATACTTTCTTCCGTGGAGATTTCCCGAACAAGGGCAAGCAGGTGTATATGGAGCATATCGAAGAGGTGCGCCGTCTGGTCCCGAAAGAGAGGCTGCTTGAGTACAACATCAGTGACGGATGGGGCCCGCTCTGCGAGTTCCTTGGCGAGGAAGTGCCAGACGAGCCCTTCCCTCGTGTAAACGATGTGGCCAACTTCTACGCTCGATGCAGAAAGCGGAACAGAATGCAAATGTTGAACGCGGCCCTCCAGGCCGTCACTATGGGAGGGGCATTCTTGGCTGCAGGAGCTGCTGCCGTTTTCGCATTCAAGCGGTTCGTCCGCTAAATCCGTACATGCTGGGTTTACCTTCCTTAACCCCACGGTTCATCAGGAAGTGCGCAGGCGCCGATGATTGGCTGTGGTCCTTGTTGGGGCTTTCTATCGCTTGGGTCTCTTATATTGTTATCCTGTCTACTTATTTTGGCCCCCAGGCACTATCGATATTCGTTTGTGGTTACAATTTTTTGCGAAGCCAGGATGCCGTTGGAGGATCTTGGAAAGACTTGGGCACGTTCGATTCATGGCGTTTGGGTTCATGCGGGGAAATCTGTCCTGTCTGACTACCTTCCCAAAGCGGCCGGGTATCACCCCTGCCCTGGGCACCTAAGAATAGAAGTCTAATTCTGTGAAATATAGCTGCAGTCGCATATTATTCCTGCATACGAACGAGTGCGAATTCTGTGCTCTGAGTTTATCCGTGAACAGCAGAAGTTTTTGTCCGGTTCTGGCTGCATTCGCTAAACACGGAGTACCCACCGGTTGCTGACAATCTGCGGGTGAAGACCTATGCATCCTAAGTCTTGGCACTAATCGATGCCAAGAAACAGACCGGGGTCCGGATATCAGAATTAAAGATCGTCTTAAGCAAATTATTATTGCCCTCAAGCGGTCGCCGTTGTCCGTTCGCGGTACGGAGTACCGGTAAAGATCTCCACTTACGAGTCGTTGGTCTTCCTGCTACGTCTTTCAGACAACCTGCATACGGCGTTTATTCGCAGGACGGAGCTCCCTTAGAATGAATGATAATGCCCAAGGCCAAATGCGATTGCGTACGCCATGCTTTAGGCTCAAACACAGCCTCGTTACCATATACCACGTGGCGTTATCGCTTGATATCGCATAACAGAGCGTCGTAAGATCCAGACGTAGCGCTACGATCTGCCTGTCAAGCATCTGGAAACAGCCAATGTCTCCCTCAACCGGAGCAGGTCATTACGGAAGTCCTGACAGAGGGATTTTGCGTCCAAGTACAACTCCCCTGAGACAGGTTACCTCTCGACTTTTTCCATGGGCGGAGGCCGGCTGCAGGAGAACTGACTGGTGTACGGAGTCCAGAGTCCGGAGTAGGAAGATCTGACCGACTCCGACGTTCCCTCGGAGATCCCAGGGCACAGCGGCTTGCGTGGACCCCGGCGGGCGCCCCTGGTGCTTGGCGCGCTAGCCGACGCCACCGCGCGCCCGAGTCTTGGCACGCGGCTCGGAGCGCTTCGTCTCGCCTGCCCGTAATTACGTGACAGTCCAATACGCTGTTCTGGTTCTGCCGTATCGCCCGGTATTCCTGTATCGAGGTCGAGGAGATGCATCGCGTTCTCCTATTATCCGTCGTCCTCTTCATCTTCTAACCCCTGCGGACAAGCGTTCCGTCCTTTGCTGGCTGTCTCTGTTCGCTCTGCCCGAGTTAAGGTTTTTCGGTGGTCCGTCACCAGCAATGGAAGGTTGACTTGGACCGTACATACCTACTTCTTTCGTCTCCCTTGTCCTGTCTCCTGGCGGGCCGACTTGCATACGTAGTAGTCTGTTTCTTCATTCCTGTCGGAGCGCGCGTCCTCGACTGGCGGTCTTCCCCCACCATCCTGCGGGCCTGCAGAAGAACCGTCTGGACTTGGTCGACTCGTCACTCCTATCTCTCTGAGGCGTGCGCTCGTCCTGCGGAGGCCAGCAGGTCATGTCACTCTGCGGGGGATAGGGGATTGCTGGTTGTCTGGACCGTTTACTTCATTTCCTACCGAATACTTTTCTCAGCTTCTTTGTTCCTTCGACCTTGTTTGCGGCAACTTTTTTTTTCTGGAATTTTGTGGAATCTTGGAGGAATCTTTTTTGGAGTTATGTGAAGGATCAATGGTCGTCAATACTTGCCGTTCCCTTGCGACGTCCGCGCCTCCGGTCATCTCCCGATTGGCATCCTTTTGTCTGATCTTGCTGCTTGCCTGCATCAATGGAGTCGCCGGCTTCGATAATACCACGAACCCGATCGCGGTGTACAAATCGGTACGTCAAACGTCGCTTACAGACCACAACTTGGCTTCCCGGCTGTGTTGAGTGTGGATATCAGTGGTCGCAACAGGGTGTGCTGACATATGGAGCAAACCACAGCGGCCGGACCTTTACCCGCCCATCCTCACGTTGGAGCTGAGCAACCAGGAAAAACTCAGCCCTGGCTACATCTTTGTAAGTCCATACGAGGCCGATAATCCGGGGCCGTACATCTACGATAATCAAGGGGTAAGTAGGAGCTGTTCACATGTCACGGTCTGCGGATTGCCGCTGACTTCATTCATTGCACAGAACCTGGTATGGAGCGGCTGGGGGTCTTCGGGCCCGGGAAATGTCCATGGAATTCACGTGTGCAAGTATAAAGGTGCGGACCACCTCTGTTTCTTCCAGGGCAACCAGCAGAAAGGGTACTGTAGAGGGCATGGCATCATCATGGACAATCGGTATCGCATTGTCAAATCGGTGCAGGCCGGGGGCGGGATGTCGTCGAGCGACATGCACGAGTTCAGGCCCATCAACGACGGCAAGACCGCCCTGTTGACGATCTATCAGCAGCGGCAGTATGATATGAGTCCGTGGAATATCAAAACGGGCATGGGATGGATCATGGAGAGTATCTTCCAGGAAGTGGAGGTTGAAACCAGTAAAGTACTGTTCGAGTGGAGGTCGCTGGACCACGTTCATCCGACTGTCAGTTATACGCTTCCTGCCTCGACGGACACTTCTGGCGATGGGCTGAGCCCTCACACACCGTGGGATTACTTCCACATCAACTCCATCGACAAGAATGCGGACGGCGACTACCTGATATCCTCGCGACACACGTGTTGCATTTACAAGATTTCGGGTAAGGACGGGCATGTCATCTGGCGCCTGCATGGTGCCAACCCGTCGTTCAGGAACATCAACTTCAGCTTCTCTCAACAACACGACGCACGGTGGATCTCTGAGAACGAGACGCACACCGTCCTATCCCTGTATAACAACGGGTACAACGGGTTCAACAAGACCCACGACTACTCGTCCGGCATGATCATCGTCATCGACCACGTAGAGAAGACGGCCACTCAGATCAAGGAGTACGCGCCGCCAGGGAAATTCATGTCCAGCTCCAGCCAGGGAAACCTGCAGATCCTTCCGAACAAGAATGTCTTCATGGGCTGGGGCAACAACGCCTTTGTCTCGGAGCATGACGAGAATGGCGAGCTCCTCCTCTGGGGATACCTTGCCAAGGAGATCACGATGAACTATCGCGCGCAAAAGTTCGAGTGGGATGCGGACCCAACGGACGTCCCGGCCCTGTGGACGTATTCGAAAGCGACCGAGGGCGAGTCCCAGACGAGCTTCTATGTCAGCTGGAACGGCGCGACCAGGGTGAAGAAGTGGAGGTTCTACGGTGCCCGGGAGCAGGAGGGACCGTTCCGCGAGCTGGCCGTGGTTGACAAGGACGGGTTTGAGACTCTGTACACCGACCCCGACTACCATCCCTGGGCTTATGTCGAGGCTCTTGACGCCAGCGGGAAGGTGTTGGCAAGGTCCACCACCAAGTACACCTTTGTACCGTCTCCCGAGCTGAGCAGCTGGTGCGGGGACACGTCCTGCGACAATGCGCCTGCATACGGCTATCCAGGTGAGGAAGCACCAGGACCTACCATTCCGCCTCCTGTCACCTACCCTCCGCCGGAAGAGGCACCTGCGCCGGTAGAGCCTCCGCCGCAACAAGAGCCTCCGTCGTCGGGAGAAGCACCTCCCCCTGTAGCGCCTCCTCAAGGAGATGCGCCGCCGACAGAGAATGTCCCTCCCGAATCCCCTAATAACGGTGATTCGGGCCAAGCGGTGCCTCCCGAGAACCCAGCGCAACCGGACCAGGCCGACTCGGGCTGGGTGCCTGTCGAGGAGGAACCCGACAAAGAGGAGCCAAGCGCGCCGTCCAGCGACAGCAACGAAAACAATGCCGAACAGGAGGGACAAGAAAGCACTGACTTGTTGACGTTCTTAGATCAGCACTGGATCCTCACCACGCTGGGCGTCGTAGGGGGGCTCTTCGTCGCTGTCCTCTTGTTCCGCTGGTGCCATCCGCAGCGGCGATACGGCCGTGTCACGCACAACGAACCGTCAGACTCTCCCGACGACGAGGCACATGAGCGGAAGCCGCCTGCTGGGACGTCCACGGTGCCATGGTGGCAGTGGAGGCGGTGGGCAGTGCGGGAGCGGCAGTCGCAGAGATACTTCCCTTTGTCGGACCGGAATCCTGAAGCGAGTGGTGATGCTTGATCCGGCGTAGCGTACGCGTCTTGACGGAGTGGGATGATGGAAGGAGATGATCTGTGTGTGTTCGACATGATTTTGGCATTGTTCCGGCGTTCGAAGCTTGGCATCTTGTGTCATATATTATGTTGGATGTATCTCCATTTCGGATCTGAGTCTTGGATAAAGATACCCGTCGTGGCGCAAAGCCAATGGGTCTGATGCGCCTGTGCGGTATGGTTGTGTATAATTCTGCGTGTGCATATTGTATTATATACATTTTACTCGTGATAGCCTTCAATTGTTTGGCCTTTTGGATATACAAGATACTTCCTTGCCCTTCATGCTCGAGGGACGGAGGGCCAAGCCCGATGCCCAGGGCGTGACGGGACGATACCGCTGAAAGATACGGGGCGCGGTCACGGTACGGAATGAATGTTACGTGCGCCCTGCCCGAGCAGGGGTTCCCCCTGCGCGGGCAGAACAAGCTTTTCCGGTGGATTTCCATGGAGCGCTACTCCGATGGGACCGATGCTCGCCTTACTCCGTGCCTCGCACGCGGAGGATCTCGATCTCGACTGGAATATCCCACCTGCCGCAGGTGATACGACTGCAACGTCTGCAGGGGAAGAGCGACGACGGCATGGGGGCTGGGCAAGGGGCCTTGCGTGTGCAGTCACAGCTTCTGCAGCGGCGCAGCCGCCCTCTCGATGGGCGCGTCGGGCTTCTCTCCCTGCTGCTCCGACGAAACAAAAAGACCAAGAACCGATCGGTTGATCACTGGGGCGTGGTTTGCACGCTGACGACGTGCCAAGACCCCGGCCCCGCGCGTGTGGAGGAGGCGTCGCAAGCCCTGCCGGCGTGTCGGATCGCATGGCCCGTCTGGAAGATACAGACTCTCTGGAGGTACCCTGTATGGATAGAAAAAAGGAAAGCAAAAGGGAAACAAAACAGTAGGGCACCGAGATCACGGCCGGGCCTGCATACCTTTCAAAATCTTGAGATCGGAGAGTCCCCGTCGACTCCCTACATGGTTACGTACCTCTCCCACCTCACGTCTCCCTGCCAGACCCCTGCGGACGGAGAATTTGTCGTCCGCGTCGACCGTCTGGCTCCTTAAAACCTGACACTGGTGTAAACTCCGGTTTGCGGTTGAACCTCTGGGCCTATCTTATCCCATCTTCGCCGCCACAGAGATCTCAGACGGGTGGACCTGTCTCCGGGACAACATTGGCGGTGGTTGTCGTGGCTGGCCGTCACTTGCTCTTGTCCTGCCACAGAGGTACTGTACATGCGACAGTTTTGGCCCTCAGCCTCCCATTCCACTGACGTATCCCGTTTAGGCTTTTCTCCCACAGCAGGCGGGGTTCACGCGTCTATCCTCAGTCGCTGGGGATGATATGAGCGCCTAGCCGCCCATGCCGGACCCAAGGCCTGCACCCTACGATGGTCGCCATACCCGGACCACGTCCTGGAGCACCGCCCGCGAAATGCGATTAAACAACGAGCCGCAGAGGGCGCCGTTTAGACGTCGCGACTCCGACGCCTCTTCTCACAGCGTCTCCGACACCGTTCCCGCGAGGAGATCGGTGGAATGGCGACACCACCACGCCCGGAGCGTGTCCCAGTCCCAGACCAACGTCCAGGCGCTGCAGGAACAGGAACTGCCACCGTCGTCCAACAAGCCCGCCCGCGTAACATGGATGTCTCTGCCCCGGAAGGGCCAGCTCGCGCTGCTCGGGCTGTGCCGTGTCTTTGACTTCCTGCAGATCGCGTCGCTGCAGGCGTACATGTTCTACCAGCTCAAGTCCTTCGACGAGACCCTCTCGGATTCAGAAGTCTCGACGCAAGCCGGCATCCTCCAGGGTGCGTTCACCGCGGCCCAGTTTGCAACGGCCATCCCGTGGGGAAGAGTCGCGGATGCGCAGTGGGGAGGGAGGAAGTTTGTCCTGCTCGTCGGGCTGATCGGGACGGCGGTGTCGTGCCTCGGGGTCGCGTTCGCGACGTCGTTCGCGCAGGCGGTTTTCTGGCGCTCGTTTGGAGGTGCCATCAACGGCACCGTGGGAATCATCCGGACCATGATCGCGGAGAACGTCAAGGAGAAGAAGTACCATTCCCGGGCGTTTCTGATCCTGCCCATCGGGTTCAATATCGCTGCTCTCTTTGGACCAGGTAAGGACGCCAGCAACGACCTGGATGTTGGTGGTTCTGACTTGATCCGCAGTCATGGGAGGTCTGCTGTCGGACCCCGTGAAGAGTTATCCAAACCTGTTTGGACCAAACTCGCCCTTTGGCGGAGCCACCGGGGTGCAATGGCTGATGAAGTACCCATACGCGCTGCCCATGTTGGTGAACTGTATCCTTCTGACACTGTGTGCGGTGCTCGTGGCAGTCGGCTTGGAAGAGGTATGTTTGCTGAAATCGGGATCTACTGATTCATGCTGACCAGCTTGCAGACACTGGAGGCTTGCAAGGGCAAGCCTGGACTTGGAGCGTTCGTCGTGAAGCTCTTCGTCCGCGGGATGCAGGCCGTCGTTCCGCGCTCCTCCTATCTCTACTCCAAGCTCCCGCTCCAGGACCACCACGAGGAAGAGAGTCTCCTCGCGAGGCAGCAGCCAGACCCAACCGAGGGCTACGAGCTGGAGGAAAAGGCGGCAAAACCGAAGCGGCGGGCCCAGGTTTTGCCGTTCCGCAGGATCTGGACCAAGAACGTCCTGTGTACTCTTCTGGCGCAGGCTTTCTTTGACTTTCAGATGGGGTAGGCATCGATTCTTTGCATTTATGCACGAATGAAACTGACGAATCGTCGAAAAGGGCGTTCAACAACCTCTGGCTGCTTTTCCTCTCGACTCCTCGCTATGACCCGAACGACCCATCCAGCCCTCCCCAGAAACTGCCCTTCATCTTCACCGGAGGGCTAGGCATGCCCCCGCAGAGCGTTGGTTTCGCGACATCCATCCTCGGAATCATCGGTATGGCTCTGCAGTTTACGGTCTACCCCACGATCAACGCCCGTCTGGGCACCACCAAGAGCTACCAGTACTTCCTCACCCTCTTCCCCCTGGCCTACGGGTTCGCGCCGTACCTCTCCCTCGCGCCGTCCTCGTCGCCGCCCCCGGCGCAGGCGACAGGCGTGTGGGTCTGGATCTCCATCATCGTGGTGCTCTTCCTCCAGGTGACGGCGCGAACCTTCACCCTGCCCACCTCCATCATCCTGCTGAACAACTGCTCACCGCACCCGTCCGTGCTGGGTACGATCCACGGCATCGGACAGTCCGTGTCGTCCGCCTTCCGGACGATCGGGCCCATCTTCTCCGGATCCTGGTACGGATACGGCCTGGACATCGGCGTGGTCGGTTTCGCGTGGTGGCTGATCGCCCTCGTTTCCATCTTTGGATGCATTGCTTCCATATTCGTGTACGAGGGGTCGGGTCATGAGATTATCCTTCCTGGCGAGGAGGAAGAGAACTAGATTAGAAAATAAAGAGCTCTCCGGCTGGTTGAACGGAGACGTTGCTCATTTTTAGTTCTATTTTGGTCTTTTACATTTCCCCTTTTTTTTTTCTCCGCTTTGTTCCGATCTCGGGATGTGTGCTTTCTATACATACACTTGAGAATTATTCCCTTCATCGTTTTGTCTTTGTTTTTGATTTGATGTGACAGATGCATCTGCGGGACGGTGCACTTCCTCCTCTCTCTCTTTCTCTCTCATCTTTTATCTATTTTATTTCAAGATCATCTAAGACACTACCATCTCATTTTTTTTCTTTTTACTTTTAATGTTACGTCATAGGGAGTCTCAAGGGAAAGAAGAAAAACACTGAAAGTACAGTGCATACAGGCGTCTGGGGTTGTGTATGTGTCTTTCGCCTCGTTTACTGTTTGTTTTGCCTGTCCTGTCTGTCTGGTTCGCTGTCTATACCTGCTTAACATACTTCCCCTGTTCTGCTGCCGCCATCTGCTCACTTGGGTTGTTGTGGGCGGATGTACGTACAAGATACCTAGGTACTAACATAAAGGATTAAGTGCAATCAATACAGCCGCTGCATTTTATGAGTGAGCTACCGTATCTGCCGCCGGTGCACGAGAGCATCATCACCTGCGTTCCAAAGTGAAAAGCCCGTAGTGTTGTATGTGTATGTCTTTTGGGAGTTGCGCGTCTGCTTGCAACGACCGGAAACAATGAAAGGTGAGTGACTGAGTCAGCCCTGGGCTGATTCATAAGAGTGTTACAAAGGCATCGCTAGATCCTAGTCGGGGGAAGGAATTACTTATTTCCGGGATAGTCATGTGACTGGATCAGTGCGATCAATTCTTGGCATACTGATCCAACTGATCCGGGGATCAGAGGATCAGTTCAGAATCCTACTGATCCAAATGATCCA
>JGI26051J44788_1000605_pt1 | contig 18049 bp, 14 predicted proteins | sample HigsolmetaGSP13D_FD_44788 | JGI IMG/M metagenome (IMG submission 44788) | reverse complement strand
AGCAGCCCGTATGCTTTTAAATTGACCATCATTGAAAGCTTTAATTGCAAGCAAGATATGGCCCTCTTGATGAACTGCTGAATCTGCTGGTTTGCGTGGCATTTTGGTGGTTGAAGTTGATGAGCGCGTCGCGTAGTTTGGTGGGGTGTTTCGCTCGGTGATTGATTACGTTAACCAAATCGCATCTGACAGAATACTGGTACGCACTGGATGAGGTCTTGGGTCTGAATCTCGCTGCGGACAGGTCTTGAATTTGCGGTGGGTCTGGCAGGGATTGAGATCTGACACGCGACTGAAGAGGCTGTGGGCACAAGGCCCTGCTAAAGGCTCTACATTGAAGAAGCCTGGGAGACCGAGCAGACAGCTAAGCCTTGCTAAGCCTCGGGGGCCGAGCGTACTTATACCTTGGTGGAGGAGACCATGGAGGGGCAGAGAAACAACTGAATGGCTAGAGGACGAGTCTTATTGCAGAAAGACGGGAGAGGGAGAGGTGATAGATATTAAGACGCGCGCGGCCCCGGCCGTGGCGCCTGCTGAAGGGGGACGATGTCCAAGAGACACTCGGCTTCCTCATAGCAGACCAGAGATCGGATTGACCAGCATACTTACATAATTCTAGAACTCTACCTCCTGATGGATCTCACAGGCGAGTGGAGGACATTTACAGAGGCTGAGACCAAAGACAAAAGCAGGATCAAATTCTCGTGCCCTGTCCCATAATAATAGATCGATCAATCATCAAATAGCCATGTATCCCTCAAACTACCTGGCTTCTTCCTCATTACTTGCACAGTGACTGGGGCAGTCACCGCAAGCCGATCCTTCAACAGTTCCACCCCTGGGAGCCGGACCAGTTATGTTCGTCAGAAAGAGTTCAATTAAGGTTGAATCTCCGTTAACGAACAGCAAGAAGAGCGCCTTACTAGGTACAAGGTACTCTCCATGGATGTAACCAGGCCGTCACACAATGTCGTTAAACCTGATAAGGTAGCGCCCCGTCATGCCCAGGCCGTGTGCAGACCCGGAAGCTTGGGACTGTACATTTCGGAGAATGAAATGTTCTGGTATATCTTATGGCTATATACAGCTACAATCATACCCCATTTTATTGTACCAGATAATTCTATAGGCAGGTAATATACTTTCAACACCAAGCACAGCATGATAATGGCGTGGTCCAATCAGTAGTCCGTCGTTCGTCATAATCATCGCCATAGATAGTCAAACAATAGGTAAGATAAAGATAGAGGATCCTCCTCGATGCAGAATTTCCAAGATCAGCTTCCTCCAGTCTCGTTATTGTTCTTGTCATCTGCCCACTGCTGCCCATGCCCCTTCGTCTCCAGCGTCATCGCAGGTGCCGTATCCACGTGCAAGGCCTTGCCCGCTTCAAAGTCCATGCTGTTCTTGCGGCTAGTCGACGTCTGGACGAGACCCGCGTTTTCAGCCTTGAGACGAGCGAAGGTCCGCTCCGCGTCCCAGTTCCAGGGCGTGTCAGCCGCGAATAGCAGGTCCATGTCCTCCAGGGTGCGCTGGTTGCTCTCCGGGTACAGGGCCCAGACCATTGGGATCGTGATCACGTTGCTGATGCCGAAGATGTAGAGGGTCTTTTCGCCGATGGAGCTGAACATGACGGGGCAGAGAAGGGTCTAACCCCATGTTAGCTTGGATCTTTGGTGAGACACAAATATGTGAATGATGAGGAAAAACTTACTAGCCAGCCGTTTCCGATACTCCAGCCCACGACACCCCATGCGTTGCCTCGGGCTCGGACGGCCAGGGGAAAGATCTCAGCGGGATACAGCCACGGCACAGTCAGCCAGGTGGCGCCGAAGACGGACGTGAAGATGAAGATCATGGAGGACGCCGCGGCTCCGTATTGGAATGCTTTGTGCGTGTCACCAGCTGCGGTGGCATTTATGCCCAGGCGAGAGAAACCACCTGCTAGGAACATGGCAATACCCTGGGCTACGGCACCCCAGTAGAGAGTCCATCTACGGCCGATGCGGTCCAGAGTAAAGACGCAGATTAGTGTCGCGAACTGGAAGTGGTAGACATCAGTAAGCGTTTCACTGTTGGAAATGCCTGTCGACAACGTACCATGTAGAAGATGTTGTTCAGACCACTGATCCACTGGCTCTTCTCAGCGTTGAAGCCGGCAATGCGAAAAATGGTTGGTGCATCTGACAGAGCCAGTCAGTTTCAAAGAGCCAGACCAATGCTCCCAGGACAGGAACCCGTACAGATAGTGACACCAGCAATACCAACCCACTCCTGCATGATCTGCAGCCAGATAACCAGCTGTACGCGACGACCAATGTGAAGCTTCCCAGACTTGTACCCGAAGAGCATTGCAAGGTACGAGTTGTTGTGGGCAACAGTCTTCTCGAGTTCCGCAATGTTCTGAATATCGCGGAACTCTGCGTCGGCCCTAATCACATCCTCGCCCTGGTTTCCGCGCAGGCGGCCAAGGATATACCTAGCTTCATCCTCGCGGCCGACCTTTACTAACCACCTCGGCGATTCCGGGAAGAACCAGACCACGCAGAAGAGAAAGATCAGAGGAATGATCTGGAAGGCTATAGGGAACCTCCACCGAATGGGAGAGACACCGCCGTCAACGAAGGACAGGCCACTGTAGCACAGTCAGATTGCATCTCACAAGCGAGTAGCGTGGCAACACGTACAACTCGAGCCAGTATGCAACGACAACGCCGAAAATGTTGAGGGTAAATTCAATCGCAATGAACTGTCCTCGAGACGTGTGCTCCGCCTGGTAGATGCGTCAATACCGCCGCGGTCATACATTACGAAAGAAAAAAAAAGGAAACGATGCCATACCGTTTCAGTAGCCCACACAGGTACAATAGCGTTGAGGATTCCAGTTCCAATCCCATTGATAAACCGCGCTGCTGCTTTCAGTTTCTGTGAAAAAAAAAAAAAAAAGCTTTGGCGCCCGTAGGTCTCTTGACTTACAGCAGATCATCCAGTTGTGATTCTGCGCAGAACACTGCAACGATGCACCAAAAATCGCCCAAGCAGCTCCCGCAGCGATTGACTTGATTCTTCCAATCCGGTCACCGAGCCAGCCACCAAACAATGCCCCGAACAGCGTCCCTAGGTAGTAGACGGACACAATGCCTCCCTGCAGGAGACTGTTCGTGATTACCGGAGTATTTGGCGTTCCATTGATAGTCTCCGTGTAACCGAAACCCATGAGATCGATGTAGTCTTTGGCATTGTTCACTCCTCCCATCATCCCCTGGTCATAACCGAAGAAAAAGATGGAGAGCGCGGCCACACAGTTGATAGCAACGAGAAGACTGCGCTTCTCGAGCTTGTGGGCGACATTCCATGAGGAAATTTTGTCGCTCATGTCGAGGAGCTGCTAGTTACTCACTCTGTATGCTGGCTGATGGAGGAAATATCGAGCTAGTAAGGATCGACAGAAGACGACAGGAGAGACAAGAGTAGCTTATATGGACGAAAAAGCTGCTCCTCTCCGAACCAAGTCCAATTCCTGCGCGTCACAGCATAGACCCTGCTCCACGGGCCGGTACAACGATGGAACAAACCTCTCCGGTCTCTGTGCGAGGTCGCTGGCGGCAACTTACATGGTCGAGGCATTACTGTGGTGGCTGCCCCAGCATTTTAAGGCGGAGAACAATGCAAGGCGTGCCAGTCCATCCTCGACATACGCAACGGTCCGAGTTGATTTCGGTCATCGAGACTAGACCCGGACAGGACAGAGGGATGTTGATCCCCATGCAGGCCCAGAGAGCTTTCCGAAAGGACATACTGAACCCGGTTAGACAGCGATGGCAAAGAGCAGGAACCGTCAAGATGGTGAGACCACGAGACTGGACGATCCTCCCCGTGGAGAGCACATGTCGGCCGTGCTTCTCCACACAGTGGATTGGCGGGGTGTCTGCTGCACGCTGTAGAAGGCGTTCGAAAACGGGGTGGACCGAGCCCGGAGGAAGGCCGAATTCGGTAATCCGACATGACTAGGACGATGCGGGCTGCTCTTGGCTCGGGAATCCTTGGCCGGGAATGTATGGCAACGACAGGGCTCTGTTTTCCTCATGGGCTGATTCGATGCGGAGACAGATACGAGGACTTCGGGAGCCTAGCTTGGGAGAACCACGGTCAAATTTAGCCTAATACAGGGATTAGTTGCGTGCAACTCGCGTTTTTTTATTCCGATTCCCGAAAAGATCTCATGTCGATCCGTATGTATCTTCAGGAACCAGGCATGGCTCAAGACTCACCGCAGAGATCCTCGGATTCACAGATCACAGTCAAGCAGGCTGCAAACTGTTTTGCACGGTGCATATAGAAAGCAACAACCTGACAAGAGACGGCCGTGATAATGCATGTCAAACGATCTCTGCCATCTCCATGGGGTGAGGAACGCGGGGGATGGGGTCAGACTGGGGGCGGAAAACCCCCGAGGGCCAAGGCGTTCGCCTAGACCTCGGGGCCTCCGCTTCACGCGGCACGCCACTCTTTCCCCGGGCCGCTTGGTTGATGCCTTTTTTTCCTACCTCGTTCTCTAGATTTTCTGTTCATCGGAGTCGATTCAAGCTTTCGATACAGTCACAATCCGTATTCCTCGATGATTCATCGCAGTCGGGTCCAGTTACGCACGGTGCTCCTACATCCCGCCTTTTCAGTCTTCTTCCCTCGCCCTCTCCCCACACTGACGCTCGGATATTTTAGGACCCATTTTTTCAGATCACATGGGCATTTCCCACAAGGGCAAGAAAGTCAGAGATGGGCTTGGTATTAATGCGTCATTGGCTTCGACGCCTCCAGGAAGTTGTGGCTTCGGAGCAGTGGCCTCCGCATCTATACGGAGTGGCCCAGCAAGCATCACCAAAGCATTATGGAGTGTTTACTGCCCTGGTGGAACTTGAGTATTGCTGTAGAACTACCATATCAGAATTTTAACCGCGATACGACGGTTTCAAGTTGTGAATTGACACCTACGGAGTAGGTGCCCTAGATCTAGTCTAGTCGACATTTTAAAATGTCCAGAAACGCAATGCACCAAACGGCTTCGTAATATGTCTACATTGGAATATCCCAAAATATGTAACAGCAATTGGTACAGTACATTTCTATCGTTTGACTCATACCTTTCTGTTTGCTACCATATTTCATCATCTCGCGACGTATCACCACTGCCGACAATTCACCCTGCTTGTGGGAATCACCTTACTCCATTTTTGCCTACTATATTAACCACCCCCTGCTGCCGAGGTCCAGAACTTTTTCATGTCTCGATAATTTTCTCTGCGCTTGCAATCTAGATACCTTCCAGGCTGCACGGAGCTATAGATGTCTATCGAAAAGATGGCGCAGTTATAGACTTCTAGTGTGGTTATACATGCCTTTCGGATTTACAATATATCTCACCAATCCAAGACATTTCTTTATTCCCTTTCCGCGGGGATTTCACTTTACAAGATATATCCACTGCAGAAGGTTTTGCAATAATTGTTGTACATACTTCATACTCTTGTTTTTTCCCCTCTTCTTCAGTCTAGTATCAGACTCCTTCGTCCTAGCCAGACGCTGATGGTCATGTCACACAGTCATTTATAAGCTAGATTGCCCAGCCCCTTCTCCAATATCTATTTGTTGAACAAAGCGGTCCTACACCGCTTTGAAACCTCCAATCATACCGGTTGTGTGTCTGAACCCGGATCCAAGCCGTATACATAAAAGAAGGGTACTCAGTTCTTTATTAGGTCTGATCCAAAAGTCTCCGGAAGGATAAACCCTTTGTTCAAGGATCAAAGGATTAGCCAAGACTCCCAGAATATTCCATACCCATCAAAGAGGTGTAATTGCCTATATAACATGGATTATGGATACTTCATTTCCTTGCCAGATTCTTCCTCTTACCACCACTTTCATGGCATTCAGATCAGACCAGTTAGGCTTGATCAACCGTCTTGTTGCTTCTGAGGTTTCTAGCTTCGACCATGACGCATAATTCTTCATTTCTGCCGTCCTCCAGTCTTGTTTTGCATTAATATGATATATACTCAAACTGGACGAGCACGCACAGGCAGTGCCGCAGGCGCATCACAATACCAGATCCCTGCACTGTGCCCAGGTCTCACAATTAGGCATCATGTACAGGACTTTACTTTTTTTTACAGCAATTGAAACATTATCAAAATTCTGTACTCCTGTGTTGTGCAATCACTACATGCCACATCATCCAACCGTGATCACCCTCCATTGGTCTGCTTGGAACTATATCGACCTATGTTAATAAGAAACGTCGAAAGTACGGTTAGAACCGTCTGACTATGTATAATCCCGAGCCAAAGTCCAAACTTGAGGAGACGGTATCTGTCCGTGGATCTATATATATTAGGACCTCATAGCCACATATCTGTTCTCAAGTTTTCATTGAAGATGACAATCCAGCCCCTGAGCAATTTCACCGTGAACCGCTGGGCTATATTCTCGACGCAGGTCCCAACGGGTCCTTCACAAGCATACCAGAGCACTGATGGAAAGCAAAGCCGAGGTTATTGCTCTCCAGACACCAAAGTCGGAGAGGATGCCAGCATTTCCTGTTGTGGACAAGCTGCACAACATGTGCAAAGACATCATCAGCTCCAACCCTTATTTTCGGGGCTTTGTCATTATTGCCTACTATATATTGGATAAAGTTCTGTTTACCCAAACTGTTTGAATGAATATCCAATTGTATCTTGTCTCCTCCCAGGAAATCATCTCATACATTCGACAAGTTCTCCGTGCAGCCATGGACTTGCCTCTTACTACTACTCAAATAGAGTCTATCGAGACATAAATTTCCCTCAAAGTCAGGTTCAATTTCCGCCTTACTAGACCAAACATCGAAGAACATTCAGTGGAAGAAAATCTACGAGCAACGAGCAATACCTTGCAGCTGATCAATCCCTTGCCAACGTTGACGCGTTGGCAATTTTTATTTTGATTAGTATATTGCCATGAGATTGAGATTGCTAAGTTTCTGCAGGACCCTGGATGCATTTACAGTTTTCTTTCGGTGCTTAATAATTACTCTGCAACTTCTCTCTTTCTATCTCCTTTAAACTAAAAAGCCTTCCTTAAAAATGACTGAAAAAAGGAGGATATCAGATATAAGCTGGGTTGCTGCTACTTTGAGGCAATTCTCAAAATGCTTGGCACCGTCCTTCCGGCACGCTGGCTTCTTCTCATTTAGTCAGCAAGCTTGGATAGATAGCAATTGGCCTCATTGATATATGATGAGTTCAGTAGACATATCTGTGTACATACATACATCTGTTTAATGGATGGAAATGGTAGCCACGTCGAAATACAAGCACCCTGCTAACAGAAGTCATCCAGAGCCATAAAAGTACTGTTCGTATCCCCTGAAAACTACGGAGATTTGCATCTAGCAAGTGGTATTGGACAATAAGCTGTCATAACTGAGCAACTGGAATTCTCTGAGAAGAAAGACAATGAAGGCAACAGTGGCAGTAATTTCAGCGATTTGATAGCCAGTGACAATGACTCTGAATATGAATTGGCATTATATAATTGCAGAGAATATTATGTAGAGCTTGATATTCTATTCTTCCTTTGCAATTACATATGACCCAATCCTCACCCTTTCCTCTCATTCACTTCTCCCCTGCCTCCGCCCTCCCCTTCTCAGGCAACCAGGTACCCTCCCGACGCGTTTCTGGGTTATATTCCAAGGATACCTACACCCGACAACAAGAACCCGGGGCCGTGGCCTAGTGGCTAAGCCACTGGGCCCCCAAAGGGACCAGGTGCCAGCCTCAGGTCCCGGGTTCGATCCTTGCCTTGGCCGAGGTGCAGCGGGTGAGATATCTATCTCTACCTGCTAACATCGGATGAGGCTGTTGGCTTGGAGGGTTCTAGGAAGTAAAACCCCTGCCCGCCAAAAGCATAGGCGGGGGTTTTCGTAGCACCGCCTACCTGCTATGCAGGGAGGAGGTGTGAACTTTTTGCCATCTTTTTGGATGGTACTACCAGTAGTATCTATTATTATGCCTTTTTGGAGATTTATCTTAGTCCTACATATGTTCCATGAGATAAGACTCCAAATGTAACCATTTTCTATCCTGATTTCTCCTACTTTGGGATTGGGAGGTTTTGTGCAGTAGCAGCAGTAGTTAGTATCCTTGAGATATCATTTATAGGGACTTAGAAAGTACTTGTATTCCAGGATAGAACTGACTTCCTATCACTATTTTGCTATCACAGCAGATGATACATCTGCTGAGAGTCCACAATCCGGCTACAAACTCCGTCTTTATTATGCCTTTTTAGGACCACACGGCCGCTGTGCGTCGTTCTTCACGCGTACTCAGGGCATAAATGGTTTTCAGCCCTCAGCCCAAAAATCAGATCCGCAGCTGCCCAGGCAGGTCGACTTTCTAGCATCATCGTGCTTTGGAGCAGACTCAATGATGTCCGCCCCGACAATGTTGAGGAAAGTTCCCTTCCTCAGGGTCGCCTTCAGTTCACGCATCGTTTTACTGTCCGGTTCTCGGCATCCTGTTCCAGGAGCAAGCAAAGCACTGCAGATATGTTTCAGCCCAAAAGGCTATTATGATAGTCCTTGTTGATCATAACTTGTAATTGTGTACAATAAAACTCGGCCTGTTGCGGAGTTCTACAATGGCGCCAGGGACATGTCTACCTGTTATTATCGCCTCAACGCGTGAATGAGAAACCCAGAACCACCACCACCATCACCACAAACCAAACCCACAAAGGAGGCAAAAAAAGCTCACACCCCCGGCCCATCCACCCGAAGGTGGGCAAGGGGAAGGGTGCTACGAAAACCCCGCCGTGCTTTTGGCGGGCAGGGTTTTACTATCCAGGAGGCTTAGGAGTCCCGTGGTCTGTTAGCACGAATATTGGTAATTACCGCACCGCTGCAACCATCTTCCCTCTCCTCGATTCGAACCCAGGCCCTCTAGCAGGGGTGGTTTGAGCAGTTTGCCTGGAGGCTAACCGCTTTAACCACTGAGCTAGAGGCCCTGGGTCTGTTGTTGTAGTGTTCTGTTGTTTATGGCATATAAAGATGCTGCCTGGGGGGGGTGCTCCTGTGACTTGACGCGGTAGCAGCAATTGGGCTTCCATGCTAGAGATTGGCTCTCAGGGTCATTGGTGCACTTTTTGCTGTATATGCTGTCTTCTAAAATATCTCAATGGACTTTTATCACTCAAAGTGTGCCATCAGGCCTGGATTTTGGAGCTATATATGCTAGATGTGAAAAGTTTCTCTCATTAATTTTGTCAGAAGCTATATCTGTTTTTATTTTCATTTTACTCCTATTCTCACATGAAATTGCCATTCATATTTCATGAACTCAGTTTTGTATCCTAATGCAGGTACAAGCATGCAGATAAATGGAAAACTCTCTGCGCAGTTCGCTAGGAGAATTCCAGATATGAGAGATAATTGAACCCTGAGATAAGACTGGCAAACAGTTGGTCCATAACAATCTGGTGAGAAACGGAAACAGCATTGAATGGTTAGACCTGCTAAAGAGACAACAAATGCTATAAGCAAGTACCTCACTTCTGGTATGGGAAGCTTTATTTACATACATTGTGGAAATTGTATTTTATCTTGCTATTATTCTTACACGTTCATAATTTAGTGCTACGTCTGAGCAGTTTGGTATTATTTTTGTCATCAGGTTGCAAGGAGTCTAATTAGAGGAGATATCGCGGCTAATTTATAGTCAATACTTAAGAGACCGTCTAGATGCATTCCTTGGATTACAAACCATAATATTTAAGATAATAGAACCCACATTGGCGAGCCAATACCAACATCGGTATCATTTCCCGGACGTGTTTGCATTATACATGAGCAGTACTGTACCTTGCCTTTGCCAATAATTTACCTCGGAGAGTTGATAAAATGTTCCAATATATCGCCGATTCGACGAGAATGCCGAGTCGGTCCAACAGCGTCTTCTGGTTGGCGAAGTTGACCGAGAGTAACCGACCTTACCCCTCCACGATATAGGCATTAAGCTTATCTATACCCATTCGCTGAATCCTGGAGAAACATGGCTCCTAAGACGAATCTCGACTTGGCTAAGTCCCGTTCATCTATACCCAGTTGACACATGCGGGGAGCTTTAGTGACGTGGGGCAATTTGTAACCGTGACATGGAACCTTGGTACTTAGGAAGGGAATGGACTATATCTTCTTCACAGACCGAGTCTCCCACGCAGTCGGTCGAAGTTTGGCAAATCTGGAGATGATCCGCAATTCGACAGTACTCTTTAAAGACGTCCTATCAGAAACTGTTAGAGATAAAGAGTACAGTTCCGGGGATCTTGGTCTGATAACCCTGTAGATAAAACCGCCAGACTCCTCTCGATAACAAACACCAACTTTTGATTCTAGTTATTACCTCTGGTTGTCTTCCCTTCTTTTCTCAAGACCTTTAATTCTTATCGACACAAAGATGTCGCTTCCGGAGGTGACTAACAACGGCAGCACTTCTGCGATCCCCGCAGCCAGCAATGGCGACTCTGGGAACAGTGCCGTGCTCCATCGGACTCTCCGAGAATATCCCAAGTCAGTCATCGCCAGCAACGGTAATTACCTGCACTTGGACAATGGTCAATCGATACTCGACGCCACCGGAGGAGCGGCTGTCTCCTGCCTAGGACATGGCAACGAGCGCGTGAAGCAGGCCATGATGACACAGGTGGATCAGAACGCATACTGCTATTCTCTCTTCTTCAGCCATCCTCCGGGCGAGAAGCTTGCGAAGCTCCTTGTCGAATCAACAAACGGGGCTATGTCTAAAGCACTTTTTGTGAGTTCAGGTACGATACCTATATAGAATAAAAAATGTCCTCTATTACTGTCAATGAGAATAGATGCTGAGACGCAAGGTATATCAGGTTCCGAAGCCATGGAAGCTGCCCTGAAGCTCTCACGCCAGTATTTCATGGAACTCTCGCCTCCGCAACCGCAGAGGATTCGATTCATCGCCCGGAAACCATCGTATCATGGCACCACGATTGGTACACTCTCCGCTGGCGGCCATGTGACCCGACGTGCTGTGTACGAACCCCTGCTCAATCAGAACTGGACGCATGTATCTCCTTGCTATCCTTATCGGGGAATGAAAGAGGAAGAAGATACAGAATCGTACGTCGCCAGACTGGCGCAGGAACTGGACAATGAGTTTCAGAGAGTCGGTCCTGATACCGTCTGCGCATTCATTGCGGAGACTGTTGTCGGAGCTGTACGTTTGTTTCCCTTATCCCGGGGTTATATTCTCCCAAGATCACTTAAAAATATTTTTGTGTAGTCATTAGGATGTGTCCCCGCAGTCCCTGGCTACTTCAAAGCCATGAAAGCCGTGTGCGAGCGCTACGGCGCCCTTCTCATAATGGACGAGGTGATGTCCGGCATGGGCCGAACGGGGACCCTGCACGCGTGGGAGCAGGAAGGAGTCTCCCCCGATATCCAAGCCATCGGCAAGTGTCTGGGAGGCGGATACGCCCCCATTGCAGGTATCCTCGTTAGTAAAAAGGTGGTGGATGTGCTGGACAAAGGAACAGGGGCATTCTCCCATGGTCAAACATACCAGGGACATCCGGTAGCCTGCGCGACAGCACTCGAGGTGCAGACCATCATCAAGGAACAGAATTTGATCCAGAATTGTCATGAAATGGGTCAATACCTGGGTAAGCTTCTGAAAACGAGACTTGACTCCCACCCCCATGTCGGGGACGTGAGGGGCCGAGGATTATTCTGGGGTGTAAGTCGAGGCCATAAAACCACACCCTGCCTTCGCTAAATAGTATCTTCACAGGTTGAATTCGTGAAAGACAAGCAGACCAAAGAAGCCTTCGACCCCTCCGTAGGGGTCGCCTGGGGCATCCATAAGAAAGGCCTCGAGCCCGGCTACGACATCTCTATCCTGCCTGCCACTGGATCTGTCGATGGGATACGGGGAGACTTCATATTGATAGCGCCAGCTTACAACATCACGAAGACCGATGTGGATACCATCGTTGATAAGGTCCAACGGGTAATTGAGGATTATTTTGCATCTATGAATCTGTAGACATTTTCAGTCGCGACAGATAGGACAGGCAGACTTCGAGGTAGAGCGATAAGCAAATATATCGACCCACAATTAACCCTAATAAAACTGCTGAGCAAAGTTCCAGATATCATACCGTAGAAAAGACGCATATTGCCATTTCATCAACATGTGTCATTCGCTTCGAGGTGTAACGTAATCCACGAGCGACCCGCCGCCCTTCCGCATCCGCGTCTCCTATATAGAAATTGAAGCTTCATTATCTACCCAAAACTGTAATTAATTACAAAAAATTAAGAATTAGAGCGATTAGGGCATTGAGTTCTTTTATGCCCAGTAATATTACAGTTCCTGCACCTTGGCGGGGCGCGTGTACGACGTGGAGAAGCCGCCTCCCCAGCCAGAGCACTTATAGCCTCTGACACCTGATTTTGACTCTGTATAAGATCCTGAGCTTCCTGAACTGAAAGACCTTCTATATGAGAGCCCTTGATAAGCTGATCCAGTGCGGCATTTGTAGGGTTTGGAGGACTCTGAGTACGCTGTTTTAGTAAGGCCTTATTAATTGCAGTTGCTTGATGCTCTAATTCAACAATATTATGAAGTTTCTGGCACCCAATCGGCCTGCAGATCTCCAGAACAGCTTCCAGATGGTGTAGAAGTCTTGAGCTGTATATTGAGCTATAGAAGGACCTGTTCTGGATTAAATGGCACTAGTCCAGTTGCTGCGAAGCCATTTTTGATATTTTCTGATTTGAAGGCTTCCAAACGAGCTTTTGGATATGCTGCGAGGAAATCTAGCTTGTCGATATGATTGATTCCAAGCCGCATGCTTTCCTCCACCAAACAGCCATATACACGCTTCAGAACTGCAAAACAGCCAACATCAAGAGGCTGAAGAAGATGAGATGAGTGTGGTGGCATGCAAATTGGTATAATATTGTTCTGGGCACAGATCAGATCAAATTGAGGAGTCAGATGGCTTCCATGCCCATCAAGAATCAACATCCGATATTTCCCCTTTGTACGAGGATTTGTATAGGGGATAAAGAGATTTTGAAGCCATGAGATCCCAACATTGTCAGTAGTCCATCCATTAGGACTTATCTCAACCAGTCGCGTGGTAAGGCCTCATTCTCATACCAGGCCTGTAGATGGGTCTTTGCTTTGAATATGATACACGGTGGCAGAGCCCATCCAGTTGAATTGACTGATTCAATGACTGAGATCCATTCCTGATTCCCAGGCTGTACAAGAACAGGACGACCAATAGTCTCAGCTCTAGTAACCACCTTTGTAGTAGCAATTAGGCCTATTGCAAAGCCTGTCTCATCAAAATTGTAGATATCACCCTCAAGAATGCCATATTATTGAATAGTGCTTTGTACACGCTCGAACCACTCATGGATGATCTTTGGATCCTCGCATTTGGCACGCTGATGATTGTATCTTCGTGAATATCGTGTTTTAAGCTCTTCATGGCGGTTGATGAAGTTGTAGACCCAATTACTGCCAACACGGTGTTGAATATCTGACGGACTGCGTTCAGAAAGAAGAATATTGGCCATATCTTGTACAGAGGCTGGCTGAGGAGCCGCTCCACGTCTATCAAGAGATAATATCCATTGTAGAAGCGTTTCCTCTTCAGTAATTGTCAATTTGTGTTCATTGGCACATTTCTCAGTTTTCATACTGCATCCTCGAAGTCGGTCGCGTAGAGTAGATTGAGGCACATCATATAGACGCGCTGCTCGCTGAATATTGGGAATTTCTTGATTTTTCAAAGCAGGAATTGCCAGTAGGATTCTTTCTTCTTGCTCAACAAAATTTTTGGTTTTCTATGCTGATTTGGTGGCATTGTGGTGGGTTGAAATTCATGAATTTTTAATATAGGAGACGCGAGACGCGCAGGTGGCGGGTCGCTTGTGGATTACGTTACGGAGTAGGGACATCTCATCGCGTTGCTGACTAAGCACAAACACCATCACGTGACAATGTAGTTCCATATGGATACCAACCGATGCCGATCACAGCGATCCAAGCACGTGGTTTCAACAATCTGGCAACTCATTTGCTTGTTCGGAAGCAGCTCCAGGCTGCTTTGATGATATCCCTCTACCGTTTTCCTTTTCAAGTACTTCGATTGTAATGGTTTATTTTCGAGAGGTCTTTGAATTGCACTGCATGCGTCGATATCTCTCCTCTGCTGAGTTTTAGACATTCATCCTCTTCCGGCAGGACTCGCATCAAGTTCTGGAGTCCTGGCCCGGGAAGAGGCAATAAATCTTTTCAATATTCAAATTTGTTTTGTTGAACATTTTATTTTTTTATTTTCTTTTTTGATACCCACCTGTTGTTTTCTGTCAAAGACCAACTGCCATATTACCTCTCTCTGTTCAACTCCGGCGATACATCTAACGCCGTGTCTCCAAATTAAATACTTAACGAACGAGGGAGAGAGAGAAAGCGAGACTACCAGCACCGGGATAAGCCACCATGGCGGGAAGCACCGACCCCTCCTACATCGACTACGAAACCTTCCTTTCCCCGGACTTCTCCCCCTACTCCTTCGCCAACTCCCTCGTCACAGCCACCAACAACCCCACCGACACGCCCCTCGACCTCACCACCCCCTTGTCCCGTGTCCTCTTCGACCTCCAGGAGATCGACACCCACATCCACACGCTGACCACCAAGTCCGCTCTACCCTTGCTCACGCACACGCGCGACCAGACCGACGCCGCGGCGCGCGTGCTCCGCGAGGTTGGGGACCAGGTCGCGGCGCTGACTGCGGGGTATGAGCGGCTGGAGCGGGAGGTGCTGCGCAAGTGGGAGGCGGCGGAGGAGGCGCGGGTCGCGGCGCAGAAGTCGTGGGAGACGGTGCGGCTGACGCGGGCGGTGGGTCGGTGTCTGGTGCTGGGGCGGCAGTTGGAGAGTCAGCTGGCGGAGGTGAATGGGAATGGGCGTGGAGGTTCTGGGACTGATTCGGGGAGTGGGAGTGGGAGCGGGACTTCCTCTCCGTCGGGATCGGGGGGAGGAAGAGAGGATTACAATGCGTTGCTCCGTGCGGCGAACACGATCGTCATGCTGCGGCAGATGTTTTCTGCCATTGGACCAGGAGAGGAAGGGTACGGTCTCGACCGGGTGAAGGTCATCAGGACGCTGAGGAGCGATCTGGTGATCCCCGCCGAAAACACCGTCAAGGCGCGGGCGCAGCAGGTTATCAGCAAGTTCTCCGTGTCTTCGCTTCTGGCCAACGGCGCCGGAAGAGGAGGAGGATCCGGATCCCAGGCTTCAACGTTCAAGCAGATGCAGGACGCGCGGTCGCGGGCGATATCCGCCATCATAACGCTGTACATGCTTTCCCCGGTGCCCAAGGGCGGGATCCTGGCGTCTGAATTCCAACCGGAGCTCCTCCTCTCGACTCTGCACGGCTACATCCACACGGCTCTCGCGACGTCTTTACAGGCACTCTCAAAAGCGCTGACGATGCTCTCGATCATGGAGCGCACACTCTACGAAGTCTCCGGACGATGCCAGGATCTCGTCGCGCTCGAAACCATCCTCGAATCCCTCCGACCGCCCCCTCACCCACTCTTGAGCACCGGTCCTCCAGCAAGTGAAAAACAGCAGCAGCAGCAACACCAGCAACAACAACAGAACGGCGACAAGGACGCTGCTGCCAATCCACAACAACAACAGCAACAACCAGCGCAGCCCGCTCCCAACAACAAAAACAACCTCCTCCGACCCCTACTCCAATCCCTCGACACCTCCTCGCTGGCGTCCTACTTCTGGCGCTCCCTCGCCTCCTCGCTCACCTCCCGCGTCCAGGACCTCGTCAGCCGCGGCGGCGCTTCGTCCCGGAACCTCAAAGCGAACCGCGACCGGCTGCGGGCCGACATCCGAGAATGCGTTTTTCGGGGCTCGCAGCTCCCGGCGGGGAGTGCGTTAGCCAGTGGAAGGGGAGGACAGACTGGAGGGGCGGATTCTGTGACGGTGCGTAATAATAGCAATAATTGGGAAAGGGAAGCGGCGGTTATGGTTGGGGCTGTGGTTGGGCCTTTAGGGAGATAAGTGTAAGAGATGAATAAGATGAGCTGGAGAGAGAGGCAGAAAGGTATCGAATTGAATTGAGTGAAGTTTCCTTAATATAATATAATATTATGAAGACCAAGTCTAGTCTATGCTGAGATAGGCAATCCAAATATAATTATATGGGTCCAAAGCGCCGTCGTCCTCCAAGGGGGATCGGACCTATGAATCGATTTCATAATACTCTGAATTCATTTGGTTGATTCAATCCTGCAATAGAAATACCACCTTTCCAAGATATTCAATAATCTTGGCTTGCTTAGCATAAGAAAGAAAAGTATCCAATAGAATATCCCCATGCTGTAATAGTCGCTTCCGCTGTGATGCAAAATGTTAAATCAGCCACGAGCGTGATCACAACGATAATCACCGCGCAGATCCATACCCCTGCTGCGTTTGAGAGAAAAATAGGGGAAAAAATCTGATGTCCGTCGTTCTGGTTGTTTTCGATTAAATTTACACCTGGCAGGTCATCTGGAGCTGCATTATAGTCTTGTCCGTGTTTTGACGCAGGGTATTTCGAGAAACGTCATTCTTCCTTTTTCTTGGTCAAGATAGCAAGGTGACACTGGGGGAGATGCCCGTCAGTCATCTAGGAGGAAAAAAAAGCGCACTGTGTCACGAAGAGAAAGACATATCAATAAAATAACTTTGTGAGTTGTTCTCGTCCAAGCTGAAAAAAAAGGGAAAAAGGGTGGTTAGAAAAGATTGGTAAATCCAATGACTTAGGTAGGTAGATCCTCCTGAGATATTCGAGAACGGAGTATATGAATAATGGAAGTACTGCACAGTACCAATGTACAGTACTCTTACTTTCAGGTTAGATGAAACACGCCCCAAAAAAAAAGAAAAAAGACCAACAACGAGAGTCGTCCAGGATAGAACGACCATAACAGATCCCATGGGATTATACGTCAATTGTATAAGTTCTGTGATACTCCACGAGGCAAACCTGAAACGTGAACGTGGCTCAAGCCTGTTGAAGAAAAGACAGCACACATGCGGTGTGAACTTGGTTGATTTCTTGCAATGGGGGCTGTGTCATCTCTGTTTGATCTGCCCTGTCGTACCAAAGTCCAAGTGTAAGTTTAGACGAATCAGATTTCCCCATCGACAAAAAAGACCTGGGATTTTGGGCGCGTCTCGAGGTAAAAGGAATATGTGAGGAGCATTAATCGGTATGACGGATATCACACGTGACTATGTCATATCAGTACTTAGTTGAGTCGGACAGCAGCTGAGGTAGAAGTAGCATGATCCCTGGCTGTATGGCACTGCCTACTATAAGATCCGTTTCTCTTTCAGTGAATTACAGGAGTCGATTCCTGGTCTTGTTGAATGTTAGGCCACCTGGATGGACGCGGCGTAAGGACCCTGGACCACACGGAGGAAGGGGAGCAAGATACCCTGGTATTATTATTAAACGCGAGGCAGACGGTGCGGCTGAACCGAGGACGGAACCTACCCTGGTCGAGGGAGGTCGGCGGTACCGCTCAGCCGGGCAAAGGGCTCCTGCGTCGCCAATGGCGCGACACTTGGACAGACAAACGGTCCGTGCATGGATCCAGGGGCACCGCGAGCCAAGCGCCCTGTTGCACCTGGATGCGGATCGGCGACAAAGACTCACGAGATCGCGATCCTGGCATTGGGCCGTTCGCTGCCCAACTAGGAAATGGGGAACAGACTCTGGTTGAGAGCAGGGGTCATCCACCGTCGACCACGCATCGTGAGACGACCAGAGGAGGCGCTGGGAAACGGTCGGGCGCCTGGATTCGAACGCGCGCAGCAGATCCGGCTTCACATTGCAAAAAAAAAAAAAAAAATTATTGATCCACATGTCCTTTGTCGCTGGAGGG
>JGI26051J44788_1000591_pt1 | contig 18320 bp, 17 predicted proteins | sample HigsolmetaGSP13D_FD_44788 | JGI IMG/M metagenome (IMG submission 44788) | reverse complement strand
CCCAAAAATAAAAGAATTGTTATAAAATTTCCCCATGGGGGGATAGCTAAACATAAACATAGGTAGTATTATTATATTATATTAGGTAACGAAAAAAAAATTGAAGTATTTTTCTCCAGTCCAGACCATGGAGTGCGCAGACGAATAAATATCACTACCATACTAGTATATTACAACCATCGGTCAATATATAAACAGGACAAGAAAGAGAGAAATAATCAGAACCAAAACGGCAAAGGAAAAAAAAAGATGCAGGAAAGCTCTCTGAAAGTAGTAGTACTGTACAGTGCATGACAGTCAATGCCTGTAGTGAATTGCATATGGGAATGAATGGACCAACGTACCCGCCCACCTCGAAGCACTGTTTTCTCTACTTGAAATGTTAGCGTTATAGTGGACTTGTAGCTAAGTTCGCCTAGACATCTTTATACCTATGTCCAGACAGTAGTAGAGTCCGAACATCCTAGAAGTATCGAGATGACAAACAATAAGTAGTGCCAAGGAGGAAAGGCACGACGTACATACAGTACCGGTTGCGCCATGTCCAAGTATCCACTGGAAAGAAAAGACAAGAGTGACTGCATCTGCAGAGATACGCTTCCGGCCCAGAGGGGTCATATCTAGGTATGTATTTCTAAAGTAGCAGTATATGACCGTCTCCAAAACCGGCTTTTATAGTATTTTATGAGGGCTCTCAGAATAGTAAAGTAGGGACAGTACGATATCTAGCGGTTAAATGTCGAGCACTATAAATCAAGAATACTAGAAACGGGTATTGTAATGGAGAGGGAATTAACTGAGAAACATTCATCCATATCGCTGTCGATAGGGGAGTCAGTTAATGTCGCACGCCGAAGCATAAGGAGAATTCACGCTCACTACAGAGACTTCTGTGAATGAAGGAACCTCGAAGGGGGCAGGAAAGCAGAAAGTCTCTCCGGATCAGAAATGTAGCCAAACAACTAAGTGTATGTTTCTTTTCTATACATCCTAATCTACAAGCCCACTAACTGCTCCAATGTTAGTCTTCGTAACAAGAAAATATCTAACAGAATACAAGATGTCTCTGTCGAATATCACAAAATAAGTGAAAAGGTAAGAGTATTCGCCCATCTGTATGCCTAGCCCATTGATCAATGCTTCTTCCAAGTTTTAACCCTGAAGACATAGTAAACAACAACAGCGAAAGCAATATTGAATCCGATGTACGCCCACACAAGGCCAAAGTTACGCCACCGCTCACTATACTCTATGCCACGTGCTGTCAAGAACTGGTCTGTCACACTAAGAGAGCAGTAGGCGCAATCCTTCGTCGCCTCGGGGTTGCTCAGGTTTCCGGCACTGGGACCGGCGGCCTCGAGGTAAGGCTGCATATACTGGCCGCAAGTCATCCCGCTCGGAGGCTGGAACACGCTCAGTTCATCCTCTGCACAGTTGACAGGGCGCCCACCGACAGCCGCCGCGGCGATTCCGTTGACGATGTAGGTCATAGGTGAGACTCGGTACATAAATTTCCAGAAGCCGGGAAGTGCTACGCTGGGCAGCATAACACCGTTGAAGATCAGAGTAAGGTAGAAGATCAATGTCGCGATTTGGCCGGCAGTTTCGGCGTCTGGGAGCGCAGCGACGACGGCATGCGCGAATGTCGACCCGAAGACGAAGAACAGGATGCAGAGAAGGAGAATTAAGCCTTGGTTCTCGGAGCTGGCAATACCGAAGACTGGGTACGTAAAGGCGGCGAAGAGCATTATTCCGAGCAGAGTCTGGTAGGGGATCTCCACGAAGATATTGGCGATAATGAAAGCTGCCCAGTGATATGTCTTCGAGGGCCGTTCACGGACCTCGTACAAGTCGCGTTGGAAAACGAACTGTGGCATTATTTGCTGCACGAGAGCGGCAAAGATGGCGGTGATCATGAAAATGGCAAAAATGAGGGACTGTAGCCCTTCGATTGAGGTTCCCGGCTTGTAGAAGGAGAAACCCACAAAAACTGCAACGCTGTTAGCACTCTCGGATGTGTTTTTATCAAGTTTAATCTTCAGAAATATTGACTTACGTGCTGAGGCCACGCCCAGAACAAACTTGCCGTAGATATAGCTCGGAGTTCGCCAATACTGCTGAAATACTCTGATCGTAACCGCAACGAGCTGGGACCAGAAGGGCATTGCAAACTCTGACCGGCTGTCTCCAGTGTCGACCGGGTTCTGGCCACGCTCCTTCCTCAAAGTTTCGTGGAGACGATCCAACTCACGGTCGACCTCCTTCGCCTCTTCGCTGTTGCGCCAAATCGCAGGCCAGTCCTGAGTGCATTCTCCCTGGGCTCCAGCGCCGGCAAGCTCGAGTATGTATTCCGCAGGATTTTCGTCCTCCGCACATCTACGGGCGCCTTTGGAGTGAAAGTAGTCTAAAAGCGTCTTCGAATTCTCGCCGATTTCCCCAAAGTAAACAGTGCGGCCGCCCTTTGCGAGGAACAGTAAGCGATCGAATTGCTGGAAAAGCACCGCAGAGGGTTGATGGATGGTCGCCAAGACTGCCTGGCCGCTGTCTGCGAGTTTGCGTAGGAAAGACACGATGGTCCACGAGGACTGGCTGTCGAGACCAGAAGTTGGCTCGTCTAGGAACAGAAGGAGGGCTGGTCTGGCAGCAAGCTCCACGCCGATGGTGAGCAGCTTCCGCTGTTCGACATTCAGACCTTCGCCAGGGATCCCAACAACAGCCTCTGCGAAGTCTTCCATGTTGAGCATGCGAATAACTGCATACTGGTTAGCTAGAATACGACCATGCGTGCTCGAATACGTACCCTCCTCGACAAATTCGTACTTCTCTTTGATTGGAACCGATTTAGGCTGCCGTAGAAGCGCAGAGAAGCGCAAGGCTTCGCGAACAGTAGACGTATGAAGATGGAGATCCTGCTGCTGGACATAGCCCGTCTTCCGCTGGAAACTGGCATCAAACGGGGCTCCGTTGACGAGCATCTCACCAGTAACTACGCCAACTTTGACCCTCTGGGCAAGGACATTGAGAAGGGTGGTTTTACCGGCTCCCGAAACACCCATCAAGGCCGTCAGGGTGCCTGGTTTCACCCATCCACTGACTCCGTCCAGCAATCGCCTTGGTTCTCCCTTGATTTCGATATCATAGCAGACGTTTCGCCACGTGAAGACATCTTTCTGGCTAGGTAGTGCTTTCAGCCCTTCATTCCCAGCCTCACCAGGCTCTGCTACAATCTTCGTTGAGCCCTTCTCTCCGCTCGCCTGCTGGACTTGTTTCGGCACATGGCCGTAGCGGAAGACCAGGGCCTCTGCAGTAGAAGCGGAAGAAGAATTGAGTTCCGTAACAACCAAGTAGACGATCATGAAGAAGACCGTGAAGCCACAGAGAATTCCAAAGTTTCGCCACAGATGTGAGTAGGAGTAGTGGTAACTGGCATCCAGATATTTGTCCCCGTTGACGAAAAGCTGGCCCGCAACAGCTCCCTTCTCGCCGCAAATAAAATTCGGAAATGGACCGGTAGAGAACCCGGGGTATGCAGGGATGACGTTTGAGCAGGGGAAATCTCGTCCATGGAATTCGTTGACTATCAGAGCCTCATACGCATAGGCAAGCGGATTGATCCACGTAATCCACTTGAACCAAGGATGCATATTCGGTCTTGGAATGACAAAGCCTGTGTAGATCACCACCGCAAGAAGTATGACGCCTGCCATTGCGAGAGCCTGAGGAATGGTTTTCGTAGCAGCCGCAATGGTTCTGAATATCTGACTCATGGTGAGGAGCGCCGTGAAGGTGAACAGGAAGAAGATGAAAAAGGACCCTGCGTCATACCGCAAGCTTGCAAGGAAGTAGAAAATGGTGTTGAAAATAATTCCGGATCCAAGCTTAATAGGTATGTCGCTCAGAATGCCGGCCAAAGCTTCAGCAAAAGGATGGTAAAATGCGTACGAAGCGTGTTTCTCGACAATTGGACGCTGGCTGTACAGCGCGTTGATCTCCGAGACCGTTAGGAGAGAATTCAAGAGGATCGCGAAAAACAGGGCCGAGCTTCTGGCGAAGAACGTCTGGGTGCCAAAAGGCATCCCGTAGAAAAGTGACCCGATGATCAAGGACATGACAACTTGGCCCCCGATAGTTGTCAGAGTTGACGTCTTGTCGTTCCATATCCTCTGGTACGCGCGTTTTGTGCAGAGCTTGACCTGCATAGGAATGCTGATCACGTATGGGGACCCGGGGCGAGTATGTTTTGCCTGCCTCTGGCGGTGGCTTTCCGTGAATTGGTCGAGGGTGGGACCGTTGAGAGGATATTTTTCCTCCTGCGTGAAGATCTCGCTCTGGAGATTCTTGTAGTCAGGGCTCTCCCGCCAGTACTTCTCGAACTCTTCCGGTGTGCGCGGTACACGGTTCTCGAAACCTTCTCTCGCCTTTCGCTCACTCGGGTTTGTCAAACTTGTAAGAAAATCGGCAGTGGTCTGCCTAGGAGGGCAGTACCAGCCCATTTCCTCGAAATACTGCTTTGCTCGCGTTGTCGGGCCGAAAAAGATCTCGCGTCCTTCGTAAAGCACGATGACCTTGTGGAAAAGGTCGTATATCGCCTGCGAAGCTTGGTAGATGGCAACGAGGTGCGTCGTTTCGAACAGTTCGGAGCTCAGACGCAGCGCCTTGACGAATTCCAGGGCGGAAGCCGAATCCAGTCCACGTGTTGAATTGTCCCAACAGCAAAGAGGAGAGCCAGCAAGGGCCATCTCCGCGATGGAAACTCTCTTCCTCTCGCCCCCACTGACTCCCCTGATAAAATCGTTGCCAACTTTGGTGTTGATGGTGTGCGAGAGGCCAAAAACCGCCATCACAACGTCCCTCACATGTTTGATGTATTCCTCGCGTGTCTGTCCCGCTTGGCGGCTTCTTGGGGCCCGCGCTGCCGCTGCAAATGTGAGCGTCTCACCGACGGTGAGATGAGGGAAATCTATCTCCTTGTGAGTACATGGCAAGGACATGGATAAGCAGCGTCACTCACGTTTCTCGACTTCCTGGTTGTAGAGAATCTCTCCCTTGAACTCCCTCTTCATCAGTTTCTGCGGAATGCCATCGTAATGTATCACCGAATCCTTGTCGATTGTCAGGCCGTACACATCAGCAGCGATAGACTTGAGAAATGTAGAACATCCAGCTCCAGGACGCCCCAAGACCATGAGCATCTCACCGCGCTGGACACAGCCGTCGAAGTTCCGCAAGATCGTCTTATGGGTCTTTTTGCTGCCAGCAATGCTCCTCATGCGGAACGGGGCCACCAGCAAAGATCCAACCGTCTGCTGAAGCTGGATCTCCGCTCCCGAGCCGTGGACGGTCAGATTCTTGAAGACGACGCCGGTTCTCCGAGGCTTGATTCCCTCGTCGAACTTGCGGAGCTGGAACCTCATCCATTTGTACAGATCGAAGCTCTTGCTGTGAGGATCCAGGTACGGGGAATCCGGTGAGAGATCATTCTGGCTCTGCTGCGTCTCCCCGCGGGCCATCTTGGCGTCGAGGGCAGACTGTTGCGTAGCAATGCGGGTCAGTTCTTGCCGCTCGCGTTCAGACCATATGGGATCGAAGTCTGGCGGTTGGGGATGTTCTTGTTCAGTCTTGTCGTCGTCACAGAACTCCTCTGGAGCGCTCGCCATCTTGACGGTTTCTCAGGACGCAGCTTCTTCTCCAGATGCTTCAATTGGGGTAGGAACGAGCGAGTTGAAGATGGAAGGGCCCAGGGAACAGGCATCGAGGGGGGAAACCGCCCGTATAAATTGGAATCGGCGAGCGCCCCCCACAACACCATCACGACATGTGTCGCTGGGCAGGCGTGAGCCGGGATTCGCATGTGATCGCACGCTGGGCCTCACCGTCCATCTCATCATGCTGTGCCTGGGCCGAGCCGACGTCGGGACTCGGGACTGGATGTAGATATGATACGGCACGCCGACCCGCAGGGCTGAAACTCCGAGAGCCGAGTCGGCCCGTTCCCACCATATCCCCGTTGTGCTCGACCAGCACCAGGCTTATCTCGGGCTGACCTTGATCCAGCATAAGACTTATCATATTATTATCGCCACTGAATGGCTAGATCGGACAGATGTTAGACCGTCCCCACTCAGAAGGCTAGAGCGAGCATGCAGGTGATCCTGGCTCCAAGCCTCAAGACGCAGAGTCGCAAAAGGACCAGGGTGGAAATTAGACATTGTCGATCGGTCGATCGCCAAAGGGCTGGGACCCGACGGGGCGGACGCCCTGCTGCTCACAACGGCCCGTACTCCGTATGGAGTGAGTTATTCCAATAGAATGAGGTGTGACACGCCCGCCTCAAATGCCGGCCCAAACGGGATTGTGCGGCAAAGGACGACACCCTCCAGACCATTCTGTATATAGCGCATAAAACCGACAAGACGATCATCTCACGAAACGTGCGTAAGGGCTCAGATTGGTAATTGCTCAAGATGCAGGGCCAGCGCCCGAGCGCCGAGATCACATGATGTTATCTTTAAAGTGTCCCGCCGTCCGCCTCCGACGCCCGAAAGCAGCGCCCGCGTCTCGGCGGATGGACCACAGGCTCGACGTGCAAGCATGGCCGACGCTCTCTCGCTGCTGCAACCGAAGATCTCCAAGTCCTGCGACGACTGCAAGGCCCGCAAAGTGCGCTGCGAACGTATGTGCTGCAGACATACGATTACCCTCGCAATTAAAAGAGCCTGACTGATCGGGAATTTGACTTGAGCAGGAGTACGAAACGATGATACTGGCACCACAAGTTGTACCAATTGTCTTGTGAGGTTTCCTGTCTTGGCAGCGTTTGCTGGCTAGGTATATTAATTCTAGAGCACCAGAGACGTCGTGTTGAGTGCCACTTCAGTTATACGAAGCGGCGTCTGAGACGAAGCGAGCCCAGCACATCTCCGCGTCAGGGTACGTAACTTGAAGAGCTTTTATTTTGTACACGATCATATTGACTCATTGAACAAGATGATGCGTTTATCTCGCCAGTCGCCGCGCCGCAGTCTGCAGTTGGCAGCTATGGGGGCCTGCAACAGCCTAGGGCATGCCCTCCCAAGTTGTATATGGAGCATATTCTAGAGAATCGGCATGTTAGTGGCCGCCGGAGAAATGAAAGCTCCATGTTCAAGGTCGGGAGTTCCCAAGACGTGCAGGGCTTCGACAACGAGCTGATACCGCGATCAATTATAGGCGCACGAACAATATGGTACTCTCGAGAATATGTCCGAAAACAACTAGGTACACTAATGGTGATGCAGTTGCGAGCTCAAGTCTTGCGTTCTTCTCGGAGAGCAGGATCCGTTCCGTATGCAATCTTCTTGGGCATACGAAGCTCAGGGACCTCATTGAGACTATCGCAACGGTCATAAACGCGCGCATGAATCGCGGCGGCAGGCCTTCGGACTCGACCATCAAATTCAGGAGGCCGTCATCCCCCGTGCGGATCTCAGAAGAATCTGCCTCATCGTACATCAGAGGTCGGATATTACGCATTTCCATAGCGTTTCGAGTTCCTCCGCGGTGCTGACACCAAAACTAGCATATTTTGAGCAGGTCCACCCGATTCACCCATTTCTGGATAGAAAGTGGTTTGAGGAGAAAGCATTCAGTCCTCAGCTGTCTCAGTTTCTGTCGAGCTCTGCACCATTTTCAGCCCTATATCACACCGTGTTGGCACTTGGCTGCCAATATCAAGAAGGCGGCACCTTTGAGCCGGGCAAGGGGAAGACATGGAAACTTTTCCAAATTGCACTTGGTCTGTTTCCAGACATTCTGGTTCCCAGAGAGAGCCTGGTTAATGTGCAGGTCAGTCGTTTGATGAATTCTATCAAATGTATCAGGTCTTCGCTGACAAGACATAGGCCGTCACTGCGATGGTAGGCAAGCTGAGCATAATCCGTCCTGATTAGGACCTGCTTAAAGCTGACTTCCGCGCCGTAGGCTATCTTTGCCATGAACTTCTCATGCATCCAAATTGAGGGGATGCTGATATCTGAGGCGGCACGGATGGCCCAATCACTCGGGTATAGCAGAGCAGCGTGCTCAGAGGAGAATGAAGCAGCATGCCATAGGACTTTCTGGGTCATATATTCGTTGGAGAAGCTCGCTTGTTTTTGCACTGGAAGGGGTTCGGTGAGTCACCAGTTATCATCATTGCTCCCGATCCGGGCTCCTAGCTGACATCTAAAGGTACTGATTGACTATGATATTGGGGCTCCGATCCCCGAGACTCCTGAGGCAGTGTTCGGAGACTACGACTGGTTTCTTGCATTTGCTCGCTTTAGCCGAATACTCTCCAAGGCATACGAGATGCTCTTCTCCGTCAGCGCAACGATGAATTCGGTAGATGTGTATTATGCGGCAATCGACACCGTCAGTGACGACCTGGAGCGGTGGAGAATGTCCATCCCGAAGGAGTTCCGACCCGGTGAACCTTTCCGACCACAGCATTTCATGAACCCGTGTGCAATGGAAGTCGCGCTGAAGACACACTATCTGTACTACAATGCCGTGTTCTCTTTCTCTCGATTGACGCTGCATGTCGGCGCAGAGAGATCCGACGAGCGGCAGGCAAAGAGTAAAAGGGATCTCATGAACGCCGCGCGCGTCGTCATAGAACTCACGAGATACATCGATCCCGAGGCTTACACTCCCATCTGGTAAGATATCCATCTACACTTTTTGAGTGTCTTTGTCCTCACCGCTACAGGATCCTGGGCGTCATGCCTCTCTCGGCCTTGTTCATCCTGTTCGACTTCGTCGTGCACAATCCTACCCATCGCGAGACACGAAGCAATTTAGCGCTCCTCGACGTCGCAGCGGGCTACTTCAGCCGTCTCGAATATGCAACGGGGGGCTCGGTTCCAAGCTCCCTTCTCTCAGACTTCGCCCATATCGCGCGACAGTTCATTCGAGAGGTGCAATCTAGAGGGTTGCCCGCAGACGTACGGAGTAGACCTAGTACCAATTCCGATCACCTTGACCACCCGCCGGTGGTGCACCAGAATGTGGAGGTCCCTTCCACACCCAGTGCGGTAAGTCTGGTCAAACATGGACAACTGGGACCTGCTTGGGCGGGCAAGCTGCCATCTGGCAACCAGACAATGAGTTCTAACTCACCGATAGCAGGGCTACGGCATCCCAAACCCAGATGCAATGAACGGGGAAAATTCAATCACTGAGCACCTCTTTTACCCGACCAGCAATCTACAGGCCGGAGCGGCCATTGGAGACGAGCTTCCGGCCGGCTTTGACATCATGAACCTCTTCGGTTCCATCATCCCGGGGTACATAGATCCATTGGGAGAGACGGATCTCCTGAACGAGAGGGAAATGCACGGTGCAATACCCTAGTTAGCTAATTATGTCAAGAATAAAAAAAAAGATGCTTAGAAATACTATACAATAATAGCAATATACGCCTTGCCCAATGCCAATGCAGTATCAGAGAGGAATATGCCGAATGCAATGGGTCTATATAACACACAAGAATCAAAGCAGTCATGTCTCGTAAGTAAGGTTCGTCAAGGTTCTCAGTCGAACACGATCTTCTTCCCCTGGAACGGCACACTCGCCTTCTGCTGCTCCTTAGCGCGCCGTGCGGCCTCCCACGACGGGTGCAGCGGCTTCTCCATCTGCGCCTTCTTCTGCTCCTGAGCCTTCTTCCGATCCTCCGCGGCTTTCTTGTTATTTTGGTTCATCGCCTGCTGGGATTTAGCAGCACCAGCACCAGCACCCCCCTTGCCGCGCTTTCCCTGCGCATCGCCGTCAGCGTCCGTGGCGCCTCGGCGCGGATCCCAGCCACTGTCCCTGCTCTGCTTCTGCTTCTGCTTCTCCTTCTGGATGTGGTTCGCCTTGTCGCCGTACTTCTTCTCCCACAGCGCGCGGCGGGCCCGCTGGCCCATGCGGTTCTTGCGACGCGGAGGTTCTGGTGCATCGTCTTCTGCTCCGGACTCCGAGCCCGACCAGTAGCCGCCCATCAGCGTCGGGAGGAAGGTGGTGGATTTTGCGGGGGTCTTCTTTTTGGAGGCGGCAGCCTTTTTCTTGCTCCCTTTTACCGATGCAGGTGGCGGAGAAGGTTCGGGGGAGGATGAGGCGGACGGTGTAGGGGATAGGGAGAGGTCTGCTGCGCGGTCGTAGGCTCCTGCGGGTTTTTTATTAGACTTCGAGCCTTTGGGACGGTCTTTTTCTTCTTCTGATGAGCCGTCGTCTGATTCCTCGTCTGATTCTCCCGACGACGGAGCCAATCGCGACTCGAACTGCGAGTAGTTCATGCTCTCGTCGTCACTGTCGCTGGCATCTCCTGAGCGTTTTTCTTCTTCTTCTTCTCCTCCTCCTCCTTCTTGGTCTTCATCTTCTCCTGAAGAGCCATCCTGCTCGTCCCGATGTGCCTGCGTCCTCTTCTCATCCCGCTTCGTGTCGGTCACTTTCGTCTTCTTCTCGTCCTTTCCACCGTCCTCTTCATCCTCCTTCGAGGCCTTGACCTTCTTCGCGTCCGGCGCCGCATCGTCCAGACCGAGCAGCTCCCTGATGCCGCCCATGATTCCCGGCAGGACGTTCTTGACCGGATTAGACTTCATCAGGCGCGCGATGACGTTGGCCTGGGCGGCGTCCTTGGGTCCCTCGAGCGGGACGGACTTGGACTCGCGGAACTTGGCGAAGGCGGGCGACGCGGCGATGCGCTTCGTCTTGACGAGCTGCTTGAAGAGGTATTTCTCGGCCGTGAAGGCGAGGTCGAGCGCCTGTATAACCACAATCAATTAGCACCGAACGGTTTGATAAATCTTAGAACAGTGGATATAGAGACAAGACGCACCTTCAACTCACGCACCTCGGCCTCCATCCGCGCGAGGGCCGCCTCGTCGTTGTTCGCCCGCGCGTTCTTCTGCCGCCGGCCCAGCTTCTGCCGCTCGAACCCGCGCGCCGTCTTCAGCGCCTTGTGCAGCGCCTGCGCGCCGTGCTCGAACTTCTGCGCCAGCCGGGCGGCCTGGCGCGCGACCTTGCGGTCCTCGGGGTTCTGGGGCAGCTCGTCGTCGACGCCATCGTCTGGCTGCTCGGAGCGCTTGCGCTTGGGCATCGCGAGAGAAAAAGTGTGAAGACTCAAATGCGAAGGTATTGATTTTCAGGTCTGGAGGGGGAGGCTCGAAATTTTGTTTCCTTTGCGGAGAAAGCTGAGCGCGCGGGCGTGCCAAGAACGGCGGGTTTCCAGAACACCAGCGCTAGCTGCTTACTTGCGTCGCGTGGCGCGTCGCACGGCCAATGGACGATGTCGCCCGGTCAAAAGAGAGCATCAATAACCATCAGTAACCTTTGTTTCCTCGGGTGATATACAGTATATGAGTCGATATCTACCTCGTCCGTCCGCAGGAATTCCGTGTAATCTGGATACCGAATGGGAGCTCTGGTCAGACGTCCGTGATCTTATAACCCGAATATATTAAATCTTACAGATCGATATATAAACAATCAGTCTAATTCGCTGTCTTCTACAGAATGACCACCATAATCAAACTCACCCTCCCCCTCCTCTGTCTCTTCGCCATCTACGCCCTCTTCGTCTTCTCCGAGCGCAACGGCCTGTTCCCGCTCATCCGGACCGCCAACGAGTCCCGCATCCTGCCCGGCGGAGGAGGAGACAAGGTGCCGCTGAGGGTCGTCTTCACCGGGATCAGGCCCCTGGATCATGTCCTGGCGAGTATCGCGCCGTTCTTCTGGCCCGCGGTCGACGGGAGCACGCCGGAGCTGTCGCTGTATGCGTTCGAGCTGATGGGCTCCTGCGGGGCGGCGTGGGTGCTGGTCATGCTGGAGGGGTGGAGGAGGGGGAATAAGTGGGGGGTTGTTGCGTTGTATGTTTTTTTTTCTCTCCTTGTTGCTTTTATTTATTTATTACTTTATTTATTTTCCCCATAAATACGCATATTACGCTGATACATTCGCTGCAAGTTCTAGTACTAACTTACATATAACTAGCCCATCCATCTTCGGCATCCTGGTGCAAACACTCTCATACGGGCTCACCAGCCCCCTCTACTTCACCCTCCATCTCTGGACATCCAGCACGGCTACCAGGCCCGATACCCGCACGATCAGCGTGCCCCGCGCGGTGTCGGACGCGCTGCCGTTCGTCTTCGTCGCAGCCTACATCCTTCCCACGGTGGCAATGTGCCTGCCCGCGCCGTCGGTCGTCAGCTTCGACGCGAAGCAGGCGTTCCTCGCGGCGTGGCAACCGAGTCCGGTGTATATCTCGTTCTTGGCGATGGTTGCAGATTTACTATTCTCCCGGTCCGGGTACTTGGCTCGAGGTGATGATGAGAATGACGAGCAAGCCAGTAGCTTGCGCGCCCTCCGGTGCGTCTATGCCTTTGCCTTCGCGTGCGCCGCGATCCCGCACGTCGCCGCGTGGACGATCTCCCTGACCGCGGTCTTGTTTCCGGTTCTGTTCAATCCCGACTATGTCGCGGCGCTGCATCCGCGATGGGTCTTTCTCAACGCGCTGCCCTGGTCGGACCTGCGCGTTTCGTCCGTCGGGGAGGGCGCGCTGCGGTTCCTCCAGTGGGACAACGTCATTGGGTCGATGGGCGTGTTGCTGTGGGCTGTTGCGGTGCATGCTACGGCGCACCACGAAGTAGGTGTCAGGATGAGTTGGGTCGGACTGGGGGTGAAGATCGGGCTGCTTGCTTTGGCAGCAGGCCCTGCGGGCGCAGCGGTGGAGCTGATGTGGGAGCGGGATGAAATGGTGTTTAGTAGGGGAGGATCCAAGCAGAGGAGGAGAATCGACGAGAAGAAGCTGCAGTAGACTACTAACTGAATAGGGCCTTGCTGCATGGGAACTATTGCGGAAGTGTACAGAGATATCGAGAGGTCCTTACGCGATCAAGCGAGATACTGGGAACCTTGGGACTGCAGCTGCATCCGATTTCGTAAAGGCGCGAATGGTATGTACATACATTGCATACAAAGCAGGGAAGAAAATGCGTTACAGTGGCGCTGTGCTCTATTTCTTTTCCTCCTCCTTCTTTTCCTCCGGCTTGGGCGTGGGCAGCTTGAACTGTATTTCGATACGATCAGCAATTCCACTCCACGATAACATCTAACCATGATAACATCTAATGGAAAAAAAAATGAACTTACCGAGTCGGGCGTGCTGTCAACACCAGGCCCGACCTGCTCCCAGGCGGCCGTGCCGCTCTCGAAGTTGCGGAACGCCTGGGTCAGCTCGAGCGGCTCGTACACGATGCGCTTCTTCTCCTCGTCGTAGCGGATCTCGGTGTAGCCGGTCAGCGGGAAGTCCTTGCGCAGCGGGTGCCCGTCGAACCCGTAGTCGGTCATGATGCGGCGCAGGTCCGGGTGGCCCGTGAAGAAGACGCCGAACATGTCGTAGACCTCGCGCTCGTACCACAGGGCGCCGTCATACAGGCACGTAATGCTTGGCACGGGCGTCGCCTCGTCCGCATACGTCTTGACGCGGATACGCGAGTTGTGCCGCACGCTGAGCAGGTTGTAGACGACCTCGAAGCGCTGGTCGCGCGTCGGGTAGTCGACCGCCGTGATGTCCGACACCTGCGTGAACTCGGCCGCCGTGTGGTACTTGAGGAAGCTCATCAGCGGGATCACGCCCGAGGGGGGCACGTAGAGAGTCAGCTCGTCCTTCCACACCGAGAACTGCTGCACGTATTTGGGCAGGCAGGACATGACGTATTGGCCGTAGCGGTGCAGGCTCTCCGCCTTGTCCTTGTACTTGTCGGCCGGGTTGACAATCGGTGCGCGGAGCTGGCCTTGGGCTGGAGAGAGAGGATATTCTGTCAGTCAATGGCTAGGGGGCTTTGGGACGCTCGTGGGGACGTACGGGGACGCTGGGCATGTCGCAGGTTGGGGGTATGCTCCTCAGCGATCGGGGCATACTGCAGGGAGGTCGAGGAGAAGGCGCGGACGCCCTGAGATGATCTGGAGGCTGAGGCGAGGGGACGAATTCCCCCCAGCCGCATCAGAGAGCGCGCAGACGCCATGGTTGCGGGTCAATTGGGGGAGGAGATGGAGACGGGGTACCGCACGTCCTCGTCGAGCCCGGGGATGATGTGGAGGTGTGAGGCGGAGAAGTACGGTCACGTGGAAGATGACATAAGCCGCTTACATAAGCGGGTTGGCCACGCCGCGACGCTCCAGACGAGAAGCGCCAGCGGGCGTCGCTGCAGCAAAGATGAAGAGCTTCTTCTCGCTTTGCTTCTCTCTCCCTCCGTCTCTCGCCGTCTCCCATCTTTTCATCTCCAACCACCACCCACTTCACCCCCTTATCGACTTCACCCCCTTCCTCGCGCCTGCCGACGCCTCATCCTCTGAGCCTTTCTCTCATTTCTCATCCTCGCCTCTCGCTCAGAGTCTCTTTCCTACCGGTTCATGTGTGTGCTGGCGTCCTGAGCCTACTGCACAGTTGCCGAGTCGTTACGTCCCAGATATCCCTCGACAACCATGTCAAATCGCACGCAGATCGACTCTGTCATTGACGACGACGATGAGTTCTGGTACGGAACTGTCCCCGGCCCTGCCCTCGTGCCCCACATCACTGACGGTGTCTTTGTCCAGCCCTCTTTGCATCGAAGAGTTCGATATCTCGGACAAGAACTTTAAGCCATGTCCCTGTGGCTACCAGGTACGCCATTCAATTTTTCGCCCCTCCTGGCTTCCGTCTCCCCCGGTTTTGCGGGTGTTCCCTTCACCAGGCGGCTCGACCGTGTTCTAACCCGGGTCGATATAGATCTGCCAGTTCTGCTATAATAATATAAAGAACCTCAGTGAAGAGGGCCGATGCCCCAACTGCCGGCGAGTTTACGATGAAAGTACCATACAGTACAAAGTCCCCGACGCGGACGAGTAAGTCCCCCCGACATGCACATTGGGTGAGGTGGGCTTGGCACTAATCTTCCCCGCGCGATTCAGACTGAAGGCAGATCTGGCATTAAAGCATCGCAAAGCGGCTGCGGCGAAGAAGAAAGAGGCCGAAAAGCGCGAGATCGAACAATCGAACCGGAAGAACCTCGCCGGTGTCCGAGTCGTTCAGAAGAACCTGGTCTACGTGATCGGCCTGAATCCCACGATACGGGATGAGAACCAGCTGTTGCAGACACTCCGTGGGCCGGAATATTTCGGTCAATATGGAGAGATAGAGAAGATCGTCGTCAGCAAGGCAAAACCGGGTGGTAATCCTAACCAGGGTATCGGCGTCTACGTCACCTTCGCGAGGAAGGCTGATGCGGCCACCTGCATTGCGGCTGTTGATGGATCTATCAACGGTGACCGTGTTTTAAGGTGGGTTCGGGGCGCTCCTTTATCCTGATTGACATTTTACCTAATCGACCGCTGTAGGGCGCAGTATGGCACGACGAAGTATTGTTCGTCGTTCCTCCGTGGTGAGCAGTGCAATAACCGGAATTGCACTTTCTTGCATGAGACGGGCGACGATTCCGACACCTACACTCGACAGGACCTCTCGTCCATGAACTCGCGCCAAGGTCATCACCCGAATGGTGCGGCCGGATCCGGCCAGGGAGCCCATCCGCCCCAAACCCGCCCGTCGGCACAACCTGTCCAGTCTAACTCCCAACCAATGCGCCGGCAGGCGAGCAAGGAGGATACTGCGAACCGGCCGGCTGTTTCCGATGGTCCTGCTCTGCCTTCCTCTGCCAGCTGGGCAAGCAAGGATTCCTCCGTGAACCGGGCTAGGCGAGCCAGTCTTTCGGGAAGTCGGTCGTCCCCGAGCCCCAAACCTACGAACGCAACAGTTGCGTCCAAAGCAGAGGCGTCCAAAGCGGAGGAGGCGAAGCGCACGGAGAAGCAGCCTGCACCCCAGCAGGACACTTCGCGTCGTGGAACTCCCGCCCCGGCGGCAAACGCCCAGTCAACGCCTGCGCAATCCTCGCCTAAAAAATCCGAACCGCCGCCACAGCCTGAGAACCCTCTCTTGGATAGTCTTGTGAAGGCGGTCAACTCTCCCGATTTCAAGTTCGTCTTCTCTACGGATGGGCTATCACCTGAGGATATTGCTTTCATTGAGAATCACCCCTCGTTCATTGATCCGTATGGAGGGGTCAAGCGCAGGGCGATGCGGGAGAAGGCTGAGCAGGAGCGTGCCAAGCAAGAAGCCGAGTCCCGGCGGCTCATGCAGTCCGCTCAAGCTGAGGAGGAGAACCGAGAAGGTGGCAGCTTGCAGCTGGGTGGCGAGCCCGACGATAACCCGAGGGGTGGAGGTCGTGGCCGGGAAACACACGGGGCTATCCAACCACCCTCGCAGCAGGGCACCGCAACCAATTCGGTCATCGGATCCCCTGTTTCTGCCACTAGTCACCAGTTTCAAAACCTCAATATTGGTGGCCGGAGTCTAACGCCTCTTCAGCAGCAGCAGCTCATGTTGCTCAAGTCTGCCAACGGCCAGCAGGCTGGTCTGATGGACCCGTTGCAGACGGGCTTCAATTCTGGCAACTTCGATTATGCCTCTCAGGCGCGTCAGGGACTGTTGCAGAACCAGATGCCGCAACTGAGTGGCATGCAGGGCCACAATCGGCAGTCATCCCGGTTCTCGTTCGCCGATTCCAATGCCAAGAATGCCTCGAATGCCAGGGCGCTGAACCAGCAGGCATCCCTGATGCAGTCTGGAACACCTAATCCTCTCGCTGCACCCACCCCCCAGTATGGACTTGGGAACCATTTGTATACGAGCAGCGTTCAGGGCCCTCCCCCGGGTCTGAAGACGGCTGGCACTCCGCCGGTCAGCGGAGGCGGAATGTTTGCTCAAGGCCATGGTTTTACTACCAACACCAACCTCGGCCTGGGCGCAAACCTCGGAAAGCAAGATGCCAACCCAGAGCTTATGCGCGAGTTGCTGCGCGGTCGCAGCGGTACAGGTGGTGCCGGTAGTGTACAGGGGCACGATGCTGCTAAGCGTGAGTTAACGTTTCCTTTCCTTCAGCAACACCAGACACCCCCTCCCCTGGCTCCCGCCAATGGCCTTCTCAGCTCTTTCTATGGTTCTCAAACGGGGTCGTACCCCGAGCCTGGACCACAGAAGCAGAAGAAGAAGGGGAAGAAGCACAGACACGCTAACACTTCCTCCGGTGGAGGTGGTGTAGTAGATCTTGCGGACCCGAGCATTTTGCAGGCGAGAATGCAGCAAGTTGGTGCGAATGCTGCCGCTGGGCAAGCGCTGTACGGGAGTCAGGGCCAAGGTGGGTATAATCACTCCATGATGTATGGAAGTGGATTCAACCGCTGGTGATTATCCCTCTTATGCCCTCCTACTCCCCATTGCTGTCATGATTTCTTTTCTCCCCTTGGTCACCTTGGCATTTATGTGACGTTCGGCATTGTGCTTTTCCTTTCTCTTCATGACATGATGTCTATTCATCTCTAGATGGGTGCCGGCCATGGGCTCTTATTATGTTCTTGGATTCCATTTCCCTTTTTGTGAGACAAAACTTTGCAGCGAAGCATAAGGCAAACGGCTCTAGAAATCAACGGGCTGGGTGTGCCTTTGGCGTTTCTTGATGGATTTGATTTTACATCTACGGGCAATGTTTGATGGGAGGCGTCGTCGCATTTTTTTTGCAGAGATTTAATGTCTTCTGGCTTTTGTTACATTTGGCGGCCGGCTTTGTTGCATTCGGCCCTGCTTTGATTTTACAGCATTTCGGCGACTCCCCGGTCGACCTGGTCATGGCTTTGATGTACGTTAACCTCCCTGCCCCGTCTTTTACTGAAGCGGGGCTATATGCCGAAACAAAATTCTCACATTTAATGTTCATATAGACGTCCTGCCCTTCTGTCGTGCCCGGTTGAAATGGCCGGCCACCCTTGTGTAATTACTGTGCTTGTCCCTGATCGTATTGCTTGGTCACCTCTTTCGTATTCGTTCAGAGAGCCTGCTGGCCTAGGCTTTTTGTTTTTCTTGTCATATTTCAACTCGCCAGTCGTCACAGCACACACCAGCACCGCACCACATTGATGATTGTTCCATTCAGACGAGGCTAACTGATGACTACCCAGTTGATGAGGAATTCCCACCGCTCGGCGCACAGCCTAGGGACAGACGTCCAGCGGACAGTTTCGCCTATCCGTTCCGATCGCATCTTCAGCCTGAATCTTACGGATCACCGATGCGTACTGGGACCCCGACATTGCCGCCTGGTCTGCCTCTCCCGCATGCGCATCCTGCCGCTGCCTTTCTTCCGGACAATATAAACCCGTCGAGTCCCGCATCTACGACGTCAGTTCCTACTTCCACTCCTAGAGTCGCGCCCGCCGTACCTCGACTT
>JGI26051J44788_1000590_pt1 | contig 18371 bp, 16 predicted proteins | sample HigsolmetaGSP13D_FD_44788 | JGI IMG/M metagenome (IMG submission 44788) | reverse complement strand
TTTTTTTTTTTTTTTTTTTTTTTTTTTTTTTTTTTTTTTTTTTTTTTTTTTTTTTAAATTTACCCTTCCCGGCACAATGGTGCTGTGCCCACTTCAGATTATGGGATTATGGTTTATTGTTTTATCTTCCAAAAGGTTTTTTTCCTCTGTCAGTATCTGTGAAACCAGAGTCAGGAAAAATTATGGAACTTTATTACTACTGTGTTCTCTGTGCAGTGTGTCTGCTGTCCAGTATTATTCAGCATCTCGGATGTGGCCTTCACTCCAGATGTCACACAGGATTGTCAAGCAACTGGCTCAGCCACAGAGCAATCATCAGAGGCTGCCTGCCATAAGTCCCTGCAATAAAGAGACTTTGACCTCTGTTGATTGTCCTCCAATTATCCCTACGCCCTCCCCTCCCATTGAATACTCAGCTGATTTCACCAGTGCCTAGGTACTCAATTTAGAGATGCCTGGACTTGTACACAGGTAATCAAGCAAGTACCAACTGCATCGCAAACATACTTGGCAAGGACAGGCCATCCTTGCACAGGAAGAGCCTGCGTTCTGGATTGGTCGCCTGAAAGTCCATCAATTGTCGAGCAACTAGTAACTACCACCTACCGATCCAAAATCTGCCATCCATCGCGATCCCCATATTCGTTCATTCCAGAGACTCTGCAGATCTATCCCTCCTCGTCCCTGCACACGGAGAGGATGCAGCCACGTGTTGGTCTGATACCCGTTCGCCAGGATGATAGCGTCCGCCGGCAGCTGCACCTCGTCCGTTGATACCTTGCTGACTGTCTGGCTCATTGGAGGATAGTTCTGCCCGGCCCAAGAGTGACCCCCCTTGGCTGCACACTTCCAATGCAACGTCAGCCCCGAACACTCGAGACGTTTTTTAAGAAAAACAGACAACTCAAATCAATTACCAGTAAGCAGTCAGACCAGATATCTATAAAGAGGCAGTTCTATTACTTAAACACGTTATCCCGCTTTCCCCGGAAAGAGCAAGACGCCTGCATACCCATGACCTGGGAAGAACCTCCGAGCCTCCCGCTCAACCTCCATCTCCGCCGCGGCTAAATTCCTCATCAGCTCTATACCCATCTCTTCATTCATCTCCCCTTATTTTCGTCATTCATGTGCCTGAATGGAAAAAGACATTAGAGAAACTGGTGCTGGAATCACTCTGTTTACTGCACAACCCTCTTCTGCACAGATGGTGTCTTGACTTGTCTATGCTGCCGTCTTAAGTCAAGTGATCAAGATGAGATGTCCCAGGACACCATCAATTTTGACATAGAAATCGATTATATGATAAGAATGGCCATGAATATCTATGAAGAGGGAAGATAAAGGCTTTTTTGTTTTGCATCCATCTGGTTTGATGCCTTGTTTATGGTTCTCGCAGTTCACAGTGACAATGATAACCTCCCCCCTTTGCATCCAACCACCACGCATGAAACATCTATACCATTTCCTCACCTCCCGGAATAATCTTGCATATCCGAGTTAATCCGCTCCGTGCTGCAAGACACGGTACGCGTTCCAGTTGCATAAACAGTGGAAGGCTCGAGCTCTCTTTCATCTCTGCCTTTCTTTCCTCTCTACCTACGTACTTATATCCCTACTTCTCCACCGCCAGATAGGATTCTGGACAGAACTCTTCAACTTCTACAAGCATCCTAGTTTTAGATTCGAATAGAACTCTAGGGATGCTTCCTTCCCGCGAGCGCCGTCGCCGCGAGCAGGGTGGCAGAAGATTCAGCGAAGATGAAGACTTCGCATCCGAGGACAATGCAAGCAATCCTAGATCCCGGGGGGCTTCTCGAGTCAAGAAAAAGAAGCGCTTTTCGTTGCGCCCAAAATCAAACATCGCTGTATGTATCACCACTATATATTTCAAGTTGAAATCATTGGCTTACATGTCTTTAGCCGACGCGAGTATGGCCACCAGACAAGATACCCGAGGACGTGTTCCTCTATATCGCCGAGTTCCTCTCCCGTGAGGACATCGGACGTATGCGACTCGTTAACCACGAGTTCTCTGCAAAGCTAGCAGGTGCTATGTTCAAGTCCGTGGTGGTCCCATTCGGACCAGGCATGTACTCGCTCACGCAGAACATCCCGATCTCAGAGACTGGAAGCGAGACCTTGTCAATCGGACCATTTGAGCGATATGGCGATCGTATTTACAAATTCGGCATCAGCTTCGAGCTGGACGAAGGTGCGTCCACCTCTCCGCCGCTGTACGCCACTCGACGATCACTGTTCGTTCTTGATGACTGACCTATCGAAATTCAGAGTCTCTCATTGATCCGCCACAAAAGCAGACAATGAAAACGATGACGGCGACCTGGGGCAGTTACTCCTGGCCCAAGGCTGAGTACCAACGGTACTACCAGCTCCAGGTGATCGAAGACACCGCGGATGAGCTCCGCAGGATGAAGAAGGCGTTCGAAAGCATGAAGAATGTCACAGAGCTCGGCCTGACGCTCAACAGCGGACACAGCTGGCTGAACGGACCAGATGTCTCTGATTACTCTCGGCACTTTGGCGAAAAACCCATGGTGTTCGGGAAGTCTTACCCAAACCCAGATATCAAAAAGGAGCAGGAGTGGAACAGCCATTTCTTACTGGCACAAACGAAAAGTATTCTTGGGAAGCAGTCGAAAGAGTCTTTCTCCGATCTGACTCCTGAAGACCTCGAGCGGAAACAAGATTCCTTCCTCAAGGAAGGAAAGATTTACTCGTACGATTCGTTCAGAGCTACGAATAGATATCCCTCTCGATTTCTGAAGGACGGCATCATTCCTCCTAGCCCTAGACTGGGGGACACGCGTAACTTGAACAGGCTTGCGCTTATCTACCGCCTCGCTTCTTACAAGATCTTCCCAGATGATCCTCCTGATCGTTCCACCCCGGTTTCTTCTTTGAACAGAATGCTCGATCCGCCGGAGGATGATGAAAGTGAAAAGGATCGTGATAAAAGCCAGTTTGTCACTTTCGGTGTCCGCAGGCCTACTTGTGACCCATGGTATCCGTTAGTCTACTCCGGCTTAAATATTGCCGGTGGTGACGATTGGGCTCGAGAACATCGGGAGGCTGAGAAGTTCACTAACCGCAAGCTCGGTAATCGCAAGCTGTACCCTAGAAGTCTCATGAAGAGCCAGATTGAGTGGCTGCGTGAGGCAGCATGGGCACAGAAGTCCTTCTTGACAACCTACGTCGTGTCGGTCATCGGGTGTTCGGATGCCTTAAGAAACGTTCACTCGTTACATCTCTCATGCATTCCCTCGGGGCTGTTGGAAGATATCGCGCGGGCTGATTTCCTCGAAGCATTGCCGCAGTTATCTCACTTGACACTTATGGTCAGCCCGGACTGGCGTGAGACATGGAACTCGGCAGATGGGCGGCTGGAATTCGTTGATCCAACGCTAGCCTCGGAAAAATTTATGAGAATACTGGATTCAACAGTGAATTCTGTTCCCAAGATTAAGAGTCTCACAATTGGCTTCGTGGGCGGAGGAGAAGATGGTAGTGGGATGTTTTCACGGAACCAACTTATTATGCCGGCCCCTCTGACCACAATCAGTGGATGCCGTGCCTTCTGCCGTGGCGTGACCAAGGACAAAGTCATTGTCTTCCCAAATGTGACGAAGCTCAGATTCAAGAACTGCTGGTTCAGTCCGGATTTGCTGGACACGTTCCTGGCGTGCTCCAGAAGAACTGAACTTGAGGAGCTGATCATGGACTCCTGCTCACTAACAGCGGCTCCTTATCCTGCCTCCTGGCGGGAGTGCTTTTTCCGCAAGCCAGACGTGATGTTCCCAGTACATGCGGCTGCGAACCTCGAGCAGTACGTTCGTCCAGGCACCTGGACTGATTTGATCAACAAGCACACTCCCGGTCCCACGATCGCGGAGCGGGACCTAGGCTACGTCCCTGGACTTGGTAAAGCTCAACCAAAGTACCTCGAGCGCTGGGAGTTCATCTCCTGCGGTTACGTTATGCTCTATCCAGGTCACAGACCGGCCAAGATCCCCTTTGCGCAGTGGAACCTCGTGCTCCCGGACATGGGCGGCCTGGATCCGGGTCTGCACTCCCGCTGGAAGAAACTCAGGCATTTCATGCTGGACGACAGTCAATATCCGTTTCTGGGCACCATCGTGCAGTGCATCGGCGAGGACGAGGAGTTCATCCTGCAGAATTGCTTCAACATGCGGCTCGGCTGGGGCGATGATCTCAGGCGTTGGCGCACCGTGGATGACGGGTTCTACGAAGGGGGCACAGGTCGATTCTCGGGTGTTCTCCTCCGGCTCGATTCTGATGGACCAGTCGAATAGTCGCGTCCGGCTGGTCATTTGACGTCGGGAGTTTGGGCTCTTCTCTGAGGGCTTTGGGGAGTCGGTAAGGTTCAGCGATGACGAGGACATACAGCCTCTGCAACTCTTCTGCGCTGTTAACTTTTCTTCGTTGTTTTGCTTCTAATGATTGGCCCATGGCGTCTGTTTTGTTTTCTTTCCCAAACAAATACTCTGCGGAGGTGCTGTCGTATTCGCTCGACAATCTGTCGTTCTCCGGCCAAAGCTTGGTTCTGGGTTTCCTATTCAGCTTCACCTTTTTCAATTCCGGCCCTACCAGCAGCTGAGTATCGCACTTGTCACTGATATCTCCCTGTTCCTTCACAAGATGAAATGCCAAACTCCTGTACATGCTGTTCTCGATCATGATTCCTCGGGAAGCGGAATATCCCCTGATGTATGATAATACATTCTACTAATGCAGGCAGTGGTTCTCAGATCTTCACTTTCTTCAGAAAATCCAAGGACGCTACAAAGCTGCAGAACCAAAATCAGATGCTTGAACACGACGCAGACGCACATGCGCACTTACGTAGACCGGAAGTCGATAGATGCCCGTCTTCTTTCTGTCTGGACCCCTACTGCCGTGTAACTGCAGGGCGCTTACGGAGCCAAGATGCGTCAGAAGACCGCCAGCGGGGGGAAAAGAGCAGGGCATTGGGCGCTGAGGCGCTGGCCAAGACGGAGTGACGTGCGTGAGCTCCCCCCCCTCTCCCCTCCGGGCCCTTTCTGCGTGGAAGCCAGCGAAGAAAGGAAAAAAGAGCGCTCCCCAACTCGTGGACAGCAGGAATCGTACTGCGTATGTCGGCGAGGCTGTGCACGAGATGTAGACGGGGTGGACGTGGGCTGTGGAGGATGGATGGATCGGGCACCGCCCTTTACCTTAACCTCGCGGGCCCCGCCACGACCGACGGGCGGCTGCGGTGGAGTTGCCGTTGAGGTCCACAGTCTTGTTCTTGTCCTGGAGTGCTCCGGAGTCTTAAGAGAGAGATGGAGACTGGGCGGTGGTCGTTGTCGCGTGGTTAGTAGGAATCATCTATCAGATTATGGACGGTGAGAAAGCATAAATAGCCAGTGTGGCTGTGACGACAAGACGTTCGAAGCGGAGAGCTTAGGATGGATACATAACTATCTGTTGTAGATCGAGGATCTTTATAAACTTCTTAAAGATCACTTTGTGCTCTTTGCGCATGTACTGCATGTCATCTATCTCGGTCCTAACTGCACGTCGCGATAGAGTTGCTTTGCCCCGTTGCGTTCCAGGCTGCGCACCGCAGTTCGAGCCTTAAGAGGCGCAGGGTTTTGGCGCCGCATCCCGCGCGCGCCGCGAGCTTCAGAGTTCACGAGTCCCTGAGCCTGAGACTCTCCTAATTCCTGAGCTTTTCTCGTTTCTTTTTCTTTTCTCTTCTTTCCCCTTTGACATCTTGTTTGCTGCTGGATTGCGCTTGCGCTGGTACCTAGGTATCCGCTTGTGCAGCGCAGCGCGTCCTTCATCTTGCACCCCACCCCCTGTTATTTATTTGTCCTGCGCCATTTTACCGGTCGACAGGTTCCCCCGAAACTCGGGGGAGGAGCATCGTACTTTGAGGATCGGTCTGCGCGTCGTGGACGCTGCTTGCCTGGACGCTGCCTCCACTCGCCACGCCTTGCGCTGCCAGACCAAACCAGACCAGACCGCGGTCGCCTCGCTCGCTCGCGACTTTCGGACTTTCTGCGGAGATTGGCTGCGTCTGCCTGGACGAGCTGCTCCGTACCCCTCGAACGTCGCGGACGCTCCCTTTCTGGCTGCGCTGCCTGTTTCCAACTTCTTCCGCCTCGTGTGCACTCCGGAGTCAAAAGATACCATCATATCATTATACTCAAGGAGTGTGAGATTGATCCACCATGAAGCGCATCATCGGTTCTCTGAACAGGCGCGCAGGTGAGTTGGCCGCTGCGCCCTTATCCAGGTACCCGCCTTTAAGCTTCTAGTCGATAATGCTGACAATTCTCCCCGCAACCCGGACAGGCCAGACGCTCGATCGCGACCCTGCGTACCCTGAAGGTTCGCCGGAGGCGACCATAGTGAGGGAAATAGTTAGTGTCAATTTCCTCTCCGCGCGATTGATCGCAGGACCTCCCGCATTGCATTGCGGGCTGCATGTATGAAACACGGGGCGTGATGGGCTGACAGCGGGGTTGTCTAACTATCTAGAAAGCGTTCTGCGAGTCGGGAGGGGGTCCGAACCATGCAGTATGTACTTCTAGTCATAGCACGTTCCTTCCTCTCCACGCTGGTCATTCAGCTTGCTGATCCGATGTCTGCATCAGGGCGACGAGTACCTGCACCTCCCCGCCATCGTCGAGGCTGCCGAGTCGAGTCCCAACGCCGCAAAGGAGGCCGCGCTGCGAATCCGCAAGTATCTCTCGAACCCGGGGACGGCGCGCGGCCACGTCCAGTACAATGCGGTCATGTTGATACGCATCCTGGCCGACAATCCGGGCCACACCTTTACGCGCAACATCGATGTCCCGTTTGTGAGCAGGGTCAAGGAGTTGCTGCGTGAGGGGCGCGACATGGGCGTGCAGCAGCTGCTCCGCGAGACGCTGGATACGCTGGAGGCGCAGAGGTCCTGGGATGAGGATCTCCAGCCGCTGCTGCAGATGTGGAGGAAGGAGAAGGTGAGATACGCGCGGGCTGCGGGGGTAAGATGCATTCATCCCCTTTGCCTCTCATGTCTTTCCTACACCGGCTGACGACATACACAGCAAGCTGTTATTCCGCAGAATTACTATCCCCAACATCAAAATTACTTCAACCACCGCCCGCGCCACGCCCCTCGGCCGACGACCTTGCCTCCGCCCGATGAACTCTCCGCGCGCATTTCGGAGGCGCGGACATCCGCGAAGCTGCTCCTCCAGCTCGTCCAGTCGACGCCTCCAGCGGAGATGCTTAGCAACGATTTGATCAAGGAGTTCTCGATGCGATGCCAGTCGGCATCCAGTTCCATGCAGGCCTACATAAATGCCGATAACCCGGCCCCCGACGAGGATACGCTCCTCACTTTGATCGAGACAAACGACCAGCTGTCCGTCGCGCTGTCGAAATATCAGCGCGGGATTCTCAACGCGCGTATAGCTCAAGGCGCTAATGCTGCTGCTGCTGCTGCAGCTGCTAATAATGGTGACAACGCTTCTGCAACTCCTACTGCAACTACTACCGCCCCATCACCGTCCCCATCACCTGCATCCGTTTCGTCAGGCGCTGCGCGACCGGTCCCTCCGCCTCCTCCTCCACCGCGGAATACCAACGCCGACCTGGCCACTTCTCCAGTTTCTCCTATTTCCACTACTCCAGCAAGCAACGGGACTAGCAGGTACCAGTACAACTCGGATGACTTCCAAGTGCAGAACCCGTTCGCCGATAACAACGCGACGACGACAGCAGACTCTAGTACAAGACACGGCAACCACTAGCACTGGATATCGGCAACAGATCAATTACAGGTTTCGAGCACGACGGCCGATGCTGTGTCTCAATAGCCGCAACTAGGGCGTCCGATGAACTCTAACATAGTCTGAGCGCTGCCCCTGTCTACACTGACCTCGCTGGCTGATGCCGCAGTGGACAGTAGGCGGCCTTGACTGGTCATCTATCTGGCTGCGGTCATTCCGGTGAGGATGGGAACTGGGCCCTTTTTCGCCCGAGGATGATCTAGAACGAGTACATTGAGTGCGCGAAGGCGAAGACCTTCCTATTCCGTGACCCGCATGCACATTATGACTCACATGTCTGTTGCGTTCTGTTCGATGCACTTAAATGTTCTGTCTCGGTTTGGATTTGGATCGTTGTTGTTCAAAGAGATTTCCTTGGCTAGATCCGGCAAGATACCTATGATATGAGGGTTTGACGCCAGCGTCTATTGCTTCTGTTCCGCCTGGACTTGCGTTTCTCGGTCTTCTCTTCCTGGTCATGGTTCGTTATATTGCCTTGCTTCACTGATTTCACTGTTGATTTGAGATCATGATACCTATCCGTCTTTTGTTTTCGGCCTCAGTTGTTTTTCCCCTCCCCCTTGACCCAGGTACTGTACCTGGGCATGCTCTGTCTATGATGGATGGATGAATGGAGTCATGCATGATTGGAATGTGCTGCATTTGTTGCTGTCACTTCAGCGATGGAATCTAGTTGAATTGAATGGACTGGAATGGATAGCATAACATAAGCTCCGAAGAGGTTATTGTCATGTGAAAGCATTTCTGTTGCCTGATAGACAGGATAGAAAAGATCAAATATACCTTGTTTGTTGGTTGGAAGCATAGGGTCAAGTTGATCTGGCCTGATGCGCGTGTATATACTGGTTGTCAGCCGTATATTACCACTATCTGTATAAGGATTAGGCAGAACTCAATGAGGATATACACTCCAAGGGTTGATGTATGTACATGTCCCCTTTTGTTTACCCTTCATGTATTCTCACTTATTTTTCCCTATTTTATCTGATTAATCCTGTATGCACAAATCTGGATGTATATATAAGTTGCTCATTATCCTAGATAGATTCAAGAAATCAGACTTCTCCACTTCATACTAGTGAATACTAGGTGTAACGACAGGCCTAGATGACTAGACCAAAAGGAGTCGTTGGGTTTATCTTGAAGACAAGAAACAAGGGGGTGAGAGCAATATAATAGTAAGAACAAGCCTGTGGTACTAGCAATGTCTATATGGCAGGTTGCTATGTGAGTCGACCACGAGGGTCGGAATCTGTCTGAAAGGAGCGTCATTATATACATGCCGTTTCCCTGAGTCTTGGTGATCATAGTGATCGTGGTGATCGTGGTGATCATGGTGATCATGGTGATCATGGTCAGTCACGTGCCGATCAGTACCTTCCCTCGGTCCTATAATTATCCGGCCTTTGTATGGCAAGGTCCATAACACTAGGTGCCAAGAATTCAACACTGGTAGACAGAGTCCCAGGTTCAGTAGAAGTTGACAGTAAGGAGAAGTGTTAATGGTGGTTTAAAAGATGCATTATTAAAAGATTGCTCCCGCCCGGAATCGACAGGGACCTTATGATATTATGTATATAACTATATATAATTATAGTACAACCCATAGGGGGTACAAGTCATATGCTTTACTGACTTACAGGAGCTGTGATTGGTATTCTTCTCTGTAGGTTTAAATGCGCCAGCTCCGGATCTCGGAGTTCGGCAACTATGCCATTGAAGAACTTAGATTACTTGCAGTTTGAGCTGGAGTACCTCGTAGTGACATGCATAACTACAACATTGACTTCTCCTTGATGTCGAGGCTGCTGTTTCCAGGTCCCTGTAGAAGACCGTAGACCTTGTCACGTGACAGCCGCCACTTGACAAACATCAACCCCATTACGTAGCTCTGAGTGCAGCCCTTTTTTATACCTGCATCTTGTCAAATACCACCCGTCTTTGCCCAGCTCCGCGCCCCATGCATCATCTGGAGATTCATCTCGTCTTTTCTTTGGTAATCCCGAGGGACTGTGAAGTGGGTTTGCCTTTCTCGAGTCCCCAAATCTGAGCCGACTACGGAGTACTCCGTACACGGCCAAGAACCTGAACTCCGGTCCTTCCAAGTCACGAGAATGAGATCACGTGATATAGCTTAGTCCCCGCATAAGTTCACCGTCGGACTATTATTATCCATGGATGATAACGGGATAAAGACAGCTTGCTGTTCATCTTTGATATCGCAGCCTCAGCAGCATCGCAGCTTTGCCCCACTGTCTTCTGTCGAACCCCTCAATGGTCATCTGTCGTCCGGGTCATTTCAATTGCTGCAATGGATTCCGCCAACAGCCAAACCCCGAATGAGCAACGACTTGCGTCTCCTCCTCGACCGCTGGCGGCATCCGAGATGACGCGGGAGAACTACCAATTCCCTACACAGGGGCTGCGACGGCGGCAAACCGAGCCGGATAAGGTACCGCTGGTGCTGGTGGCCTGTGGCAGCTTCTCCCCGCCTACACTTCTGCACCTGCGCATGTTCTCCATTGCTTCGGACTTTGTGCGCATGAATACCAACTTTGAGATCGTCGGTGGCTTTATGTCACCCGTGTCGGACGCTTACAAGAAGGCGGGCCTGGCGCCGGCGAGGCACAGGTGAGTAGTGAGCATAGTCTTTATTTTCTCATCTCTTATCTCTTATCGCTGGCACCCTTTTCCCCTCATTATTTAGAAACGAGTGTCGGAGCCGAGTGTGTCCGAGAACAAGACAAAGGAATAGACTTTCAATCCAAACTGACAAGTTTGTTTGTTGTATTACAGAATTCAAATGTGCCAATTGGCAGTGCAGACGTCGAAATGGGAAACGTCGAAATGGATCGCCGTGGACCCCTGGGAGGCGATCCAGCCAGACTACGTGCCGACGGCCAAGGTGCTCGACCACTTCGACCACGAGATCAACACGGTCCTGGGCGGGGTGGAGGACGTCAATGGGAAGCGGACAAAGGTGCGGATTTCCCTTCTCGCGGGGGCGGACTTGATTCAGACGTGAGTTACATGATTACATACCCAGACCCTGTCCAATCAATCCCTTTCAGACAGATATCCTTTTTTTTCTTGCTCCGGACTGACGTGGACCTCGACGAACTTGCAGCATGTCCCAACCAGGCGTGTGGAGCGCTCGCGATCTCGAACACATCCTGGGCGACTTCGGCGTCTTCGTCGTGGAGCGGGCGGGCACCGACATCGACGAAGCGCTCGCCAGTCTCAAGCAATGGGAGGATAATATCTACTGTATCCCTCAGGTCGTCCCCAATGAAATCTCCAGCACCAAAGTACGGCTGCTGCTTAGGCGGCAGATGAACATCGACTACCTCACCCCCGACGACGTGGTCGACTACATCAAGGAAAACGGTCTCTATCAAGAGGAAGACGCCACCCCTACGGGTAAAGGAGAAGCAAAGGCCCGTTAGTGCCGGTCTTGTTACTCCGTCTAGCTCACAGTCAGCGTCCCCAGCACGGGACGATCTTCAGATTCTCGATGTGCGCGGTGCTTGTCTGAGGACAGGATTTGACGAGTCTTCTGGGCAAATACTCCACCGCTCCGCAGGCTCTGAAGCTCTGATGTTGATCATCAGTTTTATTTATTTCTGTCTTGAAAGGCAGAAGTGTTAAGATAGCGCTATAGTAAGGCTCAAAGCCAGAGGAGGACTTGTATGCCAGCTATCTGTGTCCTCCCTTGCTGGTTATCTGGCATCCCCTGAAGATCCTAGAGCAACTGGGAATCTTGAATCACAATCATGCGCTGTCTCAAGGGAAAGCTATCCCGCTACTGCTGCTGGATAAGCGGCCTCTCGACATAGAGTCTTCTAAATGGGTGGTCCTTGGCGTGCAATGTGTAGGCTGGGGTTAGATGTTCTCAGGATGCTTAAGTTCATTATTAAATGCAAGAGTGACATTGTTAGCTTGGATTTCTGTTGTCTGGTAGTTGATGGTACACCATAAGCCATAGGTCCCGGGTTTGGACGTGGAGGCCGTTGAGAGATTAGAGTTACCGGTCGAGTTGGAATGTGGCAAGCAATTAGTCTAAATTTCTGACTGCTTAAGGCTACTCAAGGTAGAGCGGCTTGCTTTGCTATTATCGTTTCTCATTGTGTATGATTTACCCTCACAGTCACTCTACTTCTTGCTGCGTGCTAGCCAATTTTCACTGCTTTGTCTCAACCTGCCATCATTCTTTTTTAATGCCAAGTCAATGACTAGGTTATTACCTATATCAATTTCCACTCTTTATTTCGTACTTGTTGAATAGGGTAATCTCGAACGACTGAGGGACCTCCTTCTTTCTGCATAGGCCCGCTGCGTGACAGTATATGCCCGAATCCGGGATCAGGGTCAGGTGGTTCAACAAAGGAAGTACCGATTTCTGCAGTAGGTCTGTTTGAGATCTCTCACAGCATAGAGCCTTATGTGCAGACATGTGGATCAGCAAAGACTTCTAGAATATGCTGAAGCCATCAAAGAGGTACACTATCGTAATGGCGTCGTGCTATGTAAGGTAGGCGGTCTAGTGGACATCATTATCATCATCACCATCGTAATCGTCATCGAGCACATGGGATGCCGTGAGCAGATAATGAGAGAGACAGAAAAAGAAAGAAAAAAAAATGCTCAGGTGGTCTGGTCTTGCGAAGATCCCAGGCATGATGTAGCATGACATAAACAAGAGGAAAAAGAAGATGACATGCATTGTTGAATTCCAACCAGACGCCGTACCGGATCCCAGATAGATGAACATTAGAACGAACCCAATGCAAGGACCCATGCGTTTCACAGAGAGAAGAGACTTGAAAAGAAAAATGAAGGGTGACGCCGGCCATTCTAGGAGATCGAGCGAATCCAATCTGTCGAAGATGTCTCATGATCTATTCCGCACTGCCAACAATCACTCGTCAATAGACAGTGCTCCCAAACGGAGCCGTCTCCTTCAAATCTTCCACCAGATCCTCGACGTTGTTGAGATACCGCCCAAGCAGCGCCTGCTTCTCCCCGGTCGTCCGCGTAACACGACTCCCTCTGCCGTCCCGACCACCGGCGCCGTTGACACTCCTCGAGGACGCGCCCGCGAGCCTGCTCGGGTGCCGCTGCGCCGTGTTGGGCGCGCTGGTCCCGGCGCCCGGGACCGTCGGGGTCTCGGGCATCAGGTAGAAGTACAGGAACTCGACCAGCTTGAGCTTGACCTCGCGGGCCGTGGCGCGCTGCTTGAACAGCGAGGTGACGGTGAGCAGGCCGTCGAGCGCCTCGAAGGTGCGCGTGTTGGCGGGGCTGTCCAGCAGGGCCGTGACGAGGGTGAGCAGCGTGGCGGACTGGACGGCGGGGCAGTTGCTGGGGTCGAGGAGGTCCAGGAGGAGGTTCATGTAGATCTCGCGGGCGAAGAGGGCGCGGGAGGGCGGGTGCAGCAGGAGGATGCCCTGGATCAGGTCGAGCGTGGCGATGATGAGGAGGTCGTTGGTGCCGCTGCTGGCCCGGCCGAGCAGGTGTTCGAGACACGATACGAGGCGCAGGGCGACTGTTAGGTTTCACAACGGGAAGAGTTAGTTAGCCTGGTGGCTTGCTTTTAAGACAAAGAGGACCCGCAAGAAATTAATAGAACATAAATCCCTGCTACTTGCCATTCCATTGAAAGCTCTCCTGCAGCTTGAAAAACTCCCTGAAGGCCGGATCGTCCTTGAGCTCCCCCAGCGCTTTTGGTACGGGGTGCGAGGTGCCAGACCTGCGCTTCTCACCCGGCGAGTGCTTGGACTTGGAGAGGCATATCTGCGCCAACAGGCCCTCGACCTGGCGGAGACCTTTTCGGATCTTGCTTGGATCGTAGGACGAAAGATAGTCGAACGAATGCGCCAGCAGCGTCTCCATTGCCAAGCAGATTCGAAGAAGTTTCACGTCGCAGAGCTGACTTGCAGGTCAACCTGAGGTTCAATGGCTGAAGGGGAGGGGGAAACAGCTTAAATATGAAGCGGTGAGTCTCCCCAACAGCCTCCGCAGGGCAGCAATGCGTGGCCGGGGCTGCAGCTGGGCTGGAGCAGCTCCAGCTGCTGGTGATCATATCGGACATCGCGCTGGACATGTAAACATGCGGGCGGTTGGCTGGGTGAGGGATTCTGCCACCGCCCGCGCCCCGCCGCACATCATTGGCGCCGATCGGTGCCACCGGGCGATCTCGAGCTGCTGATGTTCTCCGAGAGGCTGCAGGGAGCTGGAGGTGGAGGACTATACCAGTACGGTAATGCAGTATCTGCAGTAACCTACGGTGGGGACGTTTAGAGAACCTGGCTGTGGATGTTCTTTGGTTTCGTGGTGTAGATAGGGAGCTGGTGCTGAACGTCAGATCCAGCATCCTGGAGAAGCTCCAGATCCTCCGCACTCCGGGCTCAGATCCTAGCGCGCATGTGATCGGCCGGCCCCTCGTGCGTCATCCCGCGCTCCCAAACCCTCCCGTCGCGCGTTTCGTCCTGGACAGAACTTGCGTACATCTCGATTATTCTGTCACACAGCTTTTGCATACACTCGTCTGTGCAACTTGCGTATCGTCTCATCGCGCTCGTCAGGCAGCCGTGGGCGTACGACGCGTCGCACCAGAACCCCTCTTCAAGATCCGATCATTATAAGTAGCTAACACAGGCCATGGTTTCCGACTCCTTGCAGCCGCCCAACGCGATCCCGCCACGGACCAGCTCGACGGGCATGGCGAACGGCAACATCAACTCGAGAAACTCTGGCTTGAAAGCGATCCCCGAGGACAGCAGGATGAGCGCGTCCGGCGGAGGACAGCTCCATACCAACACCGCGACCAGGCACGGCCGGAACCGATCCAGCGTCGATGGCACGAAGTACAAGGATGGCCAGTGGTCCGAGGAGAAGGAGAAGATCTTGATGGGCCCCTACGACTACATGCTGCAGCATCCCGGCAAGGACATCCGGAGGCAGTTTATCACGGCCTTCAACGCCTGGCTGAAGGTCCCGGAGGAGAGCCTGGCCATCATCACCAAGGTGGTGGTCATGCTGCATACCGCGTCCCTGCTGTAAGTGTCTGAAAAAAAGGAGTCCCGTGGATTCAGCGTCAACCGCTTTACTGACAAGGATGCTTGCGACAGCATCGACGACGTCGAAGACTCCTCCGTCTTGCGCAGAGGCGTCCCGGTCGCCCACAACATCTTCGGAACCGCGCAGACCATCAACTCCGCCAACTATGTCTACTTCCTCGCCCTGCAGGAGGTCCAGAAGCTGAAGAACCCGGCCGCGATCGACATCTACGTGAAGGAGCTGCTGAATCTCCACCGCGGTCAGGGGATGGATCTGTTCTGGCGGGACACCCTGACGTGCCCCAGCGAGGACGACTACCTGGAGATGGTGGGGAATAAAACGGGTGGTCTGTTCCGACTTGCCGTCAAGCTGATGCAAGCTGAGAGTGACACCGGAATGTAGGTGTCCAAAACAGAGACCAACCATGGAATGTGTCCCGGCTGACCGGTACCCTAGGGACTGCGTGCCCCTCGTCAACGTCATGGGCCTGATCTTCCAGATCTGCGACGACTACCTCAACCTGTCCAACACGACATACACCAAAAACAAGGGGCTGTGCGAGGATCTGACGGAGGGCAAATTCTCTTTCCCCATCATCCACAGCATCCGCTCCGACCCGAGCAACCTGCAGCTCATCAACATCCTGAAGCAGCGGACCAAGGACGAGGAGGTCAAGCTCTACGCGGTCAGCTACATGGAGAGCACTGGCAGCTTCGCCTACACCCGAAAGGTGGTCCGAGAGCTGCGGGAGAAAGCCCTGTCCCTGATCGATGAGATTGAGAAGCAGAGCGGGCAGCGGAAAGAGGGGGAAGGTGTGCGGGCGATTCTCGACAAGATCTGCGAGTCGACGTTGAAAGACGAGAAGAACGGCCAGGGAAGATGACGGTGCTGCCGGTCCGGTCGCCTTTTGTCGTGTTCCAGTCGGGTTTCGAGTTTGTTGATATTTATTTATATACCCTCTGTCTCGTTATCTTTTGTTTAATTGTGCTATGTGGTGGCAATTTGTTCTGCGTAAGGGTGCCGAAACGAAACGAAATGAAATGAATCGACATTTGCAGGCTGCATCTGATTTGGAGTGTCTAAGCTTGGATTTTTTGGGGGAGAATGGGAATCTGATCGATGGCGAGATTGCAGCGCGACGAGATATGTGTCCCGACTTATGTTATTTTCACGATGTGCTCATGTAAAACATAATTTGGGAAAAAAAAGATAAGTATCTGATTCCGCAACATCTCGACATTATATCAGCTTGATCCTGTTTTTCTTGTACTATCGTAAACATGTCGGATGCTGCATACAAAGTCCGTACGTACGGACCTAACATACAGCCCTCCTTGAGCATCCGAAATTTTCTTGTTGGCATGATTTCCTCAGGGGAAACGATCCGGCATGTTTGCCGGTGTCTCGCCCTGTTTTTTGCCTGGTGTTAGGGATGTATGTGTATACAGTACATACACTGCTGTAGATGTGATGGAAAGAAAGGAAGAAAAGTAGTAGAACGGAGTACGGAGTTAGGTCAGTAGTGGGCACGGGACTGGAGCCCCGGGCCTAGGTACTACTACTAGTCACGGTACTTGAGCCTCCTACCTTAAGTAACTTAGTCCGTTGCCACTCACTGCGGATCGCCATCCACGGATCCATGGATCCATCGTATCGGTGATTCCCTCGGGACGCGACGCGGGGAAGTTAAGGTAGTGACTCATCATGCCCGAACGGGTCTGTTCGATCGCTCGACCAGGTCTACATCCTATTATTCGAAATTTCAGAGAATAATCTCTCACCTGAGTGGACCGACCCCAGGTATGTAATAATGTAGCTAAATTAAATAAATACTAGGTGGTAATCTGCGGTCCGCGCGGCCTCGTATTTATTAGTATTCGATCTCGGATTTTTTTTCTCATCATCCTCTTTTCCGATATTCAATATATTGTTCCGCCTGCCACATACATATATAGAAGGGCGCATGTTGATCGGTTGATTAAAGCATATCAGTGGAATTTTTCTGAAAAAAGATTCACTTCTAGTTTCATTTTCCTACCTACATATTTATCTATTATCGTCGTTGATTTATATTTATCTATTTCATCGCGGCAGATAGGCTTGTTTAGCCATACCTGAGGCATATATAGTACATCTCACTTGCATACAGCACGAAAGAGAAGTATTCCTGCGTCGGGTACGGTAGCTTCATACTAGATACCTAGGTAGGTTGGGAAGATAAGCAGAAAGAAAGAAAGGCAAAAAAGGTCGAAAAGGAACGATCGAATATAGATGATTTTTACTAACTTGTCGTGGATGAGAGAGATACTCAGTTAACCAAGTTTCCGCAGAAGAAAAGACAATGGCGACATCTCCTCCCCAGCCGCAGAGCCAGAACCAGACCCCGATCCGGTATGTAGATACGGTGGAGGCGTACGATAAGTGGGCGGAGGTAAGGATCTTTTCATCAACCATGCATCCTTAGAATATATATACAGCCTGTTCAGCTACTACATACTATAGATCTTTCCCGCAATTCCATGCACTACTGTCTCGGAAGAGCGTCCTACAGTCCAAGTACTGTACATACATGTCATACATGATTGACTGATTGAGCTAAATCTAACTTGGAAGTTCTTTTTACACAGGTCTACGACACAGACGGCAACTTCCTCCAGGCCCTCGACACCATCGAGATGCGCTCCCTGCTCCCGGCCTTCCTGGCGCGCGTCGCGGCGTTTCACTCCGAGTCTGCTGGGTCTTTTGAATCTGAGTCCAGCAGCAAAAGCAAGCCGCTCAAGCTGGTCGACCTCGGGTGCGGCACGGGACGGAACACGCTGCAGCTGCTGGCCTCGGCCCCCGCGGGCGCGGAGATCGTGGGCCTGGATGCGTCGCGCGGGATGCTGGACGTCGCGCGGAGGGCGGTCGGTGAGAAGATCGGTCAGATCCAGATCCAGCGTCAGACAGAGGAGAGAAAGAATCCGACAGTAACCCTGGAAATATACGACCTTCTCCAGTCGCCGCGGAGCCCGCCCGCATGCGCGCTCGGCGCAGCCGGTGCGATTTCAACCTTGGTCGTCGAGCACATTCCCCTGGATGTGTTTTTCGAAAGTGCCTCGGAAATTCTCCTGCCAGGGGGCTACCTGCTGCTGACGAACATGCACCCCGACATGGGCGCCATCAGCCAGGCCGGGTTCGTGGATACCGCCACGGGGACGAAGATCCGGCCGGCGAGGAGCTACAGCCACACGGTGGGGGAGGTGGTTGCCGCGGCGGGGAGGGCTGGGTTTGAGGTTGTGGATGTGGATGGAGAGGGACACGGCGGACACGGAGTGAGGGAGCGGAGTGTGGATGAGGGGATGGTGGAGCTGCTGGGGAAGAGGGCGAAGAAGTGGGTTGGGATCACGGTTTGGTTTGGGGTGTGTTTTAGGAAGCGGATGGTACCGTAGAAGTGCGTTGCTCTGCGTGGTTGTGAAAGCAGAGCGCCAA
>JGI26051J44788_1000581_pt1 | contig 18549 bp, 25 predicted proteins | sample HigsolmetaGSP13D_FD_44788 | JGI IMG/M metagenome (IMG submission 44788) | reverse complement strand
CTCCATCTGTACCATGCTTTGCTCCCTTGCTTTTCTAACATAGTGGCCCTATACCTCTCGTCGCGTCCTCTTCGTCTTTTCACACGCCCGCTAGGCCGGCTGCGCTGTATCGTGTCAGCTGGAGCCGTCCTATCAGCGATAAGCGGGTCCCAATTCATCGGCAGAAAGTTGCGCACCGGACCATGTCACAGGAAATTGCCCTAAACGCGAAAGTCCCTCCTGGTCTGTAGTCTCGGCTGTGGTCACTTTATTGTTTTATCATCTTAGGGCACCCACAGCTTCCGCGCAGCATTCCCAGAGTTGACTCACCACCTGCTTGTCACAAGAACGATTGACGTACATCTTCGTCTCAAGTCTCAGCTCCCGGTAAGCAAGCCGCGCTTTTGGCATATTCTTTGCATCTTTACTGGTCAAGCAATGCTGACATGTCCCCTGACAGTCGGAGGAGCCTCTGCGGAGCTGTAATCACTAAGGTTGCTTAACCGCCGCCAAATCATCATGATTCAAGACACGGAGCCCCAACTCTCGCAAACTTCTCTTGCTCCTCCTGCGGAGATTTCCGCCCCGAGCACACCAGTTCGGCGTACGGATTTTTCTGCCTCCCCAGACCTACGCTCGATGCCGGGCAATCCTGTTGAGCAGTCTGACAGCGCTAGCTTCTTCTCCCCTCCGCCCGTATCTTCGTCAGACATGACTCCGCCTCCCTCGTCGCAGATTCACGGGGCTCCTGTTCGACCTCCACGATCTAGCTCGAATATGCTTCCGGCATCCCCGCCAGATGCTATCGATAGGACTCTTTGCGCCGCCTATGGTGCATCTGAGAACCTCCCAAGCGCCGAAGATATTGAAACTGCTAACGAGTCTCAACTGCGCAAAATGGCAAGGGATCTTCTCAGTGTTGCTCAAGAGTCGCGCATGTCAGCTTTGCATTTCAAGCTACAGAACAGCCTTCTGTCGTTTGCGAGCAATGAAGCTGTTAAACGGGCGGAAGTAGAACACCAGCTAGCAAGAAGAGAAGTCGAAATTCTGCAAAGCTCAGAGTATCGCAATCGCCAATGCGCCACCGGGCCGAAGATACCGCAGCCGTCACCAAACCCTCAACTAGAAGCTGCCCTCAGACGTAACCACGAGCTGGAGAGGATAAATGCCACACTTGAGCGAAGGCTTCGACGTGCAAAGAAGCTTATCGAAGAAGAAAAAGACAAGTTTGAATTGCTTGTCGAAGAGAATAATCTTCTGAAAAAGCGCATCAGAGACAACCGGGAGCATTTCTCTCGAATGTTTGACCAAGGCTCGCTTTCCTGCAGCCCTCTTACTGAGTTCCAAACGCCTCAGAGGAAGCCTGCCACACGGTATCCGGACAGTGCCCGCTCTCATATGAGCAGAGGTGGCAGCCACGATCCGTTTGCTGCTCTTCTTGCCGCTGATCAGGTGCTGAGTGGTGAGCCCGCAAGTGTTACTTCAACTCCTGCTCGAAACCGTGTTCAGAAGCAGCAACACATCCGTGGAACCCACTCACTATCCTCTCTTCCAGTGACCCCTTCGTACTCCCGACAGACTCCGAACGAGACTCGGTACATTACTCCCGGTAGCAGGCAGAACGATGAAGGTCACCCGGGCTTCTCGGAATCTATCTCTCAGGAGCAGCATGTTGAACAAGGCCGGCATGATAGAGATAGTACTATTTCGGCGTCCGACGCGGATGAAGCCGTCACTGATGAGGACATCCCGGCTTCTCAGGCTAGTTCTCTAGCGACCAATATGCTACGCCGCTCTCCTGGAACTAGCCAAGATGAGGTTTCCCTGCCTGGAAGCATTGGAAAGTCGAGTACTCTTCTTCAGAGCAAGCTCTTCGGTCAGATTAAGAAACCTGGTGTTGAACGTCCATCCAGCTACCTCAAGCGCAAAGCGAGCTTTGAGGATCACGCAATCGTTATGAAGAAGTCAAAGGGCCCTGATAATATCGGTCTCGGCATCGAGTCTTGGAATGCTCCCAACGCATAGATTGGTGCCAGCTTTTTACGTGCGGACTTCTAAATTGATCACATGTCCCAGCGACTTTATCTTGGATTCCTTGTCTTTGTGCTTTTGTCGATGAAACGTTTATTGATGACCGATGAAGATACTCGCTTTGCGTGTGGGTTCAAATAGCTTTTAGGGCCCCGAGGGTTTTTTTGATTCATCTCCTGGATGTGCTATTTACCCTGGCTCATTCTACGTTGCGTCACGCTATCGTTACGAGGCGCTGTTGCACTGACGGTTGTGGCCATACGGACATGGAGCTTTTCTGACCTTTTCTTCTTTAACGATGTCTACTTACTCGGGCGCTATTATGATACTGTGAACTCTCTGAGAATTTCTAAGCCGAATGAGGCGCTATGGATACCTGCAAGCGTAGTTCCTTCGAATGTATGTAGCCGAGTCATGAACCGAAATCAGTGTTTGAAGATTCGCCTTCCAGGTTCATATCTGATGTAGAACGGAAAGACATTCAGCATCACTAGCCATATACCAGTCCGGAAACTCACCTTACCCGCCTATCCCTGGAGGTAGCTACCTAGGTATGTTCTTGACCCTTTCACCGAGAGGAGATGAGCACTTACAGGAAGAGCCGCGCAAGCCATAGGAACCGCTGGAAGGCAAGAAAGTCGTTTGATGGCATCTGATCAGAGGAAAACCACCTACCTATATTTTCAGGCATTGGGCATTTAAGCGAATTGTGAACTCATACACCAGTTGCTCCACGGCGGTAAGAGCTACCGGATCGGGTAACCGTAGAGGGTAGGGCTCGCTAAGCGAGACGATGCGGCTCTACGCGGCAGGCCGCCCACACCGAAAAAGTTCCACCCAATATTGAACGACCGCTTTCGCCCTGGAGTCTCGAGACACGACCAGCAACCACCGACGACGACGACGACAACCCCCGGACTTGATCCCCATCCGTGACAATGGTGCGTTTGTCATGCCGCTCTTATCGGTCGAGTTAAGGGCCCGAAGCCAGGGGTCTGTCTCTTGTTTGTGGAGGATGATGAAATGCTGATTTGTGTGTTCGGCATAATAGGCGATCAAGCACAACAACGCTATCCCGCGCAACCGTGAGTAGATGATTTCGAGAAATCAGACTCGAGATGGAATTAACTCAGACGTGATTGAGAATCTAACGGTTTTCTGCAGACTTCCACAAGGACTGGCAGCGTCGTGTCCGCGTGCACTTCGACCAGGTACGCCCTCAGGGTCTCCCCCGCACAGCCAAACCCTTTCCTATAGCGACGGATTGGATGGGATTTTGGAAAGAAATCGTGAATTGACAATATTCCTTGGAACTATACAGCCAGGCCGCAAGCACCGCCGTCGTCAGGCCCGTCTCCAGAAGGCCGCTGCTGTTGCTCCCCGCCCAGTTGACAAGTTGCGCCCGGTTGTGCGATGTCCCACTCTTAAGTACAACCGCCGCGTCAGGGCTGGCCGTGGCTTCACCCTTGCTGAGCTAAAGGTAATTGCCCTCCAGAGAAGCTGCATTCACCAATTGTGGCCACTTTCGCTACGCAATTTGGCACATGTTGGCGAACTGAACGAAACTCATGCCATTTTTCGAATTTGTAGGAAGCCGGTATCCCCCGCAAGCTCGCCCCAACCATCGGTATTGCTGTTGATCCCCGTCGCATCAACTACTCCAAGGAGTCGCTCGCCGCCAACGTTGCCCGTCTCAAGGAATACAAGGCTCGCCTGATTTTGTTCCCCCGCAAGAGCGGCCAGTTCAAGAAGCTCGACTCGTCCGCTGAGGAGGTTAATGCTGCCAAGGCTGCCTTCTCTACCGGCAAGCCCGAGGGTTACGCTACTAACCTCAACGCTGTCCTGCCCATCAAGAACATCAGCCGCGAGGAAGCTATCAGTGAGGTCAAGCGTGACGAAATGCCAGAGGGTGAGAAGGCTGCTTACCGGCGGTTGCGCGAGGCCCGAAGCGAGGCTCGTCTGGTCGGGGTCCGGGAGAAGAGGGCTAAGGCCAAGGCTGAGGAGGCCGCCGCCAAGAAATAGATGTGATTCTCTGTTAATGATGATCGGGTCGAATTTCTTGCCATGGGGTAGTTTTCGTGGCGTGGCGTGGCGCCCTTCTCTTTTTTCATTTGTCCTCAAAACTCCGAGCTCTCGAAATGAAAATGTTCCTATTTCATGTTCATATGAAAATTCATTTCTCGATGCCGTCAGTATCTCCCTTTTCTTCGTCCGTCAATATGCGCGTTTGTTCGAAGGTCGCGAGGAAAGAAATTGAATGACTTGCCGGTTCGACGTGCAAAGACGGACCGGTCCGATCGAGAAAAAAAGGAAAGCATTTCGGAGATAAGGCAACTTCTCTCATGTCATATGCTCCGGGTTCGCGAGAAATAAGAGTCAGATGATGTCGGCAACGAATGTATGTAACGCTGAGTGGAAGCTTGAAGCGAAAAAGCCTTGGCCTACTTTAGGCATGCCATCGCGGAAAAGAGGCTTTCCAACCGCTAACCGTGAAACGGGCTTCTAAGTGCAGTGTTTCCGTAGCTAACATCTTATTTCTCAATTCCATTTTGTTCATCCTGATCCGTATTATTATCCGTAATAAATAGTAATGTGAATGTCGGGATTTAGTTGGGGGGCCTCATTCAACGTCCACTGCTAGATAAAAACGAATGCTAGATATAGAGACCCGGGGCCCACCATATTATCACGATATACAAGAGTAGAAGTGGTGCAGCAAATTCTGATCCGCCATGCAAGGTAGTTGGATGATAATTTGTATATATACAGTACTTATGCACAGTACTTGTACCTAATACAGACGTGAGTAAGTACATACTTCAAGTAAAACAGGGTAACGGAATCGAAACGTAGATACTCTCGGGTACACAAGTCAGGTAGGTATCATGTTATATAATGTATATAAACAAGATCAATTTATTCCTCCGAATGGAACAATCCCAGCAGCCATTCATGCGAATTCACTCGTCAACGCCGTTAAAACCCAGGTTCCCCCAGAACGCCAGATATGACGAGACATCCATTATTCAGTTATTTCTGCTCCCCTTCCCTCCCGTCTTTGATATAATATCGATCCCGAACAACACGCCCATGACGCCCTCGGTCGCTTGCACGATCGCATCAATATCGACGTCTCTCACAACATCCTCTTTCCCACCACGTTTTAGCAGACCACGGAAGAGCTTCTTCGCTTCTCTCTCCACCTTCGCCCCTCCGAAAGCACGGCCACCAGGGCCTGAGACACTGATTTCCGGGTTCAGCTGCGGCTCACTGGTCCAATCGTCCAGGGTCAGTATACAGGACAGAATGAGTTTCGGTTCTTCCCTCCTTCCGGACGAAAAGAGCATCGTCGTCCGCTCGAGATGGGGGGCCAGGAGTCTGAAATCGGATTTCGTTAAAAATCCACTTTTCCCAGCCACGCTTGTATCGTCAACGTAGGGTTCTTCATCTGGTAAAACTCCAAGACCAGCCAGCATAGAGTATTTTCTTTGTAGTTTTGCCCATACCCTGGCACGGCATATAGCGGCTTCCCAGTACCGGCATACCCCCCAGCAGAGGCCCGAGATGTCGAGCTTTAGCAATGGGTTTGCCAGTCGGGAGCTCATCCAGCGGCCCAGTGGTGGGGGTATCCCTGCAGACTGAGCAGAAGCCCCCATCGGGACCGATATTGAGAGTATGGACTGCGTCTCCGGGTTCGTCTTGAAAGCTATGGGTACCCTGTAGATGTCTTGCAGAAATGGAAATGGAGCGGACAGAGTCAGGTCATGCAATTCGTATAAGGAATCGGAATCCGAAGTGACTGTGGTTGAATGTTTCGTGAGAGACAATGGAGCAAAGATAGCAAGATACGGCTTTGAACCAGCGGTTTCTTGCAGTACAAATGGGTTTGTCGGAGCGGAGGACGCTTGACGAGTGGCCTTGGGAAGAACCTTCCTAGAAAAAGGAAGAAGAGAAGAAATAAGAGACGATAAGGATGGAGGGCCTGGAGATGCCGGCTCAAGCGGTGCACAAGACGGATTTCTGGTCGTTAGTAAAGAACTTTTGTAAGTTAGCACGGTCCATCAACACTCGGTCATTACGGGAGACATACATGAGCTTGCTGATGGCCTCTTCATCAGGCTCTGGAAAGTCATCTGGGCGTTCAGACCGCTGTGCCCAGTGTTCCAACTGAGAAACCTCATGTTTGAGTTGCTGAAGTTGCGCAGAGAGCTCATCTTTCAATGTCTGCCTTTTCCTGACTGCGTCGGGAACCTCATCCTGGTCCGACGTAGGCCTAGCCATCGACAGTGTCTCTCCCACTCGTGTAGTCTGCCCGCCTCCTGGCCTGAGGGGACTTGACTTGAACTCCTCTCTCGCTCGTCGCCTCCTCCGCTTCTCGCGCCTGCTACTGGGGCTGCTACTGAGTAGCCCTTTCGGTCGTTCAGGTGCCTTTTCTAGACCGAGTTCGGTGGGAGTTGGCGGTAAATCGGGCTCCCCATATTCCTCCTCCAAGACCGGAGGCTCTAATACCCAGTCTGCTTCCGTCTCACGGGTCGCGGCGCCCAATTCAGACGTTAATTGATCGTCTGGAGTATTCGCGTGCGCCCGTGGAGATGCATTGCTCTCTGGAACCTTCGGGGCCCCAGGAACTAGATCGGAGGGTCGTATTTTTCTCGAGACCCTCCGCGGCGGCGCAGCAAATGCTGGAATTCCGCTCGATCTTCTGCGGGAAGACAACGCGTGAAGGCCACCAGACAGCCTTGGCCCCTTGAACGGACTCCCCGACAAAGTCAACGAAGGCCGCAGTGCCTTCCTGTCACGTAGCCCAAACACCCTCTCCTCCGTCTGCTGGTTCTGTCCGCTCTGGCTGCCTTTGCTTGCAGGTCGCTGTGGGCTCCTTGTCGGTGACCGGCTCAGAACGCGCGACGGCACATCGTGATGGGAACGAGCCAGGCTCGCCCGCGTCGGGGACTGAAAGGACGCCGGTCGACTGTTACCATTGAGGGGCCTCTGGGTCGTCTCGGACGCGTCAACGGCGACAGCCGCGGCCGGGCTTGTCTTGCGCCGTTTGGCGGGTGAGGATAGCATTGAACTTGACACCCATACGGGAAATGTCGCGCATGAAGTGAGGCACTGGAAGGATCGCCAGGCAAATTGGCGCCTCCGCGCATGCTATTGTTATGCTTGTCGCTGCTCCCCGAGAAGAGGCAGCAGTAGTAAGGATACGTGTTTGCAGCGTTTGCACTCCGCCATCCGTCGCCGCCTTGTGCCGCGCCGAGGCCGCTCCGGGCTCTCCGCGGTCAACCATGGAGCATCTCTCTCTATTATTATTATTATCTCATCATAGACCGCGGAGACACTGCTTGTCGCCATGGCAGTTGCGAGACAACGCCTGCTGAGCAGGCCTGTGTGCTCGTCTTGCCTGCGCCGTTGTCTCCCAGGGGCGGAGGCGCGCTTGTTCCCTCGTCCGCCGCCCTTCTCGAGGCAACATGCCTTTTCGACAACGTCGCGTTTTGCAGCCGCCCCCGTCCGCAGAGGCGAGGGTCCTGTAGAAGATGAAGACCCTCCCCAGGCCTACCCGTTATCGGGATATTATGCTGAGATTCTCGCTGCATCCGCCCCAGACCGGTCTCGTACACACGCCTCCACACATACCTCGCCTCGGCTGTCCTCCCAGGAGCAGAAGAATCCGACGCCAGCCTCGACGACCGAACCGCAGTCGCCGGAAGACAAGATGTCGATCGTTTTTGGGTCCCGTCTTGCCGGCCCTGGCTACCGTTCGACTCGGTACAATCCATCTACCATGCCTCCGGAATCGACGTGGAAGACCGTAAACGGAGTCCCGATTCCCCCGCGCCCGGTGGAACCGGACAACTGCTGTATGAGTGGTTGCGTGCACTGTGTCTGGGACGACTTCCGCGACGAAATGGAGGAGTGGGCTGCAAGAGTGGAAGAGGCGCGCGCAAGGGCTACGTCTACCGGTATGGAGAGAGACGTTCGTCAGGCTCGCAGGGAAGAGGTTGAGAGCGCCAGTACGAGCATGGATGACGACGGAGGCGGTAGCGAGACAAACTGGTCACTCCCTACGGCCATCGACGAGGACCTCTTCGCCAATATACCTGTGGGGATCCGAGAGTTCATGAAGACAGAGAAGAAGTTACGCGACAAGCGTCGGATGGAAAAGGAGATGGCCTGATCCGTTCTGACCTCGCCGCACTTTGGGACGGTTGCTGCCCAGAGTCTATGGCTGCTGCTATATACCCTTGATCATTTGGCACGGTTTCCGAGGTTCCTATGTGTGCATAGACGATAAAATAGAGTGTAAATATGTATTATGATGCCACCGCTGCAGGCTGCAGCGATGAAGAAGCATCGCCAGGAAGCTGCGGAGAACCGGGGAAATATTGCAGGTGCGATATTTGACAGGGTCTAGATAGCTTTGCATTCGCTTTCGGAGTCTTTCCCCGATACGTCAACAGCAGACTCTCCAAATCTGACCGGGGAACAATAGAGCAGAACTAGCAGCGGGGAGCTGAAGTTCTGGACAGCCCTTTGTTTAGGACGGTTTTCTGGGCCCGGAGTCGGAGTTCTGATTCAGCTCGGTCCGGGTGCCTCTCGTAGTTACCTGCACGATCTGGCTCGTCTTGGGATGAAACTTGAGAACTTGCCCACTAATTCATCCAAGGATGACGGCCTCAACGCCGGGCTGGCGGCAAGTCAACAGCGAAGATTATATATATTGTATTAGCTGTTTGCTGCTTACCTTCAAAAGAAGTCTACCTACGGAGAGCTATTCAATGCCTTGTATCCTCATCCGGCTGGACGGCAGCTCTCAGTTGCGAAACACTACCTTTATGAATACTCAACGACTTTTCGCGTCCCTATCAACCAGAAATACTTGCGCTTTTCTTTCGATCGGCTTGTGCGTATTCTTACGCAGAACAGCGATCGTACCTTTCAAGGGCGAGCCATGGTTCAAGACGGGCAGTATTGAATGAGGTACTCGATACTTTCATCGTATATCATCTAGGTGGACAAACATCGTAGAGTCATTGGCAGCAAAAATATGATTTCAAAAGTATGAAGAGACAGATATTACAGTAAGGAGCAGGCAAGTAGATATAGTAGTGATACGATGCGTCGACCGCGTTTCTACTGTAGCCAGGTCAAATGCATTTGGCGCGTCCATCCGGGCGGTGAGATGCCAGGACGGGAGAGACTCCGAGAGCTCGAAGTCGCCGACCATCGTCTCTGATCCCGCACGCGGCGCCACGAACAGCCCCGGCTCTCCCGCTCGCAGAAGAAAACCCTCAACGGCATGTCGGTATCGCAGAGCGAGGCAGATGTGATTTTCAACAGAGCCAACGTCGCCCTGGCCAGAAGCCAGAGACTCGTCGCGTCATGGCTCCCGCCCAAGACCGCAGAGGAACTCGCCAACGCCAAGTCCGAGGAAGAGCTGCAGAGGGAGGAGGATGAGATATTTACCCCCGTGCCTGAGAAGTATGTCTTTATAAAGGCTCTGCCGTTCATTGCGACATTCGTCCTTTTTTATTCTTTCTTTCTTTTCTTAATTCCAGGTTCTGGAACTACTGACCGTCTATTTTTTTTCTCCTCATCATCAGGCTTGGTCTCGGCGCTCCGCTCCCCCAAGACGCAAACGATGGAAGCTGGAATCGCACCGAACTCAGCTCCAACGACAAACTGCGGAGGCAGCTCCTGGGCAGAAACTATCAGAAGGCGACTTTGAAGTCGTCGAATCAGTCCATCAAACGTCCGGAACCGGGTAAAGCTGCGCCAACCGCCGCCTCGATCTCCAACAAGCCAGAAGTCGCAAGCGACGAAGAGGAAGAAGAGGGGCGGTCGACGCTGCTTGGAAAGAAGAAAAGGAAGATAACCGCAACTCAGGATGAAACCTCAGCTATATCTGAGACGGTCAGTGGTGGAGAACCCACATCCTCTAGGACGGGAACAGGGTCGAAAGGCAAGAAGAAAGCCGGAAGTTTTCTGGACGAGATCCTTGCCGAAAGGTCAAAAAAGAAGAAAAAGAAATGACCTTCTAAGAGTAGAAAAATTCGAAGCTAATGCAATTACCGATATCGGTCTGGTTGGGACCTCATAAGCTCGCAAGTCATGGTTTCCAGCAGGCACATTCAGCGAATATATAAATTTAAACTGCACATTTCTAAACCAGATCGGATGAACTCGTTCCTGCCGCATTAAATCAATGGATATATAATATGCAAAATTAACTGTCTTGCGGTCATTCCCGGTTCAATCCCATGCTTCTCTGATAGGCCTGTCCCGCTTCTTTGCGAGAAAATAATCAAGCCTGTCCACCACAAGGGTTTTGTAATGAGACATGACCGCCAATGAAAACCTCTATATCATATGCAAGAAATAAAATACCCGTGTCGTTACGTGCCTCCAAAATACTCTGCGGGTGGAAACATGGATGAGGTTCAGTATGCCAGGGGAAAAGTAAACAGAATGTCAACAGAAAAGACAGGGCTGATATGGAGACCTGGGGTAACATGGAATATGGACTAAAGATCACTAATGTACACCTTTCCAAAATCGATCTTGCAACAATGAGATGGCTATTGGATATCTTCCCCCTGTGCATCTGAACATCACAATTGGTTGGTATAGGGTAATAAGCCAAAAACCAAAGAAAAACGCCCAGGAAATGGATAATGATATAGTCCAGTAGATGCAAAAGGTATGTAGCAGCGAGAACCAATTCACGGAAGATTTCAATAATATTTCTGTCAATACGGCGCCTCGGCTACCATGGCTGTGGAGCGGTGGATCATTGCAGTCTCTTACGTTTTCGGTCCTCCCCCAGCACTAGGTCATCTTCGTCGGCTCGTTCTGCTGTTTCGGCAGGGTTCAGCAGGGAATGGACGTTGCTAGCCATACTCGAACGCCGAGTTGCCGGTAAAGAGGATTCATGCCGTGGAAATTTCGGCCCGCCAAACGTCCAGCCACTATCGACATTCAATGTCGGCGGGGTCGTATCAGTAGTCAAAGGGGGCGTCGCATGACGAGAGGTATCCTGGTGGCGCCTCGGTCTACCCATTTCGTATTGGGCAAGGACATCCCGAACCTGCTGCTCGCTCGACGTCGGGGTCCGATGAGGTGAAGGAGGCCAGGCAGTGGTTGCGTTTCCAGAGACGTTGCCGGCTGTGTTCCCTGACGAAAAGGGAGAGGTGCCCGTCGGGGCCCACCCGTGTTGACGAATGTCCGCTGAGGTATGTCGGCGAGCGAGGTTCGGCCCCTGAGGGGAGGAAACGGAGGAAAGGGGATGAGGCGCTAGATGCTGTTGGACAGGAACCTGGGGGCGGTTATAGTTCGGTGATGAGCTTGCAGTACCAACGGAGTCATAACGGTGCGGAGACACTGCGAGATGCTGAGGCACAGCAGGCCGGATAGTGTTAGGCCTCGTAGCATCAACCATAGATGGCCGCCGGCTGTCATCCTGGGGTACCTGGCGAGGGGAGAGTGGCGGACCAGGATCAACAGGCATGTTAGTGAAGTACGGTTGCCTTCCCGAGAGCGGAGCATCATGTGGGTTATCGAAGCCTCGGACTGAGTCGAGTTGCCTCTCCACCTCCTTTTGCATGCTCAATACTTTTCTGCGTCAGTAGGGAATAAAACAAGTAATCAACAGGGCTTCTTACCATCGCGATACAAGTGGCTGTCCCGATCTGGGATCATCGCCATGAGGAAATGAGACATTGAGTGTGTCCACTGGAAGTTCGTTCAGAGACGGCTGGGATGCCAAAAGAAGGACTGAAAGTCACTCACCTGATAGCACTTGGCCAGGCTCTCTGTCAGAGCTTGACACCTTGAGCTCAGCGCCGCATTACTCTCCTCCATGCGGGCCAAGCGGTTGTGCATGTCATAGAGGGACTGTTCGAGGTGCATGAGTCGCACATCAGTCGCATCGGGCGCCGGCTCCGCTTGCGTCCCCTGCTGAGAAGCACCGGATTTATGACCAGAAAAGGAGTCTCGGTGAATAAGAGCATGCCTGGAGGCTCGTCGCTTGATTTCTCTGAGGCCAACGAGGTCGCCCCTTTTGAAGTTCCCGTTCCCGTGTTTGAATTCCCATAAAGCGGAATCCGGGGAGCCGGTGTGGAAAACATCGCTCACTAGATCAACATGAGAAGCCGCCCTCCCGGTACCCTCACAAGCATATCATACCTTTGTGGAAACCGTACATATTCAGCTGCCTCACAAACGAGGAGATGTTGGTATGTTTGAAATACTGCCTACAGCGAAGGTTAGCAATGGGTGCCGAAGCGCAAGGAAGGAGGGAGACATACGCAAGGACCTTCGAAAACTCTGATGTTGGAGACATGACGAAACTTTCATTCGAACTGGACCACGATATGAGGTGCTGAATACTTTGATCCTCAAGCATGCTGCCATGATTGTTAACTCACGTGTTGATGTAGTCTGAGCAGACTCGGCCGACGTACTTGTAGAGCTTGTGAATAAATGCCGTCTGCACGACTTTCGGCTGTTGGGCTGTTGCTGCCGCGCCAATTGTCTGACTGGGGGCAGAGCTGCTGTTCGAATTCCCAGCATCCGTCGATCCATTGGTGTTGCTCGGTCCAGCCTGGTCGCCCTCAGGGCTGCTCTGGGCTGGCGGCGCCGTCGCTGTCGCCGTCGACGTTGATGTCGACGTAGACGTAGACGTAGGCGGAGTGGTGTCCATCGGATCGCCTGGCGGCTGGTCTGATGTACCCGACGAGGAGAGAACGGGAAGATCTCGAGTCTTGCCAGGGGTCTCTCCTGGCCCGGAGAATGGACCTCTCGACGGAGGGTCGGCAAGCTTGCTCATCGCTAGCCGGGAGAAAGAGGAATCGAGGCCTTTTGGCGTCGAACAATCAAGGCCGAGCGACACGAGAACAGAAGAGTTTGCTCGAACAGTCCCACCTCTTCAAAACCAGTGCAGATGTATCTTCTGAATGTCTCTGGTGCTCTGTACGTCCGTCAAGCCCTAGAAGCGGCTATCGTAAAACCTGAGCCACGAGGTGCTGATCAACGCCCGAAGAACTCCGTCTGTCTGATCATCGCGAATTCGAAGACAGCGGAAGGACCGCGCGGAGAGGAGAAAGATGAAATGGCGGCTGCTGCAGATTATCTAGGCGTCCGTCAGGCCGTCCTAACGTTCACAAGGGAACCGATGGAGCTGCGGGGGAGCTAAGTTGCAATGCGCGGGCGTGTATCGGAGCTGGTGAAGAGAAGAAGCTGGGAGCTCCCAGCCATACACGCAGGTTGCCGGCGCCTGTCTAGAAGCTCCTGGTATCGACAGTGGAAGCTGCAGAGGGGTGTGTTTCTGTCTCTTTGTCTCGAAGGATGCTAGAGACTGCTGTCTGCCGCTTGAGCTTAAGGCCCGAGACTGGATTCAGGGAGACCGCGACGGAGGTATCGAACAGCCGCACCAGGGACTGCACGGAGCCGCAGCAGCGATGCAATTATACCAATGGGTGCGAGGACTGCGGAGACCGACAGGAAGGGATGGCTGGAGATGGGAACAGGAGACGCTGGATGGCGAGAGAACAAGGAGCCCTTGGAGGAGAGAGGTCGAACGTCCGGTCGAGGATGGACGAGATGTGGAGTGGACGCAGCGGGTCCCTTGCGAGAGAGGAGGGCGCAAGGGCGGAGGCCGGCCGATCATCGAGGCGTCGCTCGCCGCCGTCGCCGCGCTCTCCTAGGACCCCCTCCCCCTCCTGACGCCGGGGACGCTGGACGCACATGGGAGCGTGAGTCCCATGGGCCTTGGGTTCTAGACTTGTGCGCCGGCCGGGCTTCGAGAAGCCTTCGGTGGCGAACCCGTGCCCGTGGAAGCGTCGGAAGCCCTGGGGATGCAGATGGCTTCTCTCCGTCCCTCGAACTCCTTCTGAAAATCCAGTCCAAGCTCCTAGCCAGGTCGATGGGGATCGCCCGGGAGCTCTATAGCCCTTCCAATCATCTAAACATCTGTAGAACGGCAGTCCCACTCGGCCTCCTGTGTCACCCGGCCGTCCTTGCAGGTGTATGTCTATCTATATTTTTTTGTATGCAGCTTCCACCCCACGCCTCTTCCACACACGTGGGATGTGTCCAGCGGTAACGAAAGAAATCTGACAGGCTTCGTAACTATCTAAAACGCACGTAGGGTCTTTTTTTTAAAAAAAAAGAGAGAAAAAAAAGAAAAACCACTTGGTAATCGATGCGCTTCCTTCTGCTTTCTCTGTCCGTGATTGACACATTGCGTGCTTACTAAACGGAATAGAGAACAGCAGAGTTTCATCCGCCCAGCACCGATAGCATGGGGGAAGATCTGGATGCCGATGCGTTAGGCATCGTAGCTTTGTTCAAGGCCCTGAAGAGCAAAGAAGCGCGACGTTCTGCGTACGAGTCTCGTCTTCGTTTTCCGTCATGCACATTCCTTGTGCTGACAGTACCCCCAGATATCATGGTATACTGGATCAACTTCTGCCCGATGAGTGGCATGAAGTACGCATGCGCGTGAATGCGAGATCATGTAAATACGACATTCTTGGCTCTCTACCCCTGGAACTCGTCGCTCGAATATCCGAGTTTCTGGATCTTGGGGAGATCATCTCCCTACAGAGAGTATGTTCTATCGTCCACGCAGCTTTATCCGGCGTCTGTTGACATGGTTGCCCTTCCTTGTCTTCTCTTGCTAACTAAACCATCCAGGTATCTAGACGTTGGAATAGATTGTTGTCGTCGCACCTAGTCTACCGCACCGCTTTCCAGGCCCATCGCATTAACGAGCCACTTCCAGACATATCGGATGCGGGATGGCAGTCTGTCTTCACCAAGTACGCAAGACGAAGACGGCTGTTGGAACTTGGGCGACCGTATAGCAAAGCTGTTTATCCGTACCCATTCGAATGCTGGGATTTCTATTCACCACGGGATGTCATGGCTTATTGTGCTGGAAAATTTGCGTGGGCCGAAACCGATCATGACGGCCGTTCTCTTGGGGTAGCTGTGCGGTGTCTGAGATCTGGCACACTCTCGCGGTTTACAACTGAGAATAGAGAATTTGTCTTACATGTCCGGCTTTCAGAGACCACCGTGTCGGTAGTCACGAGTCGAGGGTAAGAGAACAGATTACTAACCTGCCTTACTCTTGTAGAATTCATTCTAACACTTGAGTCGGAAGGTACTGTCATTTGTGGAATTGTACCACCGGCGAGCATTGTTCGTTCCGTTTGCCGTCAGCCTCAATTCGAGATTTCATCGTCGTCGGAGATGAAGTCGTGATTTCTTTGGGAACCAGCCTGTCCTTTATCATCTGGGATATGAAAACACGAAGAACTCGATCATGCGACATGAAGAGCCGGCCGTTAATGATGATACCGCTCCCTTCTGAAGATAGTCTTGCTGCGATACACATTAACCGTATATGTGGCAACGTCTCTTGCGATGATCATGCTTGTCCCGTAACCGGAGTGACCGTGACAAAATATTCATTTAACGGAGCGGGCGTTGCCTGCCAGCAGCCCTCAACATTGCTGAATCTCCCTCGTGGCCGGACATGGATTATCAAGGGGCCTGTATATCCGATTTGCTCGAGTATCTGTTGTAGAACAGTGATCATACCGCTCCGCTCGACTTTGGAGACGTCAAACTCCTGCCCCATATCCAGCAACACACACTACGCCTTCATAGCCTACAATTCGAGAGCCGACAAGGCGTCGTTACGCATTTACGATGGCGAGGTCGGTGGGCCTCCTCCGCAATCCGAGCTGTCTGTGGAACCAATCCTGATGTCTCACAACCTTATGTACTACATCAATGACGGAGGTGAACAACCGGAGATTTGGATCTTCAATCCCGACGGTCCACTCGTGCACCGAAAATCGGAAATCACGGAGATAGAGGGCTCTCCGGGCAGTAGCAGGATAAGAGACGCCGCGGCGCCAGCCGCAGGCCCCCGGTATGCAATATCAAGACAAACGCACCAACGTTGTTTCCCATTTGGCGATTCCGATTTCTTCGGGCTGGCAACCGCGAGCGGACTTGAGGTATGGTGCTTCGATGAGGGAGTCCACATGGCTGCCGATGTTCCTTATTATAGACAAGCTCGACGGCACAGGGCTAGAATCAGAGCCCAAGCTCGGAGTGTCACCCCTCCAACTGAAGAACTTCTGGAATGATTGCCCATCGTCTAGGTTCGAGAATGGGCAAGAATGGATCCTAGGGGTGGATTAGATCCGACGAGAGACGACTGCTAGAATGCAACCCTCCCAAGGCAATCTGTCATTATCACGCGGGGAGGTCATCTGGCATTTTTCCACTGCACAGAATAGAAGAACAAGATAGTGGTACAGATCTTGATTCTGCCCTATTAAGACATGACGAAATAGAGACAACAAAGAATGGAGCGATACCAAGCAGCAAATAACATGATGCTGCATGGTGGCCTACTGAGAAAACACCATAAGAACAAAAAAAAAGGCACAAAATGAAACCACCTGTCACCAGTGTCTATCTGTGAAGTCCCGTGCACGTTTTCCTCCGAGCAATAACCTTACTACTTTTCAACCAAATTCCTTGAATCCAGCCATTGCTCCCTCACTTCCTACCTTGGCTCTACAATGTCTGGACAAACTGTCAGCAGGTCTTCCTCAAGGCAAGCATTCGTCCTTTTCCGCACGATTCCTCTTCCAAGACTGAAATGGATAGATTTAAGAAAGAAAACAGGGCGTCAAGACGTGAACTAAAACCCTAGTAATGGAGCTTAGATACCGAGCGTGAACTCGACGCCCACGTCAATGTCGCGGGCCATCTTGACGACCTTGGAAAACTGGACAGCTTTTTCCGCGGCGCTCTGCAGATCCTCAATGGAGAAGATCTTGAGGCCAGAGTCATTGATCTGATGACCACGTTAGGAAATGCCTGTTATCGGATCATGGGCACATAAACATACCAGTTTGTGAGCCTCCTCCATGTTGGTTCCCTGCAATCGCGCGACGATTGGAGTGCGCAATTGCATGTCCCGAACAACATGAATCAGACCTTGAGCGATAGCATCGCACCTGACGATGCCACCGAAAATGTTGACGAAGATGGCGGTGACCTTGGGATCGCTGGTGATGAGCTCGAAGGCAGACCTGATAGCCGCGGGAGTGGCGCCACCACCAACGTCAAGGAAATTGGCAGGGTTGCCTCCGTTCAGCTTAATAATGTCCATAGTGGCCATGGCGAGACCAGCGCCGTTGACTAGGCTCAGGTTAGTACATGTGTACCTGAAATTGTGGGGGTTTGTCCTTACCCAAGCATCCAATATCACCATCCAGCTTGATGAAGTTCAATCCATACCTATGAAACATCAGCATAGATACATCTTGAATGTCGAGACTTGACGATCCGTACTCAGCTGCCTTAACCTCATCCGGGTCTTCTTGAGTAGTATCTCTCCATGAGAAGACCTCCTTCTGTCTGAACTCTGCGTTGTCGTCGAAGTTTAGTTTGGCATCCATAGCAAGGACCTGGTGGTCTGAGGTCTCTGCCAGGGGATTGATCTCGATCTGAGTGGCATCCTTCTCCATGAAGACCTTGTACAAGTTCTGGATGGTGGTCTTGGCATCCTCGATACACTGCTCCGAGAAACCCAGCTCGGTAGCAATGTTGCGCGCAATCTCATCCGTTACTCCGACTTTGATGTCGATTGGGGTGGTGATGATCGCATCAGGGCTCTCCTTTGCGACAGTCTCGATGTCCATACCACCCTGCGACGAGGAGACTATAACGGGTGTCTGAGTCTGGCGATCCATGAGAATCGCGAGGTAGAATTCACGTCGGGCGAACTTGCGCTCGCAGATGTAGACAGCATTACAGAGACGCCCGCGAGCACCGGTTTGCTTTGTGATGAGCTTGTGCCCGATCATCTGGCCAGCGAACATCTTGGCCTCAGTCGGCCTGGATTACAGTTCAGGTCAGCTAGACGGCATCCGTAGCGACATCCCATTAGATCGACTCACGAGTAGATAACGCGCACACCTCCTTTCAGGCCATTGTCGAAAGTACCCTTGCCTCGGCCGCCGGCAAGAACCTGTGCCTTGATGACCATGTCCTCCCCACCTGCGTACGGGTCAGCATCACATTTATCACTAAAGCATCAGGATTAAGGGTACCAATCTCCTTGGCAGCAGCCTCGGCTTCATCTGCCGTGCGGGCGACCGCACCCCTGGGCACCCCGACTCCATACTGCAGTTGATGGTCAGCGTCCTGAACAGCAGCCCAGCGCATATCTCAGCAATGCGTCAGCGAACGAGGGCCACTCACCGACTTCAGCAGATTCGCAGAGCGATATTCATGGATGGAAAGATTTCTCGTCTGCTGAGCCACTCTGCTGTGTACGGATGACTCCTGGAAAGAGTGAAAGCAGATCACGTTAGGAAAAGCATCGCCATGCAGTCAAGGTGCGCACATCTCCACTCAGAACTCACCGTAGCGGCTCTGAATGCCGCGGAAACTGGCTTGCTTCGAGCGAGCCTGAACATCGCGAAAGGGTATAGTATTAAAGGGGGG
>JGI26051J44788_1000569_pt1 | contig 19036 bp, 15 predicted proteins | sample HigsolmetaGSP13D_FD_44788 | JGI IMG/M metagenome (IMG submission 44788) | reverse complement strand
CCCCCCACCCCTATCTTGGCATTCCCGTCATCCAGGTGGTCCTGGCATAATAAACCGTGATTCATCTTCAATCCAAGCACGTCCGGCTGCTTTTCGCTGCCGAATTGCACTGGCAGCTCATTGTTGACACCGTCTATCAGTGCTTCGGTCGGCGACTGCCCCTGAATGCCTCACAACGGGCCGACCGGCCATTGTTGCCGCGCACACTGATAATAGGCCCACCCGCGATCATGAGCAGCTGAGTCGCTTGCGTGCCCTTGGACGACAGCATCGACCTTCTGCTGCCACTCGTTTGGTCTCACCATCTGAAACACGATCCTTGGGCGTATTTGACCCCATCTCTCGCTCACAATTGATCCTGACTTCCCACCGGCTGGTCCGAAGAAGTCGACTCGACTTCCCGAGAGCCCTGTTGCTCTCACTAAAATCACACCCTCCTTCGTCGTCAACTCCTGGCTGGGCCAGGTCCACGTTCAAGATGCCGTGCTGCGGGGAGAGGGAGAAATTGGGAGAGGTGAGAGCGGAGCAGAAGTGGGATTACATCGTGAGTCGCCAACGCTTCTTTCTCTGCATACAAGAACACTGCTGACGCTGCATCCGCAGAACCTCGATGACTTCAAGTCGACGTCCTGCTTGACTCCCGTCTCCTACTTCTTCCTGTATGTGTTTCTGCTCATCTCCATCGCGGTCTACGCGGTGGACTCCTTCACCGCAATCAACCTGCTCGTCTTCTCCCGATGGGCTGGCCAGATCAAACCAGCGATCCCATTTTCGATATCGCGATGGGTGTTCGCCGTCTGCATCATCATTTCGTTCGTCCTCCTGGTCTACCGATGGATCCGCGCCATTCGGGTGATTCGATCGGACGGCGTCGCACAAAGCTACCTGGACCCCCTGGCCGTCCGCCTCCAGAGTATCCGGATCGGACCGCGTGGCCGGGGCTGGAAGCGGTTCTTGGTCTTCGCCGAGTTGACCAAGAGTAAGAAAGGCGCCGAGTACGTTGCTTTGTTCGCGTACTTCTCGTTTGAATGTGAGCAACGCTTCGCCCCGAGACTGCACCGAGTCTCCCCTGCTTTCCTCTGACTGTCTCACTAACCGTGTGTAGCATGGACACGAGTGGTCTTCGCACAGGGTCCACGACAAGTGATCAACGCCATCACTCTGTACTCTGTCATGCGATTGAATCTGATCCCAGAGGGTGAGCACGCACCGCCCGATGGCACGTCCCCCGTGATACAGTTCTTCATCAACGTGAAAGCCCTGGCAGAGAAGAATGACATGCAGGCCGTTGTCCTGTTCAGTATGCTGTTCACGTTGATAATCTGGATCTTCTCGGTTCTTAGCTTGGCTTCCTCCGTCGTGCTCTATCTCCTCTTTCTGTGGCACCACATCCCGAGTCGGGATGGGTCTCTCAAAGCCTACTGCCGTCGAAAGATCAACACTCGTCTCGAACGCATCGTCAAGAAAAAGGTCAACAAAGCGCTGGCTAAGGGGGTGGTCTTGCAGGATAGGAAGCCGACCCAACCTTCCGTGGCTGGAGAAGAGAGAAAGCCGACACTTCCTTCGGTGGGGGATTTCGATGATGACAGGCTGCCAAAGATGCCTTTGTCGCGACAGACGACTCAAACTACTTTTCAACCGTACTCTCGTGCCGGCAGCGTCCCGCCTGAGAAGGCTGGAGTGCTTCGTCAGCCCACGCTACCAGACATCAGTTGGGCTGAAGACAAGCCGTCGCTGCTGAGGTCTAACACGCAAGCTTCGACTTTCTCTGACGCGGCTCCTTTAGTTGGAAACGCTGCCACCATGGGTTATAGTCCTCTCGACCGCAATCCTTCCCCTGCTCCCCCGATGATACCAGGGATGCCACCCACTTCTGCTCCGTCCGTTCCACGGGCCTATACACCGGCCTCGAGCGCTCAGAGTCGCTATACTCCTGGACCGTCACCCGCTGAAGGACCAGGCCGCAGGACACCGAGTGCAGGATACCGAAGCGCAGGTGAAGGATATTCCATGCCACCCCAGCCTCCTCCCTCGTCCATGGGCCAGCGCACTTCAGGGAGTCGAACTCCGGGGCCCCCGCCTTCGACTCGAGCTTACAGCCCCCCGACTATTCCACCTGATCGATCATTCTCTACCAGCACAACAGGGGGAAGCGAATATCCCAACAGAACATTTAGCCCAGTCAGTAATAGTGGCCCCTCCCAATCACAAGGGAATGGTGGCTATGTTGCATTCAACCCAGGGATGCATTCCCAAACACCCAGCCCAGATACTCAGCAACCGAATTCGCCTACATACCGCAATTTCTCTCGACCCCCTCCTTATTCGGCGAATCAATATGGCGGCCCTCCACCTCCCAGTCGTGCATATACGCCGCACAATGGTACACCACAACCGCAGCCTCCTTCACGTTACGACAATTATTATTAGCATTGGCAGGCGGTGCCACACCTGCTCCTTTCCGGTGTGCAACTCACGTAGCTTGCTAAGCGCTGGACGCTTGGATATGTTCTATTTATCAGTCTGGGCGTGAAATCTCTCAGATTGGAAGTGTGATCTCCGCATCTTTACCACAGTCCAGTGTGATATCTCGAAGCAAATACACGATAACACATCAGGACGCACTTGCGATGGATCACATTTTGAATTTATTTATTTACTTACCTTTTTTTTTTTACGACGTGAAACGGAAGAGCTGGCTCTTACTATCTTCTGCGGTTTACGTTACGACTTGGGGAGTTTCTGTCGTACCATGATGAGCGGACATGTTTGGAGACTTTCTTTCAGATACTACAATACCCCCTTTAAGTTAATACCCGACATTCGTTTTCTTTTTCTTTTCCCGCCGTGTGCATTCGTATCACCGTTTACCATCTTCTGCTCTGTCTTCTACAGTCCTGTAATGGATATTAAATCATCCTTTTCTTCGCCCTATTCATCCGCGCTTGTTAGTCGGGTAGATGGGATCATGCAAAAATAATCGATCCAGCTGGGCGTTTCGAGGCAAAACTGGCGTCAGTGGTGCTGTTCTCGTTGCGGCGTCTTGTCTTGTCTCAGAAGAATTCAATGCATAGATCCCTTTTTTTTTTCTTGTTGATGAGGTAGTTCTGGCGGGGAAGTATAGGGGTTGTGCTAGCTACCTAAGTTTTAAACAGTTGTCTGTGTGTACAGTACAGGCAGGCAGGCAATCGGTCAATCTCTCCAGAAATAGAGATTATGTTTGTTTGCAGATTTTGTTCCTCAAACGTAGCAGACATCGCGCAAACAGTTCTGCGATTGGTCACTCGACAGACCGTATTGAAATGACCACGCTCGTCTTCGAGCTGCAGATCAAGCTCCGACGCTTAGAGCAATCAAATGCTTTTATTTTGGCTTTGGGGTGTTGCAGTTCCTGTAGGCACTATTTTTGAATGATGGGCCTGCACCGCCCCAGGCTTGTCTATGCTCTTTGCATTCTTTTCCTTATCCTATATTGTTGACGTCAATCAAGGCCCAGCCTTTGATGGTTCTGTTGTATGTAGATTAGGTATTCTGCAGTGTACAGGGTATGTACTGTACAACAGGACCTGGCGCCTGGAAATCGTGTAACAAGCAGGTTTTGTAATTTGCATAATAATCCAAAGAGCTGGCCAGTTGTTGCACTGTCCAAGCCTCTGTGCAGCAGAGATAAGCAGATGGTACATGGTTATCGTTGCACGAAGCATGGTCGTTGTGATGAAAGGGCCACAAAAGCGATGTGGGCCGTTCATTATTAGCTTTGATCAGGCCAACTAAACCAAAACTCCGCAGAGACGTCTTAAACTACGGTAGCCCGCCTTGGGACGCGGGAGTCCCGCCAACTGCTTGGCTAAGCCCCGAGACTCCGACACCTCATTCCTAAACTCCGCGACGCCCCTTCGAACGCCTCGTACATACTGGAGCTGGCGGTGTTTCTTTCTGCTGACGGGGATGGCGCAGACCTTTTCCGCAGACATCGTGACCTGATCGGAAAGGTATATTTCCAGCTAGCTCCCCAGCTTCTTCTTCGGGGATGACCCCTTCTTCGCCTTCTTCATTCACGCAGAAGAATTGCGAAGAGAGTCGGAGATCGAGGCCGCTTCCCCCACAGCTCGACCTCGAGCAAGATCTCGAATCCACGTCTACCCGCGACCGCGATTCCCTTCCGTTTGATATCATCGATGGTTCTTGTTGTTGTAATGGTCCGGTGATGGATGGACCAGGGCCGGCGATGGAGAAGATTACTGCGACGGGACGCCGCCCTGACCTCGACGAGGGGACACTCGGTAATGCGGAATTCAGCCCGGATACAGATACCGAGGGCCTGTCTGTGCGGAAAACCCGTCGGCGCTCTAGATCGGCGCTTGCGGACCTCGGGGCGCGCCTGAATACTGCTGCTGGAGCGATGCCGGTGCCGGCGCGCAAGGATAAACTACCCCACGATCTGAATGGCGATCATCGAGAGAGAGATTCTGAGAACGCCGCTTCTGTGTCGGATATTACTTCGGGAGATTATAATGGAGAGGTCGATGGGATAGGAGCACATCACAATGCTGCGGAAGGGGGTGATGGGATCCCCGACCAGCACGCTGGTGTGAATGGTGAAAGCAACGGTGCGCCGTCTATATATACATCGAAACAGGGCCGCGGAGTAAACCAGGATCATTCTCAAGGACTCGGAATAGATATAGATGGGGCCGCGCCAGATGATACTGCTGAGGAGAGAGCGAATGGCGTTACGTTGAGCGGACCTCCGAAGGAATTGTCTCCACGGCGAGGTCGGGACAAGGAGAAGATCCTCAAGCTGTCGCCGGTAAAGATGCAGGAGCTCATGTCTTCGCCCGAATCGATCCAGTTTCGTAAGTTACCCTTGGAACAGTCCGAGGGGAAAACGATGCCGCTGGGAGATAATCTTTCGTTGCTCCCACGGACGGCACTGGATGGACCAGAGGAACGGGATGTCTTGGATAAGTCCCCAGGCGAAATGAAGACACCTAACGGTTCCGCCGCGAAGATGAGAAGGAAGGAGAAAGACATCCATCTCGATGACCCTCCCGAGTTCCTGGGTCCCCTTGAACAGACTCCGTCGTCCGCATCACTTCGACCTCGCCCACAGGCATCCCGAACCGTATCGACTCCCAGCTCTGCACGCCGGCTCAAGTCCTCCGTCAGCCATGAACATCTGTCTCACACTTGGTCGTCTCGATCGAAGCAGGAGCGGCCATTTCCGCATCGTATTGATATCGACCCAAAGACCACCCTCCACCCCTCCAAAATCGTTGATCCAACCCCGTCCCCGATGCCGCAGTCCATCCCTCTGCCACCTCTGTCAATACCTACGTACCTGCAGCTCGAGCTATCTTCCAGCCGGCCATCGCCTCTATATATTCACCGTTCTGCTACCTGCGATTTTCCTTACGAGTCGTCCCGCGTAAAAATGGAGAGGCTGCAAAATTTCTTTATGCTCCCGGCGGCTCTGGAACAGGTGCTTTTGTTCGGCACTCTGACGTGTCTTGATGCGTGGCTATATTCTTTTACGATACTTCCTCTGCGTTTTGTGAAGGCGCTATACATCTTGTTTCGATCATGGATGATAAATCTTGGCGTTGAGATTCGGTTTATTTCTGGCTTTATTGTCAAAGGTATCGGACGAGTCTGGCGGAGGAGAAAGATCTCCGCTGGGACTTCGCCCGAGCAAAGAGGAGCGGAGGAGACGTCTGGGGAGAGAACTGCAAGCGGCTCTTTTGCGAAGAATGATGCGTCCATACATGATCGAGATGCAAGAACAAGGGCCCCCATTTCCCAGTCCGAGGGTGGGAGGCGATCCCGGCGTTCCGTGAGTCACAGGCATCGCAGACAGAGGTCCATCCCGTCTGCTTTGCTCCCGGACGACAAAGCAGATATTCTGAAGGGATTGCTCATGATAGCCACCTGCGGTGTTCTCATGCGCTTTGATGCAAGCAGGATGTACCACTGGATCCGGGGCCAGGCGGCCATCAAGCTCTATGTTATCTACAACGTTCTGGAGGTCAGCGACCGTCTCTTTGCCGCGCTCGGGCAGGATGTTCTTGAATGCCTCTTTTCGCGTGAGGCGCTGGAGCGGAAACCGGATGGACGAAGCAAGGTCTTCCGTCCGTTCTGGCTGTTCATCATCGCGCTTATCTACACCGTCATCCACGCGATGTCGCTCTTCTATCAGGTCATGACGCTGAACGTGGCTGTGAATTCCTATTCGAACGCTCTGATCACTCTCCTTCTCTCTAACCAGTTCGTCGAGATCAAGTCGACGGTTTTCAAGAAGTTCGAAAAGGAGAATCTCTTCCAGCTCACGTGCGCCGACGTCGTGGAACGATTCCAACTCTGGTTGATGCTCATCATTATCGGCTCGCGAAACATTGTCGAGACCGGCGTGTTCAGTTTCTGGGGCAGCCTGGGCTCTAGCTTCTCCAGCAGTCCCTCTGCAAGCACGAATAGCACGCCGCTCTCGACTCCTCCCCGGACTGCATCCTCCATCCTTCCGCAGTCTTTCACACTCTTTCCATCCTCCTTATTCGCCTCTCTCAGCAGCGCGAACTCGGTCCTCCCGACGATAGGTCAAGTGCTCGGGCCGTTCCTCGTCGTCTTGGGCTCCGAGATGGTTGTTGATTGGTTGAAGCATGCCTACATCAACAAGTTCAACAACACTCGGCCGGCGATCTACGGACGTTTCCTCGACGTCTTGGCCAAGGACTACTACACCAACGCGTTCGCTGACCAGAACCTGACCCGTCGGTTGGGTCTGCCTGTGATTCCCCTTTCCTGTCTCTTCTTCCGTGTCTCTGTGCAGACATATCACATGTTTCTTACCGCATGGCTACCGCAGCCTCCTTCGCCTCCGCCAAACACAACCTCCCTCTCCTCGATACACAGGCACTATGCACCCTCGCCGTCTCCATCGTCTCCTCCCCTAACACTCAAATCCGCCATTCCATATTCTGTCAATCACATCAAGTCCTTCCTCAATTCCGTCGTCGCCAACGCCACACCCTCCCCCGCAAGATCCGTCGCCGTCTTCACCGTCATCTTCCTCGTGACGGGATACATCATGCTCCTCCTGTTCAAACTCGTTCTGGGAATCGTCCTTCTCTCGTACGCGCGTGCCCGGTACAAGGCGATGAAGATCCGCGAACAGGAAGAGCTCCAGAATAAATCCGCAAACGGATCAGCCACCGCACTGTTACAGTCACAGCCATCACAGAAGCCTTCTTCCTCCTCCTCGACCTCGACCTCTCGCGGGACGACTGAGCACCACATCGTAGAAGGCAGCAGACGCGTGGGCGGCTGGGGCGTCGTCGAGGTGGACGACGACAAGAGGCGATGGATCTACGCGGACGATCCGGAGGGGCTGAGGAAGTTGAAGGAGAAGGAGGAGCGGGAGAAGTCGGGTAAGGATGGAGGTGTTAATATCGAGGGGGTGAGGAGGTACGAGATGGTTGCGAAGAGGATATGGTGAGCCTTTCTCTTTTCTCTTGCATGTAATATTCTTGCATGGAAGGCCCTTGTGTACTGTCTGCCTGTCTACTGTATAGATGATATGTTCTAATATAGTGTAATTTAAGTAAGTATGTATGTATGTACATATGAAACCGGATTCTGTCTACATGAGATCGTCGAACCACTGCCTACTCCGTTTTACAAAATGTCAACATGAAATGGTCACGAAGCACTCTAGAATTTCAAGGATTTCAGATCATTTGGTAGCTTGGCTATCTATCAGGATTGAAAAGAACGGAGATCTTATTTCTAGTTTGTATATTCCTCCTGTCATTTGTTGTTGTTGTTGTTGTTGTTGAGCTGTTTTGGTTAGATACCCTGGCGTGTTACCAGCGTGCGGAGGAGCCGGGGTGCATTGCATTGCATGTACAGTACAGGGATTAGGTGGCTGGTCCCTCTTTATGTTTATCCCTGTTAGTTGTTGTGTCTTTCTATCCGTGCATAACTCATACGTTCCTTTCCCCGCCAAATACACTCGAAATACTGTCAGGATGATTCATGTATTTCTAAGGATTAAAGAGTCCCTTAAGAGGATGGGTGGTGGGAGCTCTGCACTGTGGGGTTCTTTTGCAGATGTGGAATATTCATTCCTAATATTCCTTCTTCGGCGGAGGTAACCTTGCTACGGCCTTATTGACCCCTTCCGGAAGCTGAGACAATCGAACCCGAACGCCCTTGATTTCTTGGCTAGAATCCACTCTGCCCCCAACTCCGCGGGTGTGGCTTCATTATGTGGAGATACTACTGCCAACCTTGCCCGCACACGTCAACACTTTGTTGTTGTCTCCACGTCTAGCGCCGGGCATATGATCATTGATCATGAAAATGTTTCGTTTGCCGATATGCCGAGTACAGCGGTTCCAGCGTCGGGCAACGGCACGGACGGGCCGACTTGAAGGTTGACGCTCTCTCAGTCTGGTTCATGGCCATGCCAAGGTCGGGATCTAAATACAGGTACTCCAAGGAAACCTCCCCTGCATTGAGGACATGAAATAAAATAAGCAATAACAGATATCAGGAATAATCATCAATTGCAAAACAGGATCCTGTGAACCTGTTCAGGGGGTTATGGAGGAGACGAACCGCCCAGGTTTATGCGTCCCCCCCTTCACAAATGCATAAAGCATTCACAAGATCTGATATGCAGCGGGATCTGCAAGTGAAAACCCCGACCTTGCAGCAACGGTCTGGGTCCCGTCTCCACACTTCTGCAACCTTATTTGCCATCCCGTCGACATCAGCCCGACAGGCACGAATGACATATGACCTAGGCACGGAAGTTACTATTCTTCACAGTTTCTCCACCTGATGATGCGGTGTGAAAACGTTGTGAAGGATTGGTTGGCTCCAATGACGAGGCAAGAAGGCTGAGCCTTCTTGCCGCTTCTTCACTATGCTCTGTGTACACCGTACTTCGGCACGCCTTTCCGGATTCGTTCCCAATGTCTTCCACCATGTTGCTGGTCAGCGCGCCCCAGGGCCCCGGCAGTCGGGTGGTCGGGGGCAGCATGTTGGGGAGGGGGGATCTCAGACAAGTATATATACGACGGCACTTGAGACTCGATTGAGCGTTCGTCCTTCTGGCAAGTCGTCTGGATTTCATCTGGATTTCTGAGCAAGAGCATATATTATCAAACAAAATGGGCCAAGCAGCAAGGGAGGAGATTTATCCACTGAAGAGGGACAAGGAGGAGTCTGCTCGGTAGGTATCATAGCATGGGTATACTCTACAGCACTCTGTTCATACCTATTTACCTCTGTTCAACTTATGGAACTCTGTTTATCTCTGTCACGTTTGGTAAGATACTAATACCACTGCAGACTCAACGACCAACATGCCTTCCTGGTGGACCTGTTTGGAGGGAATCAAATCCATCCCTCGATACCCAAAGACCGCCTATTCGACATTGCTGACATCGCTACGGGAACTGGGTAAGTCGCGTCGCAGACAATCTTACTTCAGCCATTAAAACAACAACATCCCGCTGATCGATCTATACATAGAATCTGGCTCCAGGACGTCTCCAAGCTGCTGAAAGATGTCCCCGCAGACCGACCACGATACTACCATGGCTTCGACATCTCCGCGGAGCAGTTCCCCTCCGATCCTGGCGAACTCCACTTTTCGATTCAGGACGTCCTGAAGCCGTTTCCGCCGGAGCATCTGAACCGGTATGACCTGGTCCATGTTCGATTGTTGGTCGGGGCCCTCAGGGAGGAGGAGTTTAAGGAAGTTGTTGCCAATGTGGCGACGCTGTTGAGTAAGAAAAACCCCCATAACATACCACCTAGCACATATAATTTTCCGAGGGAAAACAGAAGATTGCTAAAGCAGCCCCTAACTCTGTAAAACAGAACCCGGCGGCTACCTCCAATGGGACGAGATCGACTCGAGCACCCTCATCATCGACCCCAACAGGGACAAACACCCCACCCTCACCGTGCTCGGCCAGCTCATGCTCGACTTCATGAAGAAGTCCGGGTGCACGCTCTGCGCCCCCGCGCGCGTCCTCGAGGGCTGCCAGGCCGCCGGCCTGTCCGACGTCNCCCGCCACGACTACCACACCGACGACCGGCCGGAGCTGCGCGACCGCACGCGCGCCTGGCTGCGCCGGGTGTTCCAGGTGCTGCTGCCGGTCGGCTTGGTGCGTACGGGGCGGGAGACGGACATGCAGACGGCGGAGAAGAAGGCGGAGGAGATGATCAAAGAGGTCGATGGGGATTTTGCGGCGGGGCATGTGCTCAATGTGCGGTTGGGGGTGGTGGTTGCGCGGAAGCCGCTGTAGGCTGTGGCCTGGCTACCTCCCTTAGCTAGCTAGCTAACTGATGGGGATGGTGTGCATACGTAGATCATGGCTTTGCGTTTGAGGGAGAGAAGATTGGGTAGTACATAATATAAATATCAATCAACGATGCTTATTCGCTCTGGATTATTCTCAATGTTACTTATCCTGATTAAATCCACATGAAAATTCGCCCGGAGAAACAAAACCTCGAAAGTGATGCATCAGATCTAGCGTGTCTCAACCTGATCATTAAATACTCGTACTGCTGAACCTTAACAGAGAGATCCAAGAGCTCATCAGAGAAAGAAAACCAGTCAAAAAGAAATGGAATCAAATGCAGAACAAGTCATGTGACAGATACATCGATCTACTGCTCTTCTCGATTCGACTTATATATTCCCATGCAAAGGAAGATGCAGGATTGTTCATAGATGCAAAAAAAAAAAGAAAGCGTGATGCATCTTATCATCCGAACTATTACTATTTATTTATTTACTACGCCGAACTCCCATTCCATTCTATCATGAGACTCGCTCACTCACTAACTGATTAAATGACTCGTTCATTCATTCACTTGCACTTGCACTCCCACTTCTTCCACTTTCCCCTCCACCATTACTGCTGCTACCAGCACCAGTCGTCGCAGCAGCCTTCCGCGGCAACTCCGCAAACACGAACCGGAAGATCTCACGGCTCTTGTACAGGTTCTCGACGCGCAGCCGCTCGTTGGCCAGGTGCGCGTGATCGCTCGCCTGCCCGCACGGCAGGTGCGCCGCGGGCGCGGAGAACTCCTTCTCCAGGAAGCGGAGCATGGGGATGGAGCCGCCCTCGCGGATGTAGATGGGTTTGATGGGGGAGGGGCGGCGCGGAGCAGTCTGGGCGTTGTTGGCTGTTTGGTGGGAGATGGAGGGTTGAGAAGTGGTAGTAGGGGACGCGCGCTGGGTAGAATTGGATGAAGGAGGAATGTTGTTGTTGGAGCTGTTGGCGAGGGTCGAGGACGTTGGGATCGTGGCGCTCGTGGCGGATTGCTTCCTTGCGGCGAGTCTGCGCGCGGAGGAAGAGGTGGCGGAGGAGATGATGCGGTCGATGTGCGATGCGATGCTCTCGGAGGATTCGGTGCGGAGGAGCTGATGGCCGTTGCCAGATCGTCCGCTAGTGGAAGAGTCTTGTTCCGGTGGTGGGTAGTTGTGCTTCTTGCTGTCGGTGTCTGGGCTCCATGCCGCGGTGATGGCCTCGGCGAGGGTCTCGAAGATCTCGTTGTCCGGGTCCCCGAGCCAGGGGTCGGATTTGCCGGTGATCTCGACCGTGAGCTCGTTCTGCGAGTCCAGCAGCGCGAACTGTTCCTGCGCGTAGGCGGTCAGCTGCGCGGCCACCTCGTCCGCGGTCTGATTAGGGACGATGCGGATCGAGAGCGTCGCTTTGGCTTTGCGCGAGATGGTCGTCGTCACGCTCTTGCTGCCGGGGACCTCGACGGAGTGGATGGTCAGCGAGGGCTCGCGCCACCGGAACATCAGTGAATTGGTGAAAGCCTCGCTGTCTGGGATCTCCGGGTGGTGTGGCAGGAGAGCTTCGGCGATCGCATCGTACCGCAGCTTTTCGATCTCGGTCAGCCGCAGGACGGGATCGTAAAAGCCGGGGATGTTGATGTGACCCTTGGGTCCGACGAGCGTGGCAAGAAGCAAGGAGAGGTCTTTCAGCGGCTCATCCAACAGGGCACTGCCGTCGATACCGCTGTGAAGGTCGGGATGATCGCTCGTCACCACCAGATTGGCGTGGACGACGCCACGAAGTCCGTAGGTCAGGCATGGAATGTGGTCATCCAGCCAGTAACTATTAGCCAGCAGCACCCAATCGACATCTCCGATGAGTGCCTTGTTCTTTCGAACCGTCTCTTCGAATCCTTGCGAGCCCGATTCCTCCTCTCCCTCGATCAGAAAGACGACATCACAGCCAAGCTCCTTCTTTCGAGCGAGATCAGCCGCTGCGTACAGCGCCGCAAGGACCGGGCCTTTATTGTCGGAAACACCGCGTCCATACAGAAATCCGTCGATAGAAGTCAGCTGGAACGGATCCGTCTTCCACTTCGGCCGATTCGTGTCTGCACCAACCACGTCGTAATGGCCGTAGAACAGTATGGTCCTGCGGACTGCATAGGGTGAATTGGCGTTGAATCTCGCATAGACGATAGGATTCGTAGTTTCGCCAGTGGTCAAGAGCTTAGTTTTGGCGCCTAGGTAGTTGCAGTGGCGGCGGAGGAATGCTGCGCCTTGGTGGCACTCGCCTGCGAACTTGGGGCTTGATGATATCGTCTTGAAAGATACAAATTTAGCCAGACTATTGACCATCTCATCTGTGAAATGTCAGTTTCGCATGTCATGGGGTCATGTATGGGCTGGCAGCTCCGTACCGTTGCCGATCGGCGGGATGTCTCCCTCGTCGACAGGATGCTCTGTTGTCAAGTCCCAGATGGCAACCGAATTGTCATTTCCTCCAGTTGCGTAGATCCGCCTATCCTGGACTACGCCAGCTGCGGAAGCCAGCATCGTGCCCTCGTGGGCAACCCAGGACCCGATCTCTTCGAACCTCGAATTGAATTTCTGGGAACGGGTGATTAGCAACATTAAAAATCTCCGATGGGGACCAACATACCTTGACAACTCCGTTGGAGTCACCGCTGATGGCAATGCCCTTGATGATATCAATAGCCCACAAATCTCCGGTGTGCTTCGTGATCCGCTTCACCAGTTGATGCGACTCCAAGTTCCAGATATTCAGAGCGCCGCCGGCAAGACCGCAGTAGAGCAAAGAGCCCTCCACAGCAATAGACAGCACAGAATCACTGCCATTCTGGAGCTTAGCCATCTGCACCGGTGCACCATCCGTTCCCTGTCCTATACGCCACCATTTGACGGATCCATCCCCAGAGCCTGTCAGCAGTACCTCTTCCGAGGGCGAAGATTCAACAAGACCACGGACAAGGAGCATGGAGTACACATATCCATGGTGGGCAAACAGCTTGTGCTGGTCGCGCCTGAAGGTTAATGCCCGGCCACCATGTGTGACTGGATGGGACCCTCCAGGGCTCGAATCGGGACGGGGAGTGACGGTACCGCCCGGGCCCCGAGAATCAAAGAACCGATGAGTTCTGTTAGAAGGGTGCGTTGCTGAAGCCAGCTGAGGGCTGGCTTCAATCTTCGACAAATCACACCACTGCTAGATGTTAGAACTGAGGTGCTGGTCCGGCTTGAAGTAGAAGGGCGGTACCTGAATGCTGGTATTTTGACAGCCGCAATAGATGGTCTTCAAACTCGACGAGAAGACCACTGCGAAGATATCACCAACATCGTGGTGGGAGTATATCGAGTAGAGCCTTTCAAAGGTCCTGGTAGACCAGACCTAGGCATGCTGGTCAACCTGGGATCGAGCCTGTGGACGGGAGGATGATGGGACACGACGTACATTCACCACCGAATCCCCACCGCTGGAGAAGAGCAAGCTCTTATCCTCGGACAGATAGAGACCCAACACGCTCTCTTGATGCGCGTGCACAGAGAGCACAAGATCATACGTCTCCAGAGACCAAGCCTTAACCAGACAAAACGCCCGTCAGTCCGCGATGAGACAGCGATAGCCCAAGGCAGACTTCTCGAAAGAAAAGATACATGGAAGTACTCACCACTATGTCCCCTCCCTGCAGGCCGGCAAAGACACACTCGTCGTCCAGCGCCAGGGCCAAGACGGAGCGACTGGCCTTGACGCGGTGGCCGATGGCACACTCATTCTGCACGCTCGGCTGGGGATCAAACTCGGGGCGCTCGCGCTGATCGCTGTCCCACGCCTGCATCAGGTCGTCGACATCCGAATTTTCATCGGATTCCACTATATTCTCCATCGCGGCCAGGCAATGGCGCGGTTCTATTCAGCTTGGGCTCTTTTTTCTCTTTTGTCAAAGATCTTCTGCTACTGAATCTGCTCCTCTGCTTCTGCCACTGTCGACCTTCTTCCTCGGGAGATAGACATGCAGAGAGTGGAGCTCTGCGGTGATGCCATCGGTCCAGGCCATCCGATGCCCGCAAAAAAGCCCCTCGGGCAGTTCTGCTGCAACGGCGTGGTGGACGGACGATGATGGCTGCATTCCGTGGTTTTCGGGTGTGGCGGTGCGCCGGACGAGGTTTTGGAACGACAGCAGCAAAGACAGAGGAACAGCAAGCAGCACGGAAGAGACGGCGTTACTCACCACGCTTCATGTTCTTTTTCTTAGAATTCCAACAGCAAGCGGGCCTGTTGGTCGGGGAATTGGATTGTCAGCCTGCCTGGACCAGTGTGCCTGGGGTGTCAGCGACTGCGAGGGCGAGCTGTTTGGTGGCACAAAGGCCGGGTCGGCGCAGGAAGCTGTCTGGACGGAGCAGCTCGACAGTCTCCACCCTCCTGGGATCTGGAGACGCCGTTTCTTCCACGGGCGTTTCTGGTGCCAAAAAGGACAGCGTCGATATACTTGCCTTGGTTCCCAGCAGAGCCGTGCCAGCGGAGCGCTGTGGTCATGGTGATGGCCCGTCGCCTGAGTCATTCTCCGGAGCCCCTGCTAGGATGATGCCATCAGACACGAGAATGGTGAAAAATGGGAATTCGTGGAGCTTCCCCATGTTTTTCAGGTAGCTTCTCACCTGTCAAGCAATAATCTCTACGGCCCCGCTCTGTCGACAGGATATCCGATCCTAAAGGTCGATATTGGCTGCGAGGGCACAACGCATACCCAAGGGAGCGGATAGGAGCTTCACCAAGTCAGCAAGTTCCCTAGGTACAGAAGGCACTGTGCATTTGGGAAAAAGCGCTGCCTGCCTGTGGTCCTAAAGTCAAGGATACGATCGGTCTAGCGTACGGTGCTGGACTACAGGACAAAGAAAGATGAACCCTGAGCCAGTTTATCTACACCGCGTGGTTGCACGAATGAGATGGACAAGAAGCGACTAATGCAGCGAGCAGCAGACGCAGCAGCAAATGATCTTGCATCACGCGGCCATTTGAAGTGTCTATTTTCTGAGAGCAAATCCCTTTTTTATTTGCCTATTACAGAGGACAATGGGCGCAACCAGACACTGTGCCATGACAGCTATCGGAGATATACCAGCTGAGACAAGAAAAATGTTGCTTGTATCTGGAGAGGTGGCCGCTGTTACAGTCAGCGGCTTCTGGACCAAGATATGAGGCGGCAAGAAGCGACAGTCTGCACATACGGTACCTGACAGGCGGTGGGACGGTCTCCAGCAGCCCGTGGAAAACGAAACGGACCAGGGTCAGGCCCTGTTCATCGTGGAATCGAAACGTCTCCAAAGGGCAGCCTCGCGTTCTGTACGGAGTACCCCGTACGGACTCTGGAGACTCGGGAAGGCTCTGCTGGATGAAAGGGGCACTTCCTCCTCCACCTGGGGCCAGCAAGCATACCCTCTGACACATCATCGTCTGGCGGTGGACGCCCTGGACTCTCTCTATTTCTCCTGTTTCTTCGCCTGACGCGGCCAGCTGGCGAGCGCACCAGCCACAGTGGCGGGAGCGGGCAACCAGGGCGTCCCGTGCGCGCGGGCCGCCGGCTGCCGCGCCACGCGAGGTCACCGCTCGCCGTCCTGACATCAAATCACCGGCCTCATCGAATGCGGTTTCACGTCGTGTCGACAGAGCCCAGAGGGGCGCTTCACCATCCGCTGCGCCGGCCTCGTCCACCGTCCTCCCCAAGCAATCACGGTGCGACAACGAAGGTCTCCACCGATCGACGGCCCCGTTCTGCCCAAATGCCCTCGAGATCCTCGCGTTCTGTTATCGCCCTGCGGGCGGGCTGGGAAACACCGCGACTCCTGGTGAGACCCTCACCGGAACGCCATCCCGTTCGTTGCTTCGTCTTGTTCTGTCGCGCTCCTCCCAGCCCCCCTCGACGAGTCATACCTCCCGAGCGGAGCCTGACCGGGAGCCTTCAAATACTGCCTCCTACGTAGACACTCAACACTCAGTCTGACGCTTAAGTCCGACTCTCCCAAATGCATCGGCGGGCAACCCAGATTTCTCTTTGAGAGCTCGAGAAGAGAACGGGTTCGACTTGGTCGAAGCTCAGGACTCTCTTTACCTTCTTCAATCGGTTGACTCAGAAGACGTCCCTCTGTCCGTGCTCCGCCTTGATCTGCAGTAGACTCATCTGTACCGCTCTGGGACCTGATCTACCCCAGTTTCTTAAAATCGCGTCGCGAGAATCTCACGCGACTGACGGTCCGCCCGACGGCGTCTCCTGCGACGCCTGCGAAGTATTCGATCTTTGAGGGAACTGAATCTCGCCCTCAACCATGTCCCTGGCTCACCCCGGACACCCTCTGGGTCACACCATCGCCGTGGTCGATAAATCGGGCAAAGTCGTCAGCACGGTGAGTTTCGTTGAATATGACGGTAGAGATATTTTGTCTAACATTGCCAATTGGAATAGAGCAGGCATATATTTGGCGCCTTCTATCAGGCTAGAGATGCCTACCGTCAGCGCAAGGCCGAACTCCTGGCGGAAAAGAATGCCAAAATCGCGGAGAAGGAGGCGCTCCGGTCTATGCGAGCCCTCAACCTAGATGATTCACGCTCTTCCACGTCCAGAAGAAGACATCATTCAGGGAGGACTCATCGATCACGTTACGAGCAGGACTTGGCAAACCCCTCAACGGAGCTGACTCGCCGGCACACACACAACGATGTCGCAGTTAGAGACCCAAGGCCCGTGGTTAACCGCTCCAATACCGATGCGAACATCGACATGGACCTGGCATACGGGGAATGCCATGTCTCTGCGCTCGGCCCGCCCGCCCCTCCGCAGGAAAGCGACGAAGAGAAGCTCAACAGCTTGGTCGACAAGGCGAAGATGCTGCTCGAGGAGGCAGATTGCCTGCAGCACAGCGCGGCGGCCGCCATGGACCACCTACAGCAGCACCCGGATGCCATGGCTGCGGTTGCGCTGACCCTGGCGGAGATCAGCAACTTAGCCGCCAAGGTGGCACCTGGTGTCTTATCAGCTCTGAAGGCTAGCGCGCCCAGCATATGGGCACTGCTCGCCAGTCCGCAGTTCCTGATCGCTGCAGGTGTCGGCGTCGGCGTCACCGTCGTCATGTTCGGCGGGTACAAGATTGTCAAACAGCTTGTGACCCCAAAGCCAAAACCGGCGATTGAGAACGGAAGCGCCAATGACAATAACAAGACCGGTAACGATAACGTGGAGGAAATGATAGAGCTGAACCCCGAGTATCTGAACCGTGTCGAGGGTTGGCGTCGCGGCGTTGTCGACCCCGACGCCGGACCCGTCGATGGCGAATTCATCACCCGCACCGCGGCCACCATGTCCGGGCTTGACATTTCAACCGAGGGCATGCGCAAGGACCCGAGGTTCAAGCACCATTTCCGTGACGATGAGTCGAGAGCGTCTTCCCACCGATCCAGGCGTTCGCGCCTCTCCACTACATCGCACTCCAAGGAGAAGTCCAAGGCGGCTCCCGAGGCCGGCACCAAAGCGAGCTCGAAGGCAGACTCCAAAACCGGAAAGGAGCTTATCTCCGGTTTTAAGACCCCATTCAAGGTCTCGTCCAAGTCCGAGTCCAAGGCCGTCTCGAAGGCCCCCGAGAAGGAGGAGAAAAAGTCCAAGGACAAGTCCAGTGACAAGGACAAGTCCAGCGACAAGGATAAGAACAAGTCCAATGAGAAGGACAACAAGGACAAGGACAAGAACAAGTCCAACGACAAGGATAAGGACAAGGAGAGGAACAAGGACAAGGACAAGGACAAGGACAGCGAAAAGGATAAGGACAAAGACAAGGACAAGTCGCGCTCTAGCAAGTTGAGGCTGATGTTCACCTCTTCTTGATTGAGCCGACGTTATCTCTCTCTCATGACTATACGTCCCCTTTATGATTTTTTTGCTGTACTTTACGAGTCTGTCACCTTTTTCCAACCACATCCTTCTTCCATTTCGAGCTTGATCTCAGATTTCCAGCCCAGGTGGCACCAAGTATATACCACTATGACTATCGAGAATTGGGATGATTATGATTATTATGATGGAGTTAATTTTTTTATTCAGTTTTCGCTGCTATTATTATGTCTGGATGCCTGTGATTTCTTACGACCTTATGGAGTTTTCCTTCATTGTCCATGTACCTACATATGAAGACAAGATTTCTGTGAATGGAATCGTCCATATATCCTTCCTTTCTGTTTTCGGCCAGACGCTGCGCTGCCCTCAGCTTCATAGTACTGATCAAGGTAGATGGTAGACGGAGCAACGTTCTAGGCATAAGATGAGTAGAAACTTTTCAGAAACAGAATGTATTCATCATCATCATAAAGACGATTGGTGGAGAAGGGAAAGAAAAGGTATAGACCTCTCAGAACCAAATAAAAATAAAACGTCAAAAGAGCGGACTTTGGAAGAGAGAATCTCGATATTGTTGAATATTAATACTTACCTTGTACACAGATCGATTCTATTCTATACACATAGCACACACTGTAACTCCGGTATACCGTGCCCTTGGCTGTTATATATTTTATATCATACTAACCTTTCAAAATCCCTTAGATTTAGATAGTAGATTGCCAGAAGAATATTAAATGATAAAACTACAGGGATGATTAGTAATAGCTTATTTATATAAATAGACTTGACCTTTTTTTTTAAAAAAAAAAAAAAAAGAGGATAAATCATG
>JGI26051J44788_1000556_pt1 | contig 19523 bp, 18 predicted proteins | sample HigsolmetaGSP13D_FD_44788 | JGI IMG/M metagenome (IMG submission 44788) | reverse complement strand
CCTGCCCCCCCCGCGCCCCGCCGGCTCGGGGGGCGAATCGGACGAATGCGCCTTCGTGACCATCCTCAACGACCCCCGCGTCTACCCGTTCCTCGAGAGCACGCCGGTCCCGTACCTCCCGGAACACGCGGCGTCGTTTCTCCGGGAGAAGCGCGAGGAATGTGATCAGATCTTGAAGGATGTAGAGGCGGGGCGGAAGTTTGTGGACGGGTGTCCGTTTCGGTGTATCCGTCAGATGAAAAAGAAAAATGCAGAAGAGGAAGGGGATGAGGATGGGGAGATAGAGGGGGACGTGTTGATCGGGGATATTGGGATAACACGGTATGCGTTCTACGAGTTGCCGCCGGGGAGTGAGGAGCGGAGGGAGGCGCAGGATAGGAACAAGGCGCTGCCCGTGGGGAGTAGGGATATTGTGTGGGGAATTGGGAGTATGTACTCTTCCCCCGTCCAGGAGCATCATTTTAGTCCTAGAGTCCGGTTCTACATACTAACTCAAACCCCAGATTTCTTGTCCCCGTCGCACCACGGACGCGGAATCATGACTGTCGCCCTGCGCACCCTGATCGAGGAGTGGGCGGTGCCGCGCATGAACGCGCGCGTGATTAAGGCCTCCGCATACGTGGGCAACGTTGGCAGCGTGCGGGTGTTCGAGAAGAACGGGTTCCAGATGGAGCACACTCTGGAGGATTGGGCTATCGTTCCAGAGAACCGTGGAGGCGGACGGAAATCCATCCACGTTCTGAGATGGGAAGCCCCTGAGTGACCTGCGCGATCAAGGTTCTCGATCGAGAAGAGTTCATTGAATGTCACCTGCCTTATTTTCATTATATAACTTCAGTTGAGTCTGGAAGGATGCGCGGGATAATAGACAACTTATTAACTTTCCAAACCGAATCCTAGATTGCAGTAGCTATGAACGCAGCTCTCAGTTAACCGATTGCAGAACAGATTATAATGCTTGAATATGTCTAAAACGGAGATCTTGCATTGATTAAAAAAAAAGGAAGCGTGGTATACAAGATAGCATCATGGACTGATTGCCTGCCAAAATTATAGGAAATCCGTACATTAGATGCCCAATAGATTATTACGTTTCATAAACAGGATAAAAGACGGCACAAGATGCGAACGAGACAAATGAAAAGCAGACTGGCTTTTCCACATATTCTCGATTCGCAATGGCCTGCTCCCATGAGCAAAACTTCTTCCTTGCTTTGAATTGTAAGAAGCCGCTGGCGCAATCTCCCGGGTTTCTAGCCCACAGGAGGCGCATGGTAGTAACTGTCATGACTCACGCTGTAATTAAGGTGAATTTTAAGCAGCCTTCTCTTCGACCGACTGGCCCGTCGTCGTTGTCGTACCCTGAGTCTGCCCCTGGGTTGCAGTCTCGGTGGGCGACTGACCGTTGGCTTGTGCCGGCGGTTGCGCACCACCACTTGGACCGTGATTCTCGAACACAGGGCCCACACTCGCCCTCTTGAGTGCGGTGAACCAGACCTCCGCGAGAGACGGAGATGGCGCCTTGAAGCTCAGCTCCGTCGTGGTGTGGAAAGCATTACCGATGGTGCCACCAGACACATCTTTGCCCTTTATACTAAATTTCACACCATCAATGGCACCGATGATACAGTCTGGAAGATAGAGGGTGAGCTCTGGAGAAGGATCTTTGCGGAAGTCGTCGTTATCCTTAAATTCGTGGAGGTAGCGAGCTGGAGTGACGACATAGTAACCGGAGCTGTAGCCCTTCAAGATAGCACGAGACTTTCTCTCCAAAGTTCCTTCCATCAGGGGTTTAGTGGCACGGTGGTCCATATTCGGGAAGGTAATGCTGGATAGGGACCTCGGCGGTTCATCGGGGTCAACCAGAATGGCATCATTTCGCTTGACAAAAGCATTCCACTCAAAGTCGAGAGGAATTTTCTGGAAGCTGCCAAGGATATCAGCGTACATCGCACGCTGGCGGTCGGCCTGGCCACCCATGAGCTGAAAGAATTGATTGATGGCGTTCTGGAATGTCTGGATAACATGCGCCTCGAATTGCTGGAAGGAGTTCTGCACCGCAATAATCTCGTCACGAGCATTGTTCTCTTCGGTGATCTGCTTGTTTAGACGGTAGTTGATACCCCTTCGGATGATATAGGGATCATTGGATGGTTCAAGCTTATTGCCTGCAGCCGCGTCGAATGCGGCGGTTTGCTGGCCAAGAAGCTCGATATGCTTCTGAGTGGCGGCCCTCGCCCTGTCAACAGCTTTTGCACCTTTAGCGGCCCCAGACTGCACTTCCTTTGTTTTACTCTTGATTTCCTTGTGGAGCTGCTCAAGGATCGGGAGGACGTCTGATTTCAGGTTCTTCTCGGTTTCGAGGTACATATTCATCATTCCCTTGCGCAATCAGTACCCTTCTAACAGACCTTTTCCACATAAAACAGCGCATACCTGAGTGTTTTGCCGCAGGTTCTCATACATCGTCGCTATTCCTCCTGGACTCTGGTCAAAATGGTGTGCCTCCCTCAACGGATCACTGATGGTCTGTAACCCATCACGTCAGCCTGGCTCCGCAAGTTTAGAGTCAATCGGGCAATTGACGATCCGACGCACTTTCAATATCTTTTCATAGTCCTTCGAGTGAGATTTCTGCACCTTTGCTGTCGCTTCGACATAGTCTTCAAGGTATCCACACAAGTGCTTCCATGCCTGAAGGCGCTCAACAAGGAGGGCGGTGGTCTGGGGAAAGGTATAGCGTTAATTGCCAACCCAATGGCCGAGCTCGAAGGCGCGACGCACCTCGCTAGTATCATCGACTGGAATCGCCTCGTCGTCGCTGAAGGAGGTTCTCCCGGCAGTCGTATTGGTCACGGTGCTGGCCAGCGTGCCGGTGCGCTGGGGGAGCTTCGGCTCGACAGGGCTGGTTGGAGAGGCCATCTTGCGTGGACAGGTGCGTGTTCCTAGCTGTGCGACTGCGATGCGATCAATTCGAGTGGGCTTTCAATTGCTGGCGGATTGCGATCACTCCAGCTGCTCGTTGTTCTGTAACCGGGAATGTGGAGAAGTACGCAACCGTGGGACATACACCTGCGTAGCAAGAGGCTCTTGAAGCGCTGTACGGTCCTCCCCAAGGGCGCGGGGAAGAGGTTCACGGATCCGAGGGATAGGAGAGGCTCAGAGTATGTAAACAGGATGCCTCCTGGTGCAACCACGTTCAAGAGCGCCCTTGCTGAGGCCAGGATGGCCAGCGCGCGGCAGGCCGGCATCCTGCTAGTGCGAGCAAGTCGTGGCGAGCGATCCGCGATGAGGTCACCCGCGCCCGACGCAGGGAAACCGACCGTGCGCGCATCTTCGTCCGATCCCCTCGGCATCGGGATGCAGGTAGACGCGGTTTTGCCTTTATGTTTGTCATTCTGGTCAGTCTGCTCTTCCATCTCTGATCTGCTTGGGATCTAAGATAACCATCTTGTGTGACCCTTGCAGATCGTAGCTCCTACTGCGTTAGGCACGTTTTCATGGCGTCTCCACTCCCAGGAGAGTCACCAGCCTGGCCAGGATAGCGAACTCATCAGCGGCAACTTTACCAATCCTTGACCAGTCCAGTGGGAAGATGCCATTGCCATGATCTCGCGTGCCTGGACAGAAAACCAGCCTCGCAGAACCCCAGGCGAGCACGAACCAGCCAGGAACAGCCTAGACCGGGTTCCCTGTCTCCTCCCTGTGACGTTTGCATCTTCGGAGCCACCTAACTGTCGTCATAGCCTCGCTTCCGAGCATCCCTCCTTTCCAATACTGTAGCAGGGCCACGGAGCCTGCCTTTCGCGCCTCAGGTATCTCATCAGCTCAAACGGGATATAATAATCTCAGCCGTCAACGTGCCGGGACACAGATAAGATAGCCCTAAGTTCAAGAAATATCCGGGGGTGGAAGCCCTAGCAAGCAACACAACCATGGGTCTCATTCTCTCCCGGTCAATTGGCTAAGTTAACTCACATTGCTGGATATGAGCATCGCAGGTTGTGACCGATATGATTCGATCTAACCGGTGCCTTCTGTACTCGTAACTTAGAAATGGCCCTTAGAATGGTTAACAATAGTCGTCAGTAAAGCTTACGAAGCAGATCCAGGAACGAATGTGATACAGTCTGGACACGATGTCCTAGCCGCGTTCTAGGGACATGCCTCTTGAGCGTGGAAGGAATGTAATTTTCCAAATGGATGATTGGCCAGAATATACATTCATGGAAGCTGGTTGAAAGGTTATTGCTTTCCAATTCCATTTAGGCAGATGAACAGTCGGACCTTGAAGCTTCATCGATAGCAGGGACAAATAAACGTAGATACACAGCTACAAATTTCTATGCGACAACATTACATGCCTGTCAGGGGAATATCATGAGAGGGAAGCAGATGTGACATCCGTCCGGACAGATTTCCAGCCAGAGTGGATACACCGCATCTGCCTTAACGGGTACCTGCTAGTGCTAGGTCATAGATATCATCAATTGCGATCACAGAGCTGCAACTGAAGTGAAATTCCAGTTTGGATCTACTCAAAACTGCCGCCAAGCACACACTGCAAAGCGTCGTTGAGGCTGTGAGAAGTTCCATAACATCACTTACTTCTTATTTTCCTGATATAGCGACACAAAGCTGCTTCTAATCCTTCCAGAAATCTTTTAACCACTCCGTTCAAAAATACACTAAATAATTTTTTTTCTTCCGTTCTTTACACTGAATCTCAACTCGAGCCTTGCGACCCCGGAGCAGGGGCACACTTTGCATGCTCACCCTTCTGCACGGCTCCAATGACTTTCGCCTGCTCATCGCAGTATCGCGCCATGAACGTGTCCTTGGCAGAAAGACCACGAGGGTGATGTGTGGTCCAGTGCATGTGGACAGATCCGAACTTCTGAAGCAGAAGAATTAATTTAGCATGAATCAAAGAAGACGTTGTCAAAGAAATCACATGGACAAAAAGGAATTATAATCATATATAAAAAAAACTTACAATCGTCATCGTCGGATGATGGTTCTTCGACTTGCATCTTATCCCTACAGTGGTAGCGAAGTCCTATATTATTGTTATACATCTCGGAACCAGAAACGCCCCAAAGAATTCATCCGGGGAAGAGGAAAAGAAGAAAGAAAAAGCGTACCAGCGCCTTGGTGAAGTTCGGAAAATAGAACGTCTTCTCGAGGCCCATCTGATCGCCATCCAACGTCCACTCGTTTTCGAGCAAGGCGGCCGTCTCCGCCTTCAACTGAGCCTCGTCCGCTCCCTCGGAGAACTTGGGCTCCATGGCTGCTGCAAAATTGCCACTGCTTGTGCTCGAGAACTGCCTTGCAGCCTCTACCGACGTCAAGCTCGCCGTACCGGAATTTAACCTCCAGGCTCGGGTGACTAGCACACTCGAAGGCGCTGGCGGGGTAACACGGCGGGGGATATAATAAAACAAACGGGATGATGCACGGGCCACCATGATGTAAGATGCAAGATCCTCGTTCCCGCACTTTAACTGGCAAAAAGGAAGTTTGAGTGGACGTTGGTTTTTAATTATTATTCGCCCAACGTCGCCGTGACGCCTAAGGCCTCAGCTGTGAGGCCTAGCGTTCCCGAGTCGGGTCGGCAGACGGGGCGCTCCGGACCGATCCGTGCCGATCGATCGATTCGCCAATCCCGAACAGAATGAGCGGGTGCGATACCCGATCTCTCTGCAGGAACCTAGCTAGTAGTGCTACTACATTTAAGCAGATCGTTGTCAAACTCCATTTCTACGACTGAAAAACAACTCCCTTCCCCATTCTGGGTACAGTACGTTCCAGGTGCCCTACTACCCTTCTATCTTGCCACTTTCATCTCATATATCCTCTTTCTCCCTCTTTCCGGAAATAGACAAATGAATAGAGGGGGAAAATAATCATAATACGGATCTCAAATCAGCACAACTATTGCCACCTAATGCGGACATCAGAAGCAACTGGACCAAAAGATCGGGCGAATACCCAGGAATTAAATCTATTCTAACAATGATTTTGTTTCTTTTCCCCGTGCTGTACTGTATAAAAAGACAGAGTGTTGATAGATGAGGGTTTTATTGACTGGGTATACATAAGTACCTAATTCACTTACATGGTCGTCATACTTCCTTCGCCAGTTTATTTATTGGATAATGGGGTATATACATAAAATGTGCCGTCAGGTTCTAAACAAAGTATTGTATATCATGCAGGACCGTCACAGAAACAGAAACAGAGGACCGAAAAGAAAAGAGAAAGAAAAAAAGAAAATATTGCCATCTAAGTATTTAGAACGCCATAATTATACCATACTTACTCCTTACTCCTGCCTTCCGGTTTCCACGTGGTCGACTCTGAGCGGAGTTTGAAGGCCACATATGAAACAACAGGACACCAACAACATGGTGGTGGTGGGTGGTGGAGACTTTGGGATGGACTCAACGGGATGAAGAAATAACCTTGGGCCCCCCTCCTTCCAGGACGGGCATCAATAAAAGAAGAGAGACGAGCCCACCACATATACTGTAGGTCCCATCTCAGAGGGAATGAACAACGAAGGACAGACCTGCATTCACATTTCCGCCAGGACGAGGCTCTATCTAAATCGCGTGGTAATTCACGCTGCATCAGGCTGGTATAGTATTGGGTGCTTCTCTCCAGGCCATTATTCCATGCGGGGCTAGCTGGCTGAATGTCACAAGTAGAAGACAAAACAAAAGTAAATGATAGATAAAAAAGGGTATTTGATTACTCGAGACTTTCTTCTGAAATAGGGCCGAGGAATAGATTCCAGTAAGTATGTTACAAACTGCTCTTGTCAGAAACCTCTATCGTCAACTTCAAAAGCGTGCAAGAAGTCGACGCAGGTGGTCCAGTAGCTGAAAGCACAAATTCCTAGAATGGGACAATAAAAATCAAGCATGGATGCATTGCTTGCTAAGTCTTCTCTCTCTCTCTCTTCTTCTGCTGGTGGTCATGATTGTGGAGGACACATCCATCCAAAAGCTCAACTCCAGAATGTCCCGGAGGAGGTCATTAGTATATGAAACCCTGCCACGACTCATGTCGGGGAGGGGGATCATCGGAGATATCTCATATCCCCACAGCTAAATTATTATTAAATAATTAAAATCCATAATATGTAATCAATCCAGTGCATTATGATATCCCATCCATCCACCAATCAGCACCCGTCTCGTCTACAGAGTATTCCTTCCTTCCTTCCTTATGCAGTACATAACCGATGACCCCGTGAACTGAACAGAACAACAAAGACAACAACCGCAGCCAGGTAGGGTAGGCACAGCTGCAGCCTTTCAAAGGGAAATCCAAGGTCCAAGAAAGGGCAATGCCATATGTCCTGTCCAAATCCTGGACTGCGTACGCGGAAGCATAGTGACCCCGGAATATTATCCGATCAACTGATGAACATATCCGAATAATTATTTGTACATGCAAGTCCCCGGATTAAGGATATTAACTTATTCTATTTGTTTCGTAGCTATGTTCGTAGCTATGTTCGCGCTATTCTACTAAATAGCATTAAGTACAGGAGCCGTAAAACCTGTAATCAATGAAATCTAACGTACAGGTGTACAAGCGTAACCTCGTGTTAACAATCCCTTGTCATCAGATTCTCGTCCCATTCGCCGCAGTCGAAGCAAGCCTTCCGTCTATGCGTAAAAATGCCAATAATCGATACGCCTGCGTATTGAAATGTCGAACAAGAATCAAGCATCAGTAACATGACCATGGTCCCGGTACCCGAACGCCAGTGCTGGAGTCGAGATATGAGAATACAGATTCCCGCCCAATAAAAAAAAAGTGTAAATAATTGTTCGCATAGCGCCATCCGAAAAACTCCCGTTTTATCCGTGAAAGGGACCGAACATTTTTAGCTCCTAGGAGTGCACCTCTCAAATCAAGTATTGCAGAATTTCGAACTCCATCTGGAGCTCCGGTATTTAAGCCTTCAAAGAAAATAAGAACAAGGGGATCGGTTCGCCCTGCAGACACGCAACCTCCTGTTCGGTTTGGTAGGAATCATGCATTGTAACGACGGGTCATTCCGTTACTGTCATCAGAGCAATGTCGACAAGGTTCATCAAGGATTGTGGGGAAGAATAGTTGCATCAGAGGTGCGCCGGCGTATCATCAACCTCTGGCTCTGGCTTCGGCACCGTGGCTAGTGCTGCGACTGTGACCGAAGAAGTGAGGCCGATGGTACATATCCGCGAAGGAAAAATGATGAGAACGACCGCCGCCTCTGAGATGAACTTGCTGAGGTGAGCGTGGCGGTGGGGTGACGAAGTCGCCAGCAGTTGCGGACTCGTAGTCCGGCAGATCTGCATTGTTGTAAGGGGTCCTTGGAGCTGTCCGGACAGCAGTCTCATAGCTGGGAACACGACTAAGGCTTTCAATTTCATCGTATTGAGGATAAGGTGTGACCATTCCCGACGGAAGGTGGTCATGATCGACCTCATCGGAAGGTCTACGAGACAACTCCGCACCTCCGGGACTGTGCGAGTTGCTGTTGCGGTTCCCCGCATCCGCTTCCGCAGGATTGTCGCTGTTCATGGAATTCGCATGAAGGCTCGATAGACGGCTATGCAATGCGGACGCCGAAATGTTTGGCCCCATCAAGGCGTTCATCGAGGCAAGGTTCTCAGCAGAGAGATTCCGGCTCAGGGTGCCAAAGGGCGTGCCTGGCCCGCTTCCGTTTCCAGGGGTCCGGTAGCCACTGATATCGAGCTCGCTGTAGAGCTGATCGAATTGATGCTCACCGTAGAGCGGGGGAGCCTGCTGGGCCAGATCTTCTAATGCTCTCAGGGCAGCCTGAGGGTTCCGCTCTATCAGGTTGTTGTTCTCGTCGATGGGAAGGTTCGGCGAGATGAACACCGTAACGGGCAGGGTTGCCCGCAGCTGGAAACAAGTGTCAGTAACCAGATGCAAGTGACAAAGCTTGCTCCTCACTTACCTCACTAGTGTGACCATCCGGGTTGTGTAGCTGAACCCTGAACTTGAGCTTGTGCCTGATCTTGATCCCCTTGGTGTCCGCATCCTGGAGGCACTTGGTCAGGGTCTTTGGTAATTCCAGATAGCGGCAGAACTGGTAGCCCTCCGCCGACTCGTCAATGATCTCCAACTGATTCTCCTCATCCAATTCGTAATTGTCCGTGACGATGATCCTGGTGTTCTTGTAGGTGTTGCGGACGCTGTCAGGATCCTCGGGGTTGAGCGTTAGATCATGAGTTTCGATCAGCTGCGAGGTGATCTGCCCGATCCTCAGACCCTTCAAAAGAGGAATCAACTTGAAATCCACGCGCACGGACGTGCCAAAGATGACGGCCTTGGTTGGCGTACTGATGGAATATTCGATCTTGTTGGGCCAGATGTTTTCGACGGACTGGGAGGAGCGTCCGTCAGCATAGATACTTCCCTGGCATAGAGATGAGTCCAAACTTACCATTGCATGCACGAGCTCAAGAGCACTTGGGTCAAACGTCCGGATGATCCTCAAAGGCTTCCTGACAACGATGTCCTTTGCGTACTTTCTCCCTATCTCCGCCTTGAACCGGTATGTGATCCATGTGTCGCTGAGGCCCTCGATGCTCTCTGGCAGAGAACCATCCAGGATGACGTCGAAGGGGAATTCATAGTTGTCCGCGGGGAGAATCTCTGTTTTGCCCTTGCCGGCATCGCGAAACTTCCAGGTTTTCTCGAAGAACGAGCGTTCTCTCCAGGGTCTCCTGCCTCCTCCGGCCGCGTTTGCCGGGAGATGGTAGCTGGGACCGGAACATCAGCACTGTGGTCCGGGAACAAGGCGCCATCAAAGGTCCTGCTTACCAAACACGAGACATGCCCGTCAGATGGAGTTTCAGATGCTTTATCGTGAGCGGCTCGGACAGGCAGAGCACGACCGTGCCGCGCAAATGGACACTGGCGGCTTCATGCTCACTGCCGCGGAAGACAACATAGTCCTCATCCAGCCTGCGCACAAGTGTCAACCGGTTGCGCCATCATATGCGACTGAGATCTGACCCTGATCCGATGGAACTTACCTGATATCAAAGTACTTGGCGTGACTGGCACTTCCACCGCTGAAGAAGCTGAGCGCCATTGTGAGAGACCGACGCGCTGCGAGAGCGCGGCTGCCAGCGCAAAGGGCGGCGCAGAGAGAGGCGACAGGAGCCAGAGGGACAGTGAGTTTGAGAACAAAGGGGGATGTGGTGGTGGTTGGGAGAGGTTGAAGAGCAGACGACAAAAAGCTGACCGGCGACGAGATGGATCGGCCGGGCAGCACCACAAGGTGCAGGGCGGACCGGCGACGGGTCCCACTGCGCAGTGCCTGGTGGGAGGAGCCGTCTCCGTCGTGCCTGCCGGTTTGGCTTGTCGACCAGAGTGGCAAGGGCGGAGCCCGTGGGAGCAGGTCGGAGCTGCTGCGAGCGGCGGGNGGAACGGGCAGGAGGGACGGTGAGATGGCGATAGGCACCCAGCAGCTGTTGGCTGTCTTATAAGAGAGGAACAGGAGTTCGGATGCTGGAGCGAGCAGCTGTCCACATGGAGAAGAGTCGAAGCTCAGCGGTAGAAATACGTTACGTCAGGACCAGATACGGCACAGGACTCTGGGTGTCAGGGAAGAAGCAGCCTGGCCACGCGGATGCCTGGTCAGGTAAAGTACCAGACGACACAGAGCCTAGAGACAGGCACTATGGGCATGTCGTGATTGCAAGGCCGCCGGCCACTACCTGCAGCACGCGAGCGAGGAGACGGAGAAAACGGCAGCCAGAGCGATGCTTCGGATCGATCGTCCCCCGAAAGCTTGGCAGGGCTGGACCCCCTTCGGTCCACAGCCGCTGCAACCGCTCTGAGCAAGCACCGTACGATCTTGAAGGACAGCAGACTGTGGACTGATACGGAGCCCGGAGGACAGTCGACCGTCGGGTGGGTTGGGAACATGGGTGGCCGTGCTTTTTCCGCCCTGGGCAAACCCGGCAACCTCACGGCAAAACTCCTACGGCACTACTCTAGCACTGCTTGCAGCTACAGATAATAAGGAGCCACAAGGGGCACAGAAAAAGGCTTGCGCGTTGTCCACCGCGAACCAGGTGGAGAGCTCTGAGATCCCCTGCCCCAGCGGACTCTTTCAGCGCAGGACGCGAACGTCTTGTCCACGTCAAAGAAACGCCAGCATCGCATCAGTTCCCTCGACATCCGGAAGTCCAGAACATCACATCAGACTTGGAGGGTGCCAACGTCAGGAATGTGATACGCGCAGTGCATCTGTTCCCTGCAGGCTTTTTTCAGCGTTTTCCCAAAGCATCCGCCCGCTGCTGGCCCTTGCGCTGCACCGTCTCCGCGGACGTTCTAGAAAACCCGGCTCCTGCAGGACTTGATTGATGGATCGACGGCGGACAAAAAAACCCGCGACTTTCGTTCCATCAATAATAAAATAACAGGACCGCCCAAGGTCCTTCCGTTCGATCCGTTCTGGCGCTTTCCTTAAACGTGTGCCCTCGAGGGGACTGACCAGCGTGGTAATTCATATCATGGCATCTTCACCTAACTCAGCCAAGTATGAGGGGATGCATCCCACTACCCACATCTCTCGACGTGAGTCTTACATGGTAATACGGCGTGGAGGTTATTAATAATATCGACACCTTCAGACGGCAGATCCCCTGGAAGCGGTCCTATCTGTCTTCCGTCAGGTGTCTGTAATAATGGAGACTCGACTGCTGTTTGTTAATCATCAGAGGGGTTGGTCGGCCAGGAGGGTGGTGGAAACTGGAAATGCAGCCACGGTCGCGTCGAATGATGGAAAAGCGATAAAAAAAGCGTATTGCCAAGGATGGGAACACGATGACTCAGACCGCCGTGCGCTCCACTTCGATATGCTGGGTCTCGCACAGCCAACGCTTGCTGCATCCACTCGGTTCCATCAGGGTCTCGACACGGCCGACCCGGCCGGAACACTCCGAGCCTGCCATCACCGCACTTCACACCGTCGACTGGGCAGAGCAGAGAAAGCCGGCGGCGTCCATCCCGATATCGACCGAGCAGGTCATCCCGGTCGGGAGACGTCCTCGTGCTTCCGCCGACCGGGATCGCTCCCGTAGCCTCGAGCCATCCGGCGCTCGCGTCACTCATCCGCACCCCTCTTCTCGACACCGGTTGCACCGAGTATGCCTCGTCCTACCTTGCCCATCACCGTCGTGGCAGGGATAAGGCTCTCTCTCTTGCCCGTCTCCATGCTTCAGCACTGCTCCGTCCTCGTCGAAGATGCTTCTCCTCCCATCCAGGGACCACAGTCTAGAGCCAGGTTGGGATGGCAGACGCGCGAGCTTTGATATCGTTATCTGTGAGAAGTTATATTATATGCGCCCCACACCACCCTCCCAGCAGCGATCCACGCACCTACCTGCTTTCAGGTACCGACGGGCATCAACAGACCGAGCGAGAGTTTCGTCTGAGCCTGTGTGCATCCCATTCCCACCCGTGGCGAGAACAGCAGCATCAGAGCTGCGCAAGCTACATACATGGCAGCGATCACATCATCCGAGCCGGCGAAGTCAGTAGGGTGGATCTCTCGATATCACGACTGCTGCGAGGGAGATTATTCTGTGGCCAGTCAGAGACCATCGTTCCTCCATCCTGCCCCAGCGCACAGACACAGTGCAGCTTTCCGCGTCGCCTGCATGGCACGATGCACTCGAAGGGACTCCGTAGGCTTACCCTTGGCATCTCGGGGAGGAGCTTACCATATCCTCAAGGGTAGTTGCTTTTTTTTTCCCCTACATGGCGACATGCAACGGCTTCCTGCATGTGCAACCGCATGGCTAGCATGCAGATGCCAGTTCAGATCGAAACCGACGGTTGCGTCAGTTCTGTAACTGCCAAATCCCATCGCAGCGTGAGGAATCTCGTGCGTTGGGCGTGCCTGGCTCACTTCGAGAGGTGATATCAGCTGTCATCGGATTGGGCGCCAGGCAACCTGATAAGCTGCGGCAAGTTCTGAGGTCCAGGTTGCCTAAGCTCAAGTCTAGCGGAGCCAAGAGCTTCCTCGACCTAGCAATGGCTGTTTTGCAATCGAGCACGGACACCAGTCCTTATCCACCTAGGGCTTTTCCGCGCTCCTTTTTTTGCGACCTGTACGCGCTAGGTGGGCGGATGGTGGTCGCTATCGCAGATCCTGTCCTGGGTTCCCGGGTCTCCTGGCGGAAGACCCACTCCGTCAGATGGAGCTTCTGTCCAAGCGGCAAAGAGGCTACACCGGAGAACCAGATGGGAAAGCATGTAGAAAAACTCTTCATCATGCCGTTCCAGCAGCCAATTTTCAGGGGGGTTGAATTTTGATATCGTCCCTTGTTTCCAAACACCTGTTATCTCATACCACTGCTATGCACGTGCAAGTATGATCGCAGTGTGACTGGCCGAAGAGCTACCATTGGTTCGGACTTGGCCACCGATTTTCTCTCTTTTCCTCCTCCCCTCCTACCCCTCCCCCTGATAGTGGAAGGCTTACTGCACAGTACAGCAATCGTGCAGTCATCTTGAAAATCGCTCAGTTTTATCACTCTTTGTTCCTTTGTCTCTGCATGTGCAGCACAGAATAATGTGTCCCATGGAAATCTCTCGAATACTCCGTCAAAGCCCATGATCCCGGTTAATGTTATCTGTGTGAGATTAGCAGACCAATTATGACTGATGCGGGGCTTTTGGCCTCACCTCACTTTGGTGAGCTGGAAGAAGAATGTTTCCAGCTTATCAATCCGATTACTGAATATCGGATATGTTTATTACCTTCAATAGTCATCTGATTGTGGAAGGTCAATTGTGATTTCTCACGGCATGCGTTTGTCTCTTTTTTCCAGAGCTGCTTCATGGGAATGACTGTTTGCTTCGCGCCTGGCAGGAGAATAAATAAATCTTGCAGCTCTTTCCGCGTCTCTTTGACGTTCAAATAGGACTGGAGACCTTGCCTTTACGGCAGTCACAATGGGAGCTGTCTTTACACTAACAACGTCATCCCAGAGTTCTATCAGTTATAAACAAAACTACCCTTTTGATACTCTATCTTCTCTTTTATTGTAGGCAACGCCTGGGGAGAAATGGAAATAACTGTAGTGCACAGGCGGCTGGTCCCAGTTCGGTAGACACTTGACCATCCCTGGCGGCTGACTCTGCCACTCCGCCAGCTCTCCTTGTTTGGACTTCTCGCTGGAAATGTCAGCATGGTCATCGTCATATCCTCCACGCTCCTTCGTCTTCACGCCTTCTTCGCGAGGGTCTTCCCGGTTCCTCCCTATACGCATGATCCTTGGCAAGCAGCGTCGCTTCGACCAGATACCACCCCCCTTTCTTCGTTCTGCGGAGAATCAACTTCCTCGTCACAAACGGCGCCACACCGATCGACACCATCTTTCCCCAGCACGAATACGCCTGCAGCGGCTTGAAGACCTCGTACCTCACCCTGCTGGCGGGATCGCCCCAGAACAGCTTGTCTTTATAGCTCCACGACGCATCCTGCGGTATCTCGAGGAACAGATTCCCCGCCATGGAGCGCGAGATCCAGACGTCGTAGAACGCGAACCCGGAGATGATCCAGTCCAAGACTCTGGTCATGTGGGCGGACTGAGAGACGTGCTGGCACAGCAAACAGAGTTCGAGTTCATCCTCTGTACACAGCACGACATCGTTCATGAAGGTGACGATCGCATCCGATGAGTATGAATTTGTCTCTAAAGTGCCACTGTCGCGGTCGTCGAGTGGCGCCAGCGCCATGTTCTGCAGCTCAGAGAGCGTAGCGACCTCGTTCACACCCCGGGCTCCTTCCAAGGAGCTCATGTTGAGATGGAATCGCGCGCCTATCGACTCGATCCCGGCCCCGAGAACGGAGTGCATCTCCTACGTGCCGTCGTTGGAGCATTCCTCGTTCACAGATAAGGCGAGTACTCCGGATCCAAGTACCTCATCGTCCGGACGACGCTGCTCGTCCGACGTGGGGCGACCTCAACGGATTGGTGCAGGTGCAACGCAGAGAAGTGTTTTAGTTCAGTCTCCTCCTTCCTACTATGGGAATCGCGGCTTTCGCCGGTACGTACTGGGCCCATGCGCAGATTGCTATATCGTGCCCCGATCGACGTCGGGCACGCGAGTCGCGGGAAGGTTGTATTGTCGTCGTAGTTCACATGCTGGCGCGGATGTGCTTCGCCGCCTGCTCGGAGCTCATTTCTCCCCCAACTCGAGATTGATGGACTAGGGGCAGTAGCTGACTGCAGCTCTTTTGATTGAACACCATGATCATCAACTCGAACCGACATCTCGACTCGAATAGCCGTCCGAGACGGCCGTTCGTCACCATCTACAAGTATTTACTGATCCAGCAGTTTGAACCGAAACAACCCCGTCATCATCACCTTGTGCCAGTCGCTCGGCCGTGTTAAATCTGCACATCACTACCATGATTCTTATCCCGGTTCATATCATTCTCATTCACATGACCCCATATTTCATTCCCAAACCGCCTCACGCATATCTCGGTACCAGCGGATTGTGATTGTCACTGCTTAATTCAAATCACCAGTAATTGTCCCACTCCACTTGCTCGAGCTAGCTCGTGAATATGAACGAGACGCGAAGAACCCCCACACCCGCCCGCACTGCCAGGGTCCCCCAGGGTCGTTAGTTGCTCGTGGCTTATATTTCGTCGGATCTGAGAGTATATTCGTATTATATAGTATCATCTTGCCTGTCACTCACCGCTGGATGGGGGTCTGGTTCTGAAACTCTGGTGCTGCTTAAGATCTAGGGTAGCTACTCACATAACCTAGGTACATATATACCTATCTATTTATCTAACCTCCTTCAATACCTATTACCTAGTTCAGTTCTCTCCCTACAAGTATATGTGAGTAATTATTAGTAAATAATCGATGATCTGGCTCCGCGTCGTGTCGACCCGGAGTAACATCCGAGGCCACCCCTAGAACCCATCAATCCTAGTTAAAGTTATAAAAGAAGGGAGGCATCAGACGTCACATTCAGATGATTCCGTCCCTTGATTTCAAGAAAAAATGAGCAATAATATAAAAAGAGAAACCTGTTTGAACACAAAAAAGGTCAACGGAAGGTCCCACCGGGATTCGAACCCGGGCCATCGGAAGTTTTAAATCCACGCACCGACTTCACCGGTCTTTCGGCTGGTAGAAGTCACGTGATTCAAAATCCGAGGTCCTGACCACTAGACCATGGAACCGTCCAGTTGTTTTGGGGATTGATCGGATTTCTCTCAACCGGATTACGCCGGCGTACCTAATGTGTTAACCAGAACTCCAGGTGGATTCTATCCATCCATCCATCCATCATCCCCTTTGCTGTAATTCAAGGTGATCTTGATCTGAACCTGATTATTAAAGAGAGGAAGAAGGAAGTAGTGCGCAAGCATGGCGGATTTGTGTGACGCGACTCTCGAAAGCCCCGGTGGGAAGCAGGTAAGCAGGCTGAAGAGACGGGTGGGAGTGGAGGGAAGTGGGAAGGAATAATAGGGCGATGAAATAAATAACATGTATATTATACATAGACCAGAGTCTCATAAGAGAGTGAGGAAATCTCAGCGTGATGAATATACGATGGATGATATTGGAATGTGATACTTGATGTTGTGGGAAGCAGGAAGCAGGCAGGCTGACGCGCAGGAGGGCTATACATATATAGGCGAGGCTGCCAGCTGGGCCGGCTCGCTCCGACCGGGAATAAGCCATCATGAGCTTACCTGACCTGGGCCTGGCATATACGCAGTAAAAGGAAGAACCCTTCAGGTGTGGCTGACAAGGATGGAGGAACTCACACGTAAAAGGACATTGTTGAAGATGTTAATAAGGGTGATGGTAATCGAATGGTGCTGGAAAAGAAATAATGAAAATTCTAATAGTAGAAAGAAACCTGTTGAAGGGTATAATTACTCCAGCATCAGCTTCAACCAATGGTACGATGACTGACTGGGCCGTGTGAAATAGTCCGATAGAATGGCATTCGATTTTTTTTTCTCCCTTTTGCATATTGCCTGCTCTAGACATAGCCTCAGCTTCTGAAAGTACTAAGTATGTTCTGGACTTTTTTTAGCAGCATCTTAACACCATGAGAAACTGGTGATTCAAATGATATCGTGCAGTGCCTGGCAGAAATTAGATTGGCTTTGCTTTTTTTGGGTGGGTTGCTGTTAGAAGTTGGCTATTTCTACACAAATTGTCAATCTGGATTTGTACTTGGGCTCCATTCAAGCTCGTGGATCTGCAGCTCCGTCTCGGTCTTTCCTTCTTCTCTTATTATTGCACAGGTTTTGCCACGATCATCAATGTAGCCTCCTCCAATAAAAGTACTTCAACTGATCAGGGACACGCGTATTGTAAATATCATGGCCTTCTGGCAACCTCCTCCTCTGTACTACTTTCCCGCATCCAATCCACTCGATAAAAGAATTAGCCAACATGGAAGCCTCCTCCGAGTTCGAATATGGAAAATCGTCCAAAGTCTTGCCATTGAACAAGCTTTACACAGACACGGAAGCCGAGACACACTGTGCCGGATTATCTCTACGTGGCCTTTAATTTCCCAGCACTGCAGATGGTTCTCCAAAGGAGGCTCGATTCCCACATGGACCATGCAGCCAGAATCCCTGATAATTTGGTCAATCAAAGGTTGTACGTGCGTGTAGAGTAAGGTTGTGAAAGTTAGTATATTGTGGGCTTCTCCGTGCCACTGTGTTTTCATCAAGGGTCTGTAAAATTTCGGCCAGTAAGAAGTTCCACTTGGGTGACTGACTCCTGCTTTAATAGACTGGTCGACTACTTTGCAGTGGCAGGCACTATTGAATAGGACTCCCACAATCTTCCAAGTAGAGAGCAACTTGGCACTTGTCTTTCTCCTCAAGATAAGTTTAGCAAGTGTCTCAATTCCCTACTTGCTCCGGCTGGTCCACATATATGTCTCAATGTCACCAGAAGTAATGGTTAGTGCCAGAGAAAGCTCTCCTCCATTGCACAGCAGATCTTCCGTGTACAAGATCTGAGAAGATACATTTTTCCCCCTTCACAGTGCCTGCACAAAAAAGGAAACGTAAATCACAACAGAGTTGAAAGAAAGAAGGGAGAGATGCCTCTCTAGTCAGGGTCATAACTGCCGCAGATTGGAACAGCTCACCAGTTCCAATCTGTATTGCCGGTGACCATTTGTTTGCCCCCAAGGGTCCTAGAGGCCTCGCCCTCACATGATGTGATGTGAGGTGAGCATGACTGGAGTTCCCTCGGGACCTCACGACCCGTAGCTCCATCCCTCTTATCATCATCCAAGCGAAATATAGACCACCGGATCGTTGGCGGCGTAAACACCAAGAATCGAGCACACATGTCGTAGACGTTGCGGTCTGTGATATATCTGTCTGTGCGTCGTATAATCAAGCCTGGTTTTTTTTTGGATAATCAGCATCGAAGCGCTGAGAATTTTCTTTTTCTTTTTTCTTTTTTTTGCCTGTACATAGAATTAATTTTGCCTACCTCCAAGGGGATACGTCCGTCGTCATTGTACAGGTGGACGTTGCGACCCAAGGCAGGATTGGCTTGCTCCAGTGTCCTTGTTAGCATTGCGGCGGTGGATATATTATTACAAGTGTTATGATAGTTTGGTAGTTTGTATAATTGAAAGATGTAGGAATATGTACTGTACCTAGGTATCTGATGGCAATATCAGGAGAGGTTTTATCAAGAAAAAAATTAAGACATGCCCTTCACAAAGGCGATGCACGGTATACTACTAGTGGACCTAGATGGGTAGGTGAGTTATAGTAGATATAATGAAGTTCTCCAGTTAGTACGTCAAAACCCTTCTCCACTTTGTGATACTCTTTCTTCACAGCACATTAGTCTGACTCACTAGTCAAGTTAAATACATCATATAATGCAGATATCAAGTGAATCAAAAGCATCCATATTGCGCTAGCGGTCTGAAGCGGCAGAATTGGACGAGGTTTGATGAGAGAGTGTGTGCCTGGGCTCTGAGCTCGGGGAATATGGGGATTCATGGACATACGCAGGAAGGCATGAAAGTTAAAAAAGAGAGTTATGTATATACCTGATACTTGTAGAATTGGGCAGTCTCCCAAGGTTAGAAGACGGATGAAGAACAGGAGCTCCAGAGAAAAAAGTCTAGAGGTCACTATTTATGTTGAATTCTCCTCCTCTGACCTGCCCATGACTATTTTGGTCCTAAATCCTCACTGATTCTTCGACCTTCATCACAAAGTCCTACTTCCCGAAACCGCCTAATAAAGTTGGTACATTCCTTGACAGAACGGTTAGAGATCTCGGATCGGGGCATATAGAACCCTACAGCGGATCTATATCTGTGCAGGAAGCAGTAGATGGATGGTCATCACTTTGCCATAGCTCAAAATCTAATACCCTAACCGATAAATAATCAATTCCAGTACTGTACAGTAATGTGTACATGCATGTATTCCC
>JGI26051J44788_1000552_pt1 | contig 19572 bp, 10 predicted proteins | sample HigsolmetaGSP13D_FD_44788 | JGI IMG/M metagenome (IMG submission 44788) | reverse complement strand
CCGCCACGAGACCGGCTCGATCGACAAGTTCACGTACGGTGTCGCCGACCGTGGCGGCTCCATCCGTATCCCCCGCCAGGTCGCCAAGGACGGCAAGGGCTACTTCGAGGACCGCCGACCAGCCAGCAATGCTGACCCTTACCAGGTCACCGGTATCATTGTTGAGACTGTAAGTTCTCGTCGACCTCAAATCCTGTCATTCAGTGCTGACTCGATCCAGCTCTGCGGTGGCGTTTAAAAAAAAAAAAAAAGGAACCATTATGTCTTAACAAACTCGTATACCCTGGCGTCAACTAGGAGTAGAACAAGAGGGCGGCACGGCAGCGGTGGAAGAAACTGTAGATCATCTTTCCTTTCTGGTGATATATTGAGGGTTTTCCCTGCCATAGCCTGCTTTGTCTTTAATTCTCTCCCTTGTTGTTGAATTCCCCTTTTTAATTCCTGGTTACATCCTCATGTCGTCATGTTTGTTACGCGGAGCATAGATAGCTGGTTCTGGTAAATCCATACGGTCTAGTTAGTTCTTTGTACAGCATTATTCTTTATTTGGTGCGTATCCGATACGTGTACCCCGGATTCGAGTACGTCATGGGTGGGTAGTCGTGTTACTTGTATGCAGTGGAACGTGTCTGATCTGGGGATGGTTATGGTATGACAGACTGGAGCGGACATCTCATCTCAGCTCAGCTCAGCTCCTGTGCTGAACGAACTAAATAATGTAGCCTGCCTGCTTCTCATCCGAATGAGTTTTGAGTCATGGTTTCTTGTGTTTTTATCTACACGCTTTGGGTATTGAGTCCTGGGCGAGCTGGGTGCCTGGCGGGCTGGCTGGCTGGACTCCTTGGAGCTTAGAGTCGAGACTGCTTGTATGTGCTGTACATGTACTGTACATACATAACCTTTGCTTGCTTGTCTGCCTGGTTGTCTGGGATCTGGTTGTCTGCCTATTGTGCAGGTATGTAGGTGGTAGGTTAAGTAGGTAAGGTAAATACAGGTAAATAGGCACCGGTGCGAAACGAATCGGATTGGTTTCTCTATATTTGATTGATTGATTGATTGGTTGGTTGATTGGTTAATGGCGAGAAGAGTAATGTAATCAAGCCTGGCTCAGTGTGAGGATTTTTTTTGTGGTATCTTTGCATTGCATTGCATTGCCGCTGGCCTTTTTTTGATATTGATTCTTTAGCTTGTCCCCTGCCTATGTATATGTACCGTGGACAGTACTACAGTCTACTGTGTACTGTGCTTATTATTAGGTTGATTAATCTTAGACGATTGACTCTGTGTGTATGTATGTGAGTGAGAGCGTGAGATTTCTCTATCTATACCTACCTACCTAACTTTCAAGGTATGTACTCTGTAATGTACAGTACAGAGTAGATAGATAGTAGAGTAGACGGGAACATGGCTAATCTATTAGTCTATCTGTTTATCTACATTCTACAGTATATATATAGCTGGACCTAACTAAGGTTAGGTGACTAGGTAGGTTGTGACTTCTGTGGTCAGCGCTTTTTTTTCTCCAGCTCTCTACGATAACTAACCTGACCCTCTTTAATAATAGATGGTGTTGTTTTCTGTCTGCCTGTCACTTTCTCTCTTCTTCTGTTCTGTTCGGTGATCAGAGGGTTAGGGGTTAGGTAGATAGGATCAATGTTAAGCTTGAGGATTTGGATTTTTTCTCCTTTTTCTGTTTATTTTTTTTTCTCTTTCTTTCTTTTTCTTTCTTTTTTTTTTAAAAAAAGTTGTTGTTGAATTCAGTTTCTGGATTTAATTGAATAAAAAACATCATTGATAACACCCATCTGTCTCTGTACTGTACACATCACATCACATTACTCGTGGGTAGAAAGAGAGAGATCCCGCCCAGTCAGCTGCTATGGAACTTCCGTCGTAACTCACTAAGCCTCTACGTAGAGTAGGGAGGGTGGCCGAAGGAAAGGAAGACAGTACGGCCACGTAATAGCCTAGGAGAGAGTAAACAAAGAAAAAAATATCGATTTACCCGACGCGTATACATGAAGAAGATAACACAAAGGAAGGAAAGGAAAGGAGTATTCGAGGATCACCCTGGACCTGGTGTATACCCAGCGAGAACAGAACCCGTCGAGCAGCCTCCTAGGCAAAATGAATCTCCCAAAACGGCACGTAGAGAGAGATACCTATGAGGTAGAGTTGGGTTCTAGGGGGAAAACAGAGTGCATATATATATATGTATATATACCGAAGATTAAGTCTCCCTCAGAGGGCCAGAGGATCCAGAGGACCTGCCTGCCAAAATTGCTCCGATACACCCATTACTGCATGTCTGTTTGTGACAAGTTGCGTCTTGCTTAATTAATTGGATCCAACATTCCACTGACTTTCAGAATCGCTGATGCCCGTTGCATTTGCTTATTTTTGGCAAATATCTTAGTTGTTCTGTGCGATATCCATTCTGGAATTTAGTTAATATTACGCGCAATTAGATTAAAATCGTCTCGGTGATTATTAGGAGACATATCCAGCTTTCTGAAACGAACTTTTTTTTAAAGCTGAAGAAAACAGAAACCACACGTAGCCATTTCTCCAACGAAAGATTTCAAAATGTCGGGTATCTATAAGTACAGTCTGCCGCTGCAGCGGCTAAAAGATGAGGCGGATCAGTCATGTCGAACTTGTCTTCAGGACGGAGAAGAGAGAGATATACCGAAAACTCCCGGACGGATTTGAAACTAATAACGAATCCTACTTCTTGAAGAAGCTTGTAATCTTTTGTGACCTGTCTGTCTGCTGGTTTCCACCCGAGGCTTCCTTGCGTGTTGCACTCCGAGTTTTCCTGGTTGGAGTGGTTTCTCTCGCCTCGGGAGGGGAGACTGAAACCTTCCTCTTTTTCTCTTGGGAAGGGGTGTCTTTATCATCAGCGTCGCTAGGGGGGTGTTCCCTTTTGATTCCCTTCGTTGAAGGGGTTTCCGTTTCTTCTTCCTCTTTAGGCACCGGCACCGGGGCATTATCCTCGCTCCATTCGTGGTCTTTCGTCTCGCGCTCCTCTGTTTTATCATGGATGATCCTCGTCTCCCGATCACCTGTAACTTTCTCAGGAGCCAGAGCCTTGGACATCTCTTCGTCCGTTTTCCCCTCCTTCGCTTTCTTGCCCGCGTTGGCGAAGAAGCTGGCGATGCTCTTCTTGTTCTCCTTGCTGTCTAGCGGGAGTATGAAATCGGGAGAGTTGTTGCCGACTTTCCCGACCTCCTTGGGGACTGGGTAGCATTCCAGCTCGCCCTCGTAGGGCTTCAGGAGGGACTGCAGCTCCTTGGACCAGGTCACCCGGGTGGGGTCCAGCCAGGTCTTCATCGCGTCGCTGCCGGGTTCGAGGATCACGGGCATCCGGTCGTGGATAAATCTGAGGTAGGAGTTGGAGGAGGTGGTGATGATGGTGTATGTGTATACTTTCTCGTCGGATCCTGTTGCCAACCTCACATCAGCGAATTTATTCATAAATGCCGTTTTCGCTTCGGAGATGAAATAATCCAGACAATTGATCGCATATATGTTATTATCATGGTCGTACCTTCGAACTTGACACAGTCCCACAGTCCAGCAAAGTACATGAGGTCCCCGTCCTTGCGCTTGATGTAGTGCGGAATCTTCTCCTTCCCCCCGGGGCCCTTCTTCAGCCACTCATAGAACCCCTGGCAGACGACGACGCAGCGCTTGCGTCTCTTCATGCTCGTCCACATGCCTCGGTCCTCGATCAGCGAGTCATCGCGGCAATTGATCGTGCGCATCATGGAGCCGTAGTCGGGCTGGCGCTTGGTCCAGAACGGGATCAGCCCCCACTTCATCGCCTGCAACTTGTATCGGATTTTCTTTTCCTGCTCGTCGAAGAGATCTTCTTGAGCGATGATTTTAGCACTGTTTTCTGCTGCTTCATGCTGCTCTTGCAGTACCCCGTCGACGACGGCATCCTGCTGCCCTTCCTCGTAACCGCGGTCTAGCGTGTCGGCGCGGTAGACGACCCCGTTGTAGCCTGGCGCGAAGTTGTAGGTTTCTCTCACTTCGTCATCTTCGGGCGCGTCGTCAACAGGCATTCCCCGTTGCTCGAGCCTTTCCCGAATGTAGGCCAGGCGCTGTAGAGAACGAAATCAGTAAATGGGAATGGCTTTTGAGGGTTTATTTATTGGTCGAGACGTACAACCCCTAGAGAGTATCGTCCACACATTTTTTTTGAGAATACACGGCCTAAAGGAATTAAGGGCAAGCAGATGCGCCCATGAATAAACGCGTTTAAAAGCAATGGTTGGATGCGGCGTCCCTCATTGCGCGTGCGCGCGGTTAGGAGATTCCCCGCGGATTTCCAATTCCAGACGTCATACGCGGAGCTTGGACCATCGGCGACCCGATCAGAAAACGAACTCCAACCGTGCGCATCTCCCCGATAATAATAACTGCAGACAACGCTCTCTCTGCCTGCCCTGCCTTTGAGCCGCTCTTTTTTCAATCAACTCTGTCCTATGCGTTGTCCAGGCATCCAGTCAAGAGTCCTTGTATCTATGATTTTTTTGAATAATTAAATTTTCTCTCGTTTCCCTGGCGGCTCAACTGGCCATGTTCAATCGAGCCTCGCGGCGCATTCCTTGCGCCTTCAACCCCGCGAAGATACCACATCACCACGCATCGTCTCGATCGCTCTTCACCACCAGCAGACCCAGTCCTATCCGTTCTAAATATGGTCGCCAGCCAACTTCATCACAGCTTCTTCCCCCGACGCAATACCCGCGGACCCAGGCCCGCCTCCTCACGTTCGTCCAACGGGTGAAACGCGGCCTCCGCGAAGGCTCCAGGGGCATATGGCGCAAGAACCCCATCCTCTTCCCGTTCGCGGTCGCGTCTGCCGTCAGCGGGGCCGCCTTCTTCGCATACGTGATCTACGTCAAGGTCACACGGATCGATCCGCAGTTCCACAACTTCCCGCCCGAGGTCGCGGATGCCCTGCGCAGCGCCATCTACTGGACCGAGATCGACCTGAAGCCGACCAAGGCGCTGGAGTGGTACAAGGAGGCGCTGCGCGTTGCGCTGGAGAAGGGGATGCATCCGTTCTCGGATGAGGTGGTGGGCATCAAGCTCCAGGTTGCGCTGATGCTAGAGAAGGCGGGGCTGGTCGACCCTGCGGTGGAGGTCCTGGAGCGGACCAAGGCGGAGTGTCTGGACTGGGTGGAGAGGGGGAGGAGAAGGAAGATGATCAGGGATCGGGAACTTGCGGGCAAGAAAGAGAAGGAGAAGGAGAAGGAGAAAGAGACGATTACGATCGACGATCCGGATGTGCTCGAGGCGGAGCGGAAGAGAAAGGAGCAGGAGGAGTGGGAGGAACGGCAAACCGACAAGATACTGAAGAAGGTTGTCGGGATGCATATCAAGCTCGCGGAGCTATACGCGAGCGACTACATCCAGGACGAGAAGAAAGCGGAGGCCGCCCAGGTCGCGGCCGTCGAGCTGTGTCTCAAGGAGATGAGGCGGCGCCAGAGCCTCGGTCTCCCCGTCGGCGGCGGGTCTGCCGACAACGACGCCTGGATGAATCTCACGGAGATCGCGACAGCCATGGAAGAGCTGGCCTCGACCTACTCGAAGCAAGAGAAGCACGAGCTCGCGATCCCGCTCTACATGCAGGCGCTGGCCATGATCAAGGAGCATGAGGGCGAGTCCACGACCTGCAAGCAGGTCGTGCTTCTGAACAACGTTGCCAGCGCGATGGCGGGACAAGCGCAGAAGCCCCTGCGTGCGTCGAAGGTCAACCCGTCGAATCAGCCTTTGACCCGCGAGCAGATCATCGATTCCGCCAAGCAGTGGGCGCAGAAGGCTCTCGATGTTGCCGCCAAGATTCAGCCGCCCATCAGAGACCAGGACTGCGACGTATCGTGCGTGGCTGCAAGCTATAACCTGGGGGAGCTGGCTGAAATGCTGGACCAGCATGGGGAGGCCGAGAAACGGTATCGGGAGGCGAAGGCCCTGGCTGAGGGGATAGGATTCGAGGACGGCGTCGCGAGGGCAGATACGGCCTTGAAGAGGCTAGCAAAGAAGAAGTGAAGAGTCGGCTCCTTTCTCTTCTTATATACGGACATGTAGCATAAACTGTATAGAAAATCTTCCGGATGGCCCAGTCTGGCTAACGGTCAATTCCCAATGAGTCAGGTTTCCCACTCTACAAAGGGATTTACATTACAGTACAGAATTAGGAGCCACATCATGCCCTAATGCTGGTGAAACCCGATATCCGGTGGTATAGGCCGATCCCTGAAGGGCTCGGAGAAAACCGACCACTCGAGGGTCTGGAATGAGAGCAATGAGGATATGAACTTTTTGATGTCTTTATGAATGGTATTAGAACATCACACGGCATCCTTCTCAAGGTTCCAGACATTCGATTTTTATGAAATCGAGTAAGCCAGGCATGTCAGGAAAATCCGGCCACGGAAGATCTTGGTCCGGTCCAGAGTGTTTTCATTGCTCATCGCTCATCCATCCCAACCATTCCGTTCCTCTTTTTCATCCCTCCCTTCCGCAACGGTCCTCATCTACGCCCGCGACATAACACCCCAAGCGCGGATCTTGTTGTCGGTGTAACCAGCGAACAGGGTCTGGCCGTCCGCGGACCACGCCAGGCTGACACACTCCGGCTCGCGGCTCTTCTTGCCCTTCTCGACGTACTCAGGCTTGAGCTCGTCAACCTTGCTCTTCTTCTCAAGGTCGAAGATGATGATGCTGCTGCTGGTAGCGGCGCAGAGCCAGTATCTGTTGGGAGAGAAGCAGAGGGCGTGGATCTCGTCACCGGCCTGGAGGGAGTAGAGGTGCTTGGACTCGTTAAGGTCCCAGAGCATGGTGGTGCCGTCCTTACCACCGGAGGCGCAGAGGGAACCATCGGGAGAGATGGTAACGGTGTTGATGTAGCCAGTGTGGCCGATGTGGTCGGTCTGGAGGCGGCAAGTAGCGAGGTCCCAAACCTGGAGATTCAATATTAGCCAATTGGCGCATAAAAAATCTGACGGAGCCGAAAACAGCAATTGATATATAAATAGACGGTCCATCAGGGTATGTGGTGTTCGTTTGTCTCATAGCCTCTCTCAAGGCTCTGAAGTAGCAAATACAATGCAAAACATCATTTGGACCAAAAATTCCAGGGAGCACTGAGTCAATTGGACAAAAACGCACCTTCACAAGCTTGTCCCAGCCAGCGGACACGATGACGGGGTTCTGAGGGTTGGGGCTGAAGCGCACGCACGACACCCACTCGGTGTGGCCCTTGTCGGTGATGGTGTACTTGCAGTCTCCAAGGGTGTTCCACAGCTTGATCGTGCGGTCACGAGAGGCAGAGACGATCTGGCGGTTGTCGGCGGAGAAGGAGACAGAGAGGACATCGTTGGTGTGGCCAACGAAGGTGCGGGTGGTTTCACCGGTCGAGAGCTCCCACAGACGCAGGGTCTTGTCCCACGAAGCAGACAGCGCGTAGGCACCATCAGAGGAGATGACCTGCAGCGACAGCGGTCAGCCATATCTCCGCCCAAATCTCTCAAAAAGACTCTCCAGAGCGTACACAGTCGGAGACGATGTGGGAGTGGCCGCGAAGGCTTCGCTTCGGGTAACCGTAGGCCTGGTCGTCTCGAGTGAGGTTCCAGATGATCAGGGTCTTGTCGCGACTCGCAGAGAGCAGCATGTTCGGGCTATCAATTGCAGTCAGAATCCATTGCTCCTCGAGCAAACGACCAATGTGCGACTGGTCCCCTTACTTCTCGAGCGAGGTCGCCAGGGCGGTAACCCAGCCATTGTGGCCCTCGAGGGTTCCACGGAGGATCAGCTGCTCAGCCATGATCGGGAGTCTGGAGAGATGCAGGAACCTCGAGACGGAGGAGGAGGAGGAGGATTAACGGGCGGAGCGATGTCGTTGACTCTGGGGCTGGGATAAATTCACAACGGCAGCAGCGAAAAGCAAAGCAGCGAGTAAGGTGCCCGGGTAAGCCCTAAGCGCACTTTGCGCGGTTTGTGTGGGCGCGCGCGAGCCCTAAGCCTAAGCCTAAGCGAGGGGCACACGCGCACGTGGCTTGGTCGGCGCTTAGTCAGCAGCACCTCGGCCCCGGAGGTTTCCGCGCATCCTGATTGGACGGGTATAGATACCTACCTAAGGCACACTGGATATCTACTGCACAAGTTCGAGATATCTCACCTGGACTACCATCGTATCATTGATTATCATTAATATCATTAAGAAAAATAAGAGCGTCTCTCATCTAACTCTTCCCATCTAAGATCTAGGTCTTTATCATCCCAGCCCATTTGTGTACCGGTTAATACATAGAAAAATGCGTCATGTAGCCAACCCGGAGGCATTGCGAAAGAAATAACCGATTATTAACCTCCACTAGAATCTATAATGCTCTCCGCGTAGGACATGATTTGCGGCTCTAGTTGCCGCCCAGTCTGTGAGTGCCTTGATGACATCTAGGATGCCAGTGCTGCCCAGTCAACTCGTGGATTCCCTCCGGTATGGATTGCTCTCTGTACCAGGTTCATGAGTGGCCGCTCGTCAGTAACGCCCGGTCCACGTAATTGGCGCGGCGAGGAAATATTCCCAGATTCGGAGAATTCCCCAGTTGGGAATCTTCCAATCTGACTATTTATATAGCCATCTCTTCTTTGACGGACCAACCAGTCCGCTCACGATCGACACCCCGAACTGGAATACGGAAAGCATGGGTTGGAGTCCGCAGCAGTCTGATGGAGCTGTGAGAATATGGTATTCCAGTCGCCATGACAAGTTTTCCAGACGCCCACTGGACGTCCAGAATCCGTACGAAGCATGGAGGGCCTCAAAATTGGTATGCACTGCTTTTTAGTGCACTTTCTGCGGCTTGTCGTTATATGCCGTGCAAGTGCGCTTCATGTTGTCCGCAACACGTAATGGAAAAGTCGATCACAGGAAGATAAGTGACTTCGGAAGCCATGGCAGCGAGAGTTCTGTCGCCTGGATTGGGAAGGCGCTAGGACCAGGGACCATGAATTTTTCTTCGCATCTCTCGTAGAACTACCTTTGACATTTTCGAATGGCAGAAACAATTCGAATTGGTCTAAGAAGACAATCCCTGCAGTTTGCGTACGGTGATGACAAGCACGCGATCACCGTCCTGATTTGCGTATGGATTGTCCGGCAAGGCAGAAGATGGCCCGTTAAAATACGCAGCATCCATACCGGGAGAATAGATCGTTCAAGGCCTTGATAGAGTTGAGTCCTTCAGGGTCCATGCCGTTTCAGAAAACGTCTGTAATGATTCGATCCCATGTCCTTTCGGCGGCGTCTGGCGGTCTGAGTGAATCGATTGAGCTGGTCGAGGAAGAGAAAGCACGAGACCCTAAAGGACTACGCTTAGCGGAAAATGTATGCTCCCGCGATAGCATCGCGTTCAAACTGGCCTTGAGCTCAGCATTCTCTCTCTTTAATCTTGCATTCTCCTCCCTTAGAGAGTCCAGCTCTCGCAGCGATCGACTGTTCGATTCAAGCTCCGCCATCATTGCTCCTAGTCGATGAAGTAAATCCTGGCGATACTCTTGGTGAGGCGGAAAGCCTCCATACTCTCTTAAGAACTCTCTTGCCCGCCCAAGAGGGTCAAGTGTCGCTGGGAACGAGGGAGGGCCCAAGATGCTTTGTCGGCCGCCAGGATCCGGAGTCAGTTGTATCTGCGGGCATCTGAAGCCCAAAGGAGTGCCTCCTCTTGCTGCTGGTGACCCGTGGTCACTGCCCGAGTTGTGAGCCAAGGAAGCGGCGTGCCTCTCTGCTTCTGTCACGCTGGGAGAAGCGCTCCGTGAAACATTGGCTGATGGTACACGGGAGGAGGGTACCTCTGGAGGCGAGATATCCCACTGCTTCTCCCTGCAGGAAGGGCAATGGAAACTCTCCAGGGTGTCCACTGCTGGCAGCTCCGGAAGGCATGAGACATGATAAGATCTACAGCACGTCTTGCAGAAGATCAGGTTGTCTGGCTTTCGACATTCGGAGCAGATGAAGTTGTGAGGTCTTCCGGCTTCTATAAAGGCGTTAGCCTATCCAAGCCAAGAGTTGAAAGCTCTCGATCTCGAGGTAGACTGACTGATCCATTCAAAATAAATCTGGCTCTGTTCAGGCCGGGAAAAGGCTCGCGTGGTGACGCTCCCAGACGTCAAGGGCAAGGCACCGCGCGTATTTGGAGCTGCCTCTGCGCTCAAGCCATTCGGCGTCCCAACGTCGCCAGGCATTCGACGCTTGACGGCCAACTGGTCCCGGTCTGTCAGCCCGGGACGACCGAGAGGAGAGACGGAGCCGAGTCCCGATGGGCGGAGCATGGCTGACTTATATCCCGCGGGGATATGCTAGGCAACATGCAATCCGCCCCTTGAAGCCGGCCTCAGTCTCGGGAGAGGCATGGCGTCAAGGCGGGGAGAGGAGATAGTTCTGTTTCTGCCGTTGTTTCTGGCGGGCGGTGGAGCGCGGTGGAGCGCGGCCGCGGTCGAGACGGGCGCCGCGCCCGAGTTTCTCCCGGGCCCCGGGCCTAGCCGGTCACGTGCGGGACACTCCTGATAATCGATCCCTTCGTGCTCCCCTCGACGAACAGCACCTCGGGCGGTAGTGCTGTTCCCTGGCGACGATAAGGTGTCAGCGCGCTGCCTGGTCCTATAAGACCGGCCATGTCCTCTTTTTCCACGTTTCCCCGAGATTTCATGCTTTTTTTGAAGCGGATTGTGCGACTTCCAAACCTGGGCTCATGCAATACCACACCAATACCCTAACTTTCTCTGTTCGGTTCTGACAGGCCTGGGAACACCACTCTGCCAACCACGCAGAAGAAAAGAAGGTGTATTTATTGCTGTAGAGCATCGGTGATAAAGTGCAATGCCCGGGGTCCCGTCCAACAGAGCTTGTGAGCGATGTAAACAGCGCCATCTTAAGGTTCGTTCTACCTGGAGATTCTTATGATCATGCTCGGCGGCTCAGATAAATCAGTGCGATGAGACTCGCCCGGGTTGTCGGCGTTGTGCTGCTGCCGGCATCGAATGCCCAGGCTACGTGCAGACACGTAAGTTTATAGACGAGGGTGCTACCGTAAGACGTCGGTATGCCCCGTACCAGAAGAGCACGCCCAAGTCCAGTTCTGCTTCTACGGCCTTCACAGAGACGGTGAGCCTTCCTGATTTTTGACTCCTGTGATCTTCTCTCATTGTTCGTCCAGGCTGTCCGTGAGAATGCCTCGAGTCCAAACAAGCAATCGAGACAAGAGGCACTGGATGCCGATCGCCAGGGCACTGAATCGCATGTCGCCGTATCTCCCGTCCAGCAAAGCCGGTCAGAAAATGGCTCCTCCGCCGGGGAAGCAGCGCAGCAGACTGGAACAGGCAATTCCGGCCCGGATGCTGCAGAGAGTGGTCCAGCTAATTTTGGCTTTGAGCTCTCCCTTCCAACTGCTGAAAAGTGTTCGCCCCAGCAGCCACAAGGCCTTGGCAGTATCGTTGGTCTGGAGACATATGGCGAGGAAAACTCCAGTCCCTTGCCCAGGAGCGACGCCCTTGGTCTATCAACTGGACCTTATAGTAGCGCACTGCTCAGCACCCTGAACTCGACATTCACGACAACATTCGACCAGCACGCATCTTATCCAGCGCTTCAATCACCCGGTGACTTGTTACCTCAAAAGAATGACGACAACGAATTCTCTGACATTCTCTCCGAATTCATGATAGGCAGTGAACATGAAATGGCTTTTCTCATGAGACACTTTTCAGAAGTTCTAGGACCATGGTAAGCCTGGCAACGTTCAAAGGAAAGTTTTCTGGATTGCTTATGGGAGCCGCAGGTTGGATCTCTTCGACACAGGAAGATTTTTTTCATCTCTTGTGCCAATCAGGGGGTTAAGCAGTCCACTTCTTAAGTATGCTGCTGCGGCTGTAGCCGCAAAGCACTTGGGTCGAGTCAAGGGAGCAAAGCTCCTTTTAGGAAGTGGGCTGTTTACTCGCCCGGCGACTATGGAGGTTTACCCAAATGCCTCGCGAGTCGATTGGTTCTTCAAAGCAGCCAACTACTATCATCAAGCCATTTTTTATTTGAAGCAGGCTCTTCCAGGCGGATTCACATCTGCACAGTGTTCCGATGCTCAAGAGACACCTATCCGGATCGTCAACCAGTGGTTGAGTCTGAACTCTGTGACCACAGGGAACATGTCACGTATGGAGTCGACACCAACTGCCGCAACGCTACCATCAACTACGGCAAATATCGATGACCTGTTGGCTACTGCGTCCATTCTTTCCCTTTATGAATTCCTCGACGCGCCTGGACCGGAATGGGAATCGTGAGTCACTTTCATATCTATTGCCTGAGATTAAATGAGGTCGCACACTAAATGTTTCATCACAGGCATTTGAACGGACTACAGTCTCTACCAGAATATCTCCAGCCAACGACTGCCAATGTACAGCGTAACTCATCTGTATTTTCACAGGCCACCAGGGCTGCATTCTGGGTTTTTGCTCGTGAAGACTACGTGGCATCTTACATCAACCGAACGAAAACACGGTTAGATCCCGAAAATCTGCAAATTTGGCGAGCTGCTGGGATACCGATCGACGAGCAAGGCATTCTTCGGCTAGAGAACGGCGCCTCCCTTGGGTACCAACAAGAACCACCACCATTGACGAAGGAAGACATGGCGGCAAATGGCCTAGTCTGGCTCTTGTTGAAACTCGTCAATTTCCTGGCTAAAAGCAAAGAGTCGCAGCTGGCACAGTGGGCAACACCGTCATCCGTGATGTCCAACGGCATGGATTCGCCGCAGGTTTCTACGCCTCAATCATCCTATCCCGCAACCACCGTATGGCTGAAACTCTGTTGGGAGTTTCAAACCTGGTTTGACGGTCTGCCAGAGACATTTCGCCCTTGCATTCGGCTCGAACAGCCGAGGGATCTGTCCAGGTCCCCAGACGCGATGACACCCCTCCCGTTTCCCGAGATATTCTACAGTGTACCGACTTGCGCCGCTACCATGCAGCATTATCACTTCGCCCGCATCGCACTTTTGCTGAACAGACCTCCAGACGTGGTCACGGGACCTAGCACCGCGCGTGACCGCTTGCAAGGATATCGAGAAGTGACGAAAGAGGTCGACCATCGTTGCCGGGAGATCTGTGGCATTGCATTGGGGCGACCCCAAGGTGCTGTACGAATCCATATGGTGCAGCCACTGTTCGTTGCGGGACAATGCCTCGAGAGTCCGGAAGAACGACAGGTCATTGTCGACCTACTACGAGGTATCGAGGCTGACTTGGGATGGGCGACAGACTACCGGGTCAAACAACTACAGGCTGACTGGGAGCGATAGTCCTGGAAGGGTTTTGAGCAGCATCCATCTTCTCTTTCCGATTTCTGACGAATAGAACTGACCGTCACTACCACTGGCTTTGGCACATCTTGCGGTGAGCGCACTAGCTGCATATCAACCAGTTGTCTATGATAGAGGAAGCACGGGGCACCAGCGACTTAAAAACGTGACTCAAATTGGCTAGCTCTGTTATTTTGAATCTCACTTGCGCCAGGTTTGATCTGCAACGTCATGGTCGTCAAGAGGACAGTGCTTCGACAGACTTATTTTGCGGCATTTTTTTAATCGGTATTTTTAGAAAGAAGACTTGCAGCCAGTGGCTGCGACACATGCGACGGACTTGATGATCTCGTCCATCGGCCTATTCATTAACTTTCGAAGAGCAAACACGAGCTATTTTTTGAGGATAGATATATAAAACCACAGTACGAATATTCGTGCTCTCTGTCACGGTCCAGAGATTTGACGTTTTCTTTATATGCAGCGCATTACTAATGTCTCGCGAGTCAGTCAATCCTTTCCAGTTTCCATTTTTCTTCTGGCAAGAACAAGAAGGACGGTCTTAGCTTGACACCGTCCCACAGCGCTATTCTCCGATTGCAGAGGATGACGTTATCCACCGCCACCAATAAGGTTGGCTCGACAGGGCTTCCAAGTGTCGGAGACTAGAATTGTGGATTCTTTTCGATTCAACACTATCTCTTTCTCTAACGGAGTGGGTGGGGGTACATGGACTGGATCTCTGGGATATATTTGGAAGTATGGGGCTGGGTCTTATAGATAGATATACTTTAGAGATATAGACTAGATGGAAGGGGAAAGGATCTGATGACTGGCATGAATCGTTTCTCTTGGAATTGGATCCTCGGTGCAACTTCCTCATAACATACCTGGTATAGAAGCGTCTGCAACCTGCAACGATAGTTATGTATATAGACGTCCCATACGGAGTACTATGCCATGCCCAACAAGAGCTCAAGGGGTTATTAGGTTAGCCCCTTAATCTTTCCTTCCAGAAGTCTCCAGTCTCCATCCAGTCTTCCTGCTCCACATCTCTAACTACCTGCTGCGCCTCACGAAAGATGGTCTTATCGGGAGGGGACCCACACGCAGCAGATCCTCCTAGGCTCCTACTCCGATGACACATCGAAGTTGTTTATGTTTATATTCATAGAGATTCACATGCATAGCTTTGTTGAACGTATCACAGTAGATATTATTACTACAATACGGAATGCAGCACAGCACATACTTAGATTGCAATTTCAATGAAGACAACTGGATCAAACAAACAAAGGAAAGAAAGGAGAGATCTATCTACTATTTATTACAATCAGGCCCTGGACCCTGCATATGATCTCATACATCCCACCTTAATTTACCTTACCTTACCCACCTAGGCAGGTAGTTAGGCATTCCCATCCATCCATCCATCCAGTCAACTGGTCATGATGATATGTCTATCTCAGATCACATCTGATCAATGAATAACCCGACTTTCGTCCATTCCAGGTCCAGTTACGCCCATCAGTAGGTAGCTCTCTAATTGATGCCTCTAGGTTACTTACTGCAAAACATGGATGGTTGTTGGACAAACAGAACTATGATACATTGAACCGGATAAATATATTTTCCATGACCTACCTACCACCTTACACAGACATCAGCAGAACGGCTCAACTCCATCCTCCACAAGAAAAACTAACACACACTCGTCATCCATCCTACCCGGCCACAAGAGAGAATAATAATAATAATCAGGGATCTCTGGGAAATGGAAATCTATGCCCCGCGTCACTTCGAAGTACTGTGCTGTACCTAGGTAGCCACCATCCCGCAACGGGAGAAACTCTCCGACTCCCGCCGCCCATCGGACCTCTACTAGTAGGCTAGGGGCCTAGGGCTAGGAGCCGTAGCCCGGCTAAGGCTGAGCCCCATCTGCCCGACGGCGATCTGGAATGATGATGGAATCTGCCATGGTGGATATGCGCGCCGGAACTACCCGCCGCGCCCCACCACCTAATATATTCAATCCATCGACGATTCAACGCTTCGACGGCCCGGCGGTCCGTGGTTGGGTTGAAGGTTTCAAGTTTGGACATTGGACCGTTTTGGGTTTATCCTGATTCCTGACAGCGGATATCCATAGATTCTATGCTCCCTGTGTACAGCCTATTGCAACTGTCCACGTCCCCTAGTCGTAACTCTGCACAGCAACTATAAAGTATATACCTGCCGGATATGGTATGGTAGCGAATGATCTTTCTTTCTAGAACGACAGCAAAACGCAACACTTACTCCATAGGCATAAGATCGGGCCACCGGAGATCTTGTCCGGAAAGCTTAACTAGACACTTGAGACAAGTTGATCGTCTTGACTACGTGCAGATCGGCTCTTGTCTTAAGTACAGTGCCTAGCTGATGATCATGATGCAATTAATACCCTTACTGCATCTTCTCCTCTCCTCTCCCCCCCCCGCGGTCGATCGGGGCCGTGGCAAGATGTTTTACGCGTAGAACATGCCCGAAGAGCACGACATCCAGGAGACGTCACCTGTGTCCTCTGAATCCTCGCCCCATAATCTAGACATTTGAGCAGCCGGTTGCTCCTGTCAAACGCTAGTGTGACAAGGCACGGTGTTATCAAGCGGATTTCAACAGAGAGAGAACAGGGAGTCAGGAGGAGAAACCCTTGCCTGTTTGTGATCATTAACATCCCGTGGGAGTGGCATACAATTTCACAGTGCTTTTGACAAGTCATGCTTTAACCAAATCTCAGCTTGGTATACAGGTAAATCGACAACGGAGCAGAACACCGTTAATGGCCTTAACAGGCCATTCCTCCCCCCTAGCCTTGCCCGCCCAAGCACTTTTCACTCTCTCGATTCGCTGTGAGAGAGATCTAAATAATTCTTTAAGAGTGCAGTTTACTAAAAGAAAATCGCTTGATAATAATCAATCGCGTAGAAAAGAGATCGTCGCTCGTTCTTCAAAACTTCGCCTACTCAAAAGCCGTGAGGCATCAGAGGGGCAATAGCAGAACTGAAGCCAGCGATTCAAAGTTAGACGTTTCAAGTTTTCCCTGCCGAAGTCGCCTTCTAATCTGTCGTGTCAAAGTTTTAACTGGGATCGGTTGCTGGAATATGTACCTCCTCCGGTCCGGACTGCCCAGATCCACAGGAGACTTGGCGACTACCACGCATCTTCCTGTCGCTAGCCAGAGTCTGCGCGAACTTGGACCTCTCGCGGATATACGGTCCTTTCCAATAGAATATATAGATAGGCATCGTGACGATAATCGCGATGAACCCCAGGATTGTCGACGCCCATTCAAGGTGCAATTTACCAATGTTTGAATACACTGGACTGAAGGTTAGGTGCCAGGTGTGACTTGACGCAGACAGACAGACTTACTTGGTGTCGAATACATTGCAGCTATACCGGCAAGTAGATCTCTGGCCAACGCGTTCCCGCCCGTAGCCGAGGCGGAGAACGGTCCGTAGCTGGCAATCATATAGTCGATCGTAGCCATGTATATGGCATACTAGGAAGCCAGCATTAGTGTCTATGCGGTGGATCAATTCGTTCAACACTCTTACGTTGGCAATGGCTATGAGCGTGGAGAAAATCATTGGCGCAATCCAGTGGACGTGCGGTGGACCCAAACTCGTCCAAGCAAAGCCGAATAGACCAATCGTCTCGAGCGGCGCGGCTAATGCACTTCAGCGACTGATGAACGGAGAACTACCCCGAAGCACCTACTATAGAGCAGCCAATACAGGCGAGCCTCAGGCTGAAGAGCATCTGGATCCTTTTTTCGGACTCGACAGTCCCTGTGGATCCAGGGAATGAAAGAGAAGTAGGCCATGAGATACCCGATCAGAATGCTAGGAAGAGAGAACCATCAGTGGAAAGTCGCAGCAGCTGATGCTAGAGACTGCACTCACGGAATGAAAGCCAAGCCAACTTCGACAGTCCCAAATCCCCACTGTTTGTACACAGGCTTGTACGACTGCAGGAAGGTGAAGATGAGCGCATCGCTAAAGCCACTGAGGAGGGATAGCCACAGGACGATTGGTTCCCGGATGAACATAATGAACGGCCGCGACCAGATAATCAGAACATGACTTATCGAGATACGCTTTCCCTTGAGTTCATCGGCGCTCCAGACGTTCTCTCCATATTTGCGTCTCCTCCTCGCTTCCCTCGTGAGCAAGATACTGCATCTCGTCTCGGGGACGAAGAAATGGACTGCCTGGACAAAACCACCCAGGATCAACTGGATCCAGAAATTCCAATGCCATGAGAGGTATTCCCCCACAAAACCTCCGATGATAGGAGCAATGACCGATCCAGCGACCGAAGAAAGCACGATATATGCCACCGCGTACTGCTGTTCGTCCGGCTCCCACATGTCAGCGACCATTCCGATCGTTACAGAGCCGCCTGCAGAGGAGACTCCCCCGAGGAAGCGGCAGACGACGATCGTGCCGAAGTTTGGAGCCAGGGCGCATGGGATCTGCCAGATATTGACCAGCGTCAAACTGAGCTGCATAACGGGCCATCGCCCGAATTCCTCGCTCCAGGGGGCCCAGAGTTCGCTTCCAAGAGCATAAGCAACTAGGAATATCATCTGTCCCACTCTGGCAGCCTGTTCGCTAATGCCAAAGTGTGACGACAATCCGGTGACAGAGTCGGCGTACAGACTGGCATTGAAGTTCATCGAGACTTGGACCGCAAAGATAATTGTAATAATAGTCCATTTCTTCCAGATGGGAAACGAAAATCCTAGCTTATCGTAACAATCTTGCTCCTTCAGCTCGATCTTGCCGTCTGGCCGATCGGATTTTTTCTCATCATGGCTGGCAGTCGCCTGCCCGTTAGGCGACCCGGTCCTTCGAGTGCCATCAGGGGTGTCCTGCTTCTCCAAGTCGCGGTCAGCATCGGCAATAGGATCAGAGTCCGCGGAGGAGCCACTGTAAGGTTCACGATGTGAACCATGAGAAGACATGGTGCAGGTCCTATCGGTATCGTAATCGTTAAAAGATATATCAAGTAAAAAGGGATAAGAGCGTCTGTCGTTCAGACAGAGGTGAGGAAGGAGACGGACTGGACGCTGAGAAGAGTAAATAGAAAACAACCCGGGCCCTCTGGCAGGGAGGGGCGAATGGGCCAGAACCCTCGACGACTCGACATCGTGAACGTACTTTCCCGCCGCGATGCCCTTGACGTCAACGCGCCACCCCGGACGGCAACAAGCTTTCCAGCGCTTCGCGAAGCCCTCGATGTGGAGCGGTCTTCTGGACGGTTCACACCACCCACATTTCCTCCGCAGTTGCCTTCACGCGTGTGACGGGCTGAATAAGCGAGGAGAGAAAGCCAAACCCCAGCTGGGCGACGATGCAGACACGGGCTGCTGAAAGCTACAGGTCAGGAAAGGCCAGGAAGTTGCAGAGACTTCAGACAAAGTCAAACGGGCTTCGACGATTAGACGACTGGAAGGATCATCACATCTGTCATCCAGGCCGTCCCAGGTGCTTCCAAGATGCGTCCTGTAGAATCGAACTGGAGATTACGCGCCTATACTCCAGTCCAGGTGCATGTACATCCAAGACGGAGAAAGCAAAGAGAGCCACTGCACCGTAAAGAACGTTCCATCAGGTACATAAGGAATCAGGGCCAGATCTGGCATGCCTATCATGGAGTATCTGACTCTCCACCCTGCAAGACCCCCAGGTTTCTAGACCTGGTATGCAGAGTACACCACCCGTCGTGGGTTCGGCTTTCAGAATCCCGTCGACAGGTGTGGAGAGACCACTCTGGCGGGCCGAAATATTGTATTGGAAGGAACGGATGGAGGAGGAGACGCTCCAGCGTAATAGAACCAAGGTTTCCCGAATCGGTGGAGGAGATGATGAAGAGTAGAAGATCGCAGATACCTGTGACGCCATCACGACCGTGGTCCGACGAGCCTGGAGGGGGTATCCTTTGCCGAAACTTGGAAATCACTCGACTTCACAAATCACCGACAATGTGAATTTCTCAGGAACACGGTTCCCGGTCTCTGGAGAAGACACATGAGCAGCGATGAGGTCTTAAGAGGCCAGAAAACCAGACTTTGTCGTGGGAAATGACAACGCGGGGCTCTTTACCATAGAGAATGGGGAAGGGTGTGTGTTGCCGCCTCCAGGAGACGGGGGGG
>JGI26051J44788_1000550_pt1 | contig 19610 bp, 23 predicted proteins | sample HigsolmetaGSP13D_FD_44788 | JGI IMG/M metagenome (IMG submission 44788) | reverse complement strand
GAAAACAGGGCTTCCCGTCCGCTCAGCCGTACTTAAGCCACACGCCGGCCGGTTAGTAGTTGGGTGGGTGACCACCAGCGAATCCCGGCTGCTGCATGTTTATTTCAATTTTATTCTTTTTTCCCTTTATTTGATATCATCCTTGAGTGGAGGTATTCGGTGTTGAAGTGATGTAGAATGGAGCGTGGTAGGTGGGTTGAAAGCTCGAATCTTGATTCTCGTCGCACTGTGACGAGTACAAGATACACAATGTGTTGACGATTGTTCTCTACATTATCATATCCTCCAACCACCTAGGGTGAGACTTTAAGTTCTGTGATGATAGACCCCTTATATATCTGTCTTGATAGATCTATATCCAGGTCGAACTTCCTCAGTCGCCCCATCTCCATGTTGACATGATCCAGATACGAAGAACTCTGTCATGTGCAATACAAAAGAGATAAGACTGCGAGGTCCAGGCACTGATTCCCTGTCTATGTAAATCCATTTACAAATGGACATAAGATCGTTCTCCTGGTGAACGGGCCCATTAACTTCTGAGCCCGGCATGGTCAGTTCAAACAAAAAAAAATTTGATGCAATGTTGCTAATTTGCTACGGGATGCACCAGTAAGAGCCTAGCATGATACCCTCCACTACTATCCCCTTTAGTTTAACCTAATGGACGTGACTGTTAGCGTACTGCAACAGTTAAGGTTTAGCTGAAGAAAACCCCTGATTCCGACCTAAATTTTAGTTAGGACTCCCCTAAGACCACTATCTCTTCCAGGGGCTAATCTCAAGTAATAACCGTAGATTACCACTGAATGTCTTCGAGCCAATTGCTTATTCTCGGAATATAAAGATATCCCCGTTCAGGACTCGTTGGGATAAACCCCTACACGGCAGAAATAAGCAGCTTTGTATATCGCATGCACTTGGAATTGTAGAAAAAGCCACACCCTAACCTTCTACCAGTTATAAGATTTAGTTGTGACTCTTGTCTGGAGAAACTCGCAATATTCAAGGTAAAAACTATGTTTTCTTCATTATTTGCCAAGTCAATAGTGGAGCTAGCACACTAACAGCTTACAGTAGAAACATGGTCCGGAATGAATACTGTACGAACAAGGCGACCTCCGAATCGCTCTCAGTCACGATCACGGCAACAGGCTATTTCATCAGCGTGTACGACACGCGTTTGGAAGTAAGTCTACGCGTCCGGGGGCGACGATTTCGATGAACTCTGTTACTCCATCGCACCAGATGGTTCTGGCGCCTATGAAACGCCTTAGCGGGTCTTTGTGTGGAATTGAACAGAATTATTGCACGAGTTAGCTGTTAAAGCAGCAAAACACTGATCAGTTACGCGTTCCAGACATAGCAGAGCTGTTATGACAAGGGATCATATGAAGTCATTGGCTATAGGATAAAATTCCGAACGTACACCTGATTTGTATGCAAGATGGTGTGCTGTTCAATGATTGGCTAAACTGAAACATTTCTGAGAACTAGAAATATGAGGCCCATATCTTAAGCCGCAGACAATAATCTAGTATATTTGGACATCCAGCTTGCGTCAAGCAAACCAGAATCACAGGCCCGATTCCAACAGCAAGCATTGATTGACTTGGTTGGAAATCTTCCCCCCATGGCTACCAATCGTTCCCCGCGCCACTAACTTGGGGTCTCGCGGGGTAATTCCGTCCGTCAAGTACTTTTGTCCGATCCGGCTATTATACTTGGATACAGCTAATCATTTCCAGGATCGCGTTGTGAATGTATATGTTCTTTGTAGCTTTAGTTGAAGTCGATGCTTCTAATCGTGACTATTATCGGCTATCTTCTTGGTTTTCTGAGGAGCCAACATTCACAGCCTTAGAACGGAAGCATAATGAGATGGAGATTGCTTCCTGCTTACGTTCAGGAAGACACCTACATAGAACGACCAATGGCAAAGTTTTATGGGGACATAAAGGTATGTTTAGGACTTCGGAAGCCGGAAGGAGCTCTTATCATTCTGATTGACTACTTGGTTTGACAATGGTTACAGAACAACCAGCCCGACCGACATCCTGAATTCGAAAACCTTCCTACGCTCCCTTCGATATGAACAGATAAGAAACAAAATAAATTCTCTTGGGTTTCTTCAAACTGGTTGTCAGACAGTGGACAGACCTAAGTAGGGAGGTGTGTCCATACCATGTTGATGTTACATAATCCTGACATCAACCATCCCCATTCCTCCACCTCAAAAGTCTCCAGACGTCCTCACCGGAATGGGCTCTTCCCGCTCCAATTCACAAACGAATCCAGGATGGAGATCTTAGATCTATCCTCCATGGTCGAGGACGGGTTGGACAGCCCGTTTCAGAGCTCCCCGTTCCCAGTGACCCCAGGGGATGTCGGTATCCTGAGATCCACGATCCTGCCCTCATTCGCACTGCACTCTGGCCTCTCGATTGCCGCGTATGTTGTCTCTCGAGCTACGGGCCGTGTGGAGGTCAAGGACTTGTTCTGGCCGTCGGGCCAGGTCATCAACGCCTGGTGGAGCGCCGTCGGGCGCACCATGTACTACGGCAATATCAGCTTCAACGTCGCTTGGAACGCCCTGTCCTGGACGCAGAAGGTGCTCCTCGGCGGTGTGACCGCCTGGGGACTGCGGCTGTTCTACCACATCGCGTCGAGGAGCATCGCCAGGGGCAGGGAGGATCCGCGGTACGAGGAGTTGAAGAAGCAGCCTGGGTTCTGGAACAGGACGTTCTTCACCCAGTTCCTCCCTGAGGCGGCTTTCCTGACCGTCATCACTCTGTCCTTCACACTCCCGTTCCGGATGCCGCATACGACTGTTTCTCTGACGCCGGAGCAAGAGTGCCTGCGCCGGACACTGGCCGTCGGGCTGTTCAGCGCGGGATTCGCCCTGGAGGTGCTGGCGGATGTGCAGCTCGAATCTCACAGAGAGGAGCGTACTGATCTATGCCGCGAGGGCGTGTGGAGCATTGTGAGGCATCCTAAGTAAGTTATGACCTTTAATAGCTGCGTTCTTTGATCAATTGGTTATATAACTCCTGCAATATTTCATATTAGATACTGACCTCATGTCCTCAGCTACCTCGGAGACACTCTCGTCCACCTCTCCTTTCCACTCCTCTGCTCCACCGGCCCATTCCATCCCGCGACCTTCCTGGGCCCCCTGGCCAACTGCATCTTCCTCCGCCACGTCGGCGGAGACAAGGAAAACGAAGCAAGCCAGGAACGGCGCTACAAGGCGGAGGATCCGCACAAGTACGAGCAGCTGCAGGAATGGCGTCGGACGAAGCACAGCTTCTGGCCCGGGCTGTGCGAGCTGAAGAATCCGTGGACCTGGATCATTGTTGGATGTGGTGTTGTCGGCGTGTTGGTGGAGGAAACTGCGAGGGTATGTTTTACGACGTTCTGAATTTGGTCTGGCTTCTCGATTTCTTCGGATTTTTTTTGGGAAGCTGGCTTCAAGTGGAAGTGTATGAGTATTGGCCTCTGACTCAGGACTACATAATTATTAATCATTGTTCGGGAATTCAATGTAGTTTTATCTGATAAAACAAAATTGCCGAATTTATACCTATGTGAACAATAAGAAGGGAATTACAAATGGCACGAACTTGTAAAGGGCATTATTTCGATCAGATGAGGATTCCAGAATCATCTCAGTGAGTTAACAAGCAAACTACACTGTCAGTGCTCTTTATATCGCGATGCAGCGAAAGCCGCGATAGATGTAATAGAGGGTAAGTCCATTAAAAGGTTAGACTAGATTAGCTATCCTGTTTGGCAATCTTCTCTATCAGTTTATGTATTCAGAAAGGAAGTTCGCTACAGAAGCCAGGAAAGAAAAGATGGACATGAGGAATGAAACTGTAAAGGTTCTGAGCAGGCATGGACGCTGCAGGCAACTCCTAGGCGTTGATGATGCGCTCCTTGCTCATGCCCCGGAGGAGACAGGAACATATCTTGTGTTGCAAAGGAAAGACATCAAATGATCAGTAAATGGTTGCTCATCTTCTCTCGACGTGATTGTTCTTCTGCGATTCCTTGATAATATCTCGTCCTCTCCTTCTGTAAAAGAAAGAAAATGAGCACGCTGCAATGGATTGTCATGGAAGGGAGCAGCACCGAGAACCAGCACGCGAGGGGGAAATCAGTATCCCTTTCTCCTCTCGTAGACGTTTATCAATTTCTCTCCCCTCTCCATTCGGCCCAGATTCACCTTCAGTACATCCAGAGACCGTGGGATATATTCGATACCAAGCGCGCTGATGTGCGGGCTGAGCTGCAGGTTCGGTGCGTCCCACAGCGGGTGGTCCTTAGGCAGGGGCTCTGGGTCAGTGACATCCAACGCTGCTCCGCTCAGTTCTCCGGACTTTAGAGAGGCAATGAGCGCGTCATGGTCGATAATCTTGCCCCGTGATATGTTGGTCAGATACGGCTTGCGTCCCTGGCGCGTGCAGTGCGATGAGAGAATGGAAAATTCCTCGGCGCCCAGGAGGTGAGTGGTCTCTGGAGTGAGCGGCAAACAGACCACTAAGTGATCCAGATCGAGGGAGAGGAACGAGTGAAGGGACGCTTTGTCTCGTCCATGGTGCCAGGAGACAGGTAGTGTGCCGTCCGGATCCCCTGTTCCAGGGACAATGTATCCCGTATCACGACGCGACTCGGGTGTGTGACGGGGCGAGGCAGTATAAGCGTAGACGCTCATACCGAGAGCGACGGCGACACGTGCAACTGCATAGATGTTAATAAGAAAAGAAAAAGATATCATCCCAGGGTCAAATGAGGCCTACTTTGCCGTCCTATGCTTCCATAACCAAGGATGCCGACTCTCTTCCCGACCTGATCTTGCAACGATCCCAGAAATTCCTTGTGTTCAACCCACTTGTGCTCCTTCTGGGCCTCGTAAGTCAAATTGTATTTCCTCGACGCGACGAGCCAGTTCATCACCGTCCATTCTGCGATAGGCGGCCCGTGAATTCCAGAGCTCGTGGTGATGGTAATGTTGGTCTCCGTAACAATTGGATGATTTACGAGGTGGTCGACGCCTGCAGAGAGCGTATGGAGAAGTTTTAACCTAGAGACAAGACATCAACTCTCAATACGACCGTCTTACACACGACGATCGGGCGTGTGCATACCTCGGAACATCTTCAGGGTTCGGTATATACCACGTCGTGGCAAGGATAGTTGCTTTCTGCCAGAGCTCTATAGACCATATCAGCGACATTCATCGGTTAAAGAAGTAGGTATCGAAAACTTCGAGGGGACGATTTCAGAAACATTTCAAATGAGCTTCATGCAACAGGATCCACGGGACCTAGGAAATAAGAAGAGAAAGATCCAACCTTTCGGAACTAGAGACCCAGCAAGAGATCGATCACCACCAGGGCCATTTTGCGGCCGGTAGAAGGTGACCTCGATGTGCGGGAATGTTTTCCGAATGTCCTCTATCACGTCTGTTGGCTCATCGTACGGCATCAAAATGAGCAAGTGCTCCTTCTGTGCAAGCGGTGCTTCTCCCATTTTCTTTCAACTGCTGAAAGCCGCCAACAATAATCTCTCGGTCTATGAAGAGGGATCAAAAACCAGCTAAGTCCAGAATATGCTGGAAACAGCTGAGCTAAAGTACTTGGAGTACGATGTACAGCACCTCAGTCAGTGTTGCAACTGACGATAAATAGGCAAGAAGATCAGCAATTTTGGCAATTATAAATGTACTCGAGGAACCGCGCAGCACGTGCCTAATAATACAGACTAAGCTTGGGATGACCCGTTATCAGTCAGCTCTACCCCGCGGAAGTTGAGGGGCAGGGGTGTGAATGGCGTGATCAGTCAATTATCTTGCATTCATGCAACAAGAGCAGTGAAATAATGCTAGCAAGAAACAATCTACGCCTAAAGCAACTTCGGCGAGGTTGAAACAAACAAACTGGTTTAATTTGTCATCACAACAACGCTAGATCATGTACTGTCACGTGCATCGTACGGTCGACCCAAAGGGCTTATCGAGGGCAAGAGATAAGATCTCGGGTGTGCTGTGAGGTAGCTTACCCAAGAATCTCCGTGTTGCATTACTTATTCAAATGACTCTGTTCATTGTCTCTCAACGCTTCTCTTTCCCCTGGTCTTCAGCTGACGCGGCAAGCATCACAAATTTCAATTGTCAAAGCAGGAATGGCTGTCTCGTCACTATTGGAAACGATGCCCCCAACATACAGAATCTATTACAGGAAGCAACCGCTGCCAGCAGCTCCTGTCCTTCCGTACCTCAGATCATAACAATGACTGGTTGAAGAACGAGGCCCATATTGGAAGCATGATCCAGCACGGATTCAATTAGTCTTGGGATATCAGAATAGGCAACATCGTAAGTCATCAATTCCATTTCGACTCCGAAGGAGACTACGTAGGTACAAACGCCTACGTCCGATTCCCGTATTTCGCCCAACCATAACTGACTATACAGAGAAAACCATGAGCAACGTAAGAGATATATTGAGAATCCAACCCTGAAAACACCCAAAAAAGGAATCCTCGCTGTCAGACGCAAGATAGGTACTTATCGCCTACACAGCCATCCAGGCTAGCCTCTCCCTCCCAACGCCTTTAGCCTCTCTCTGAACGCTTCCACTTCCATTTCTTGCCTCGAGTTCATTTTTCCTTCTTGTCCCTGTTCTTGGTCTGGCTTCAGAGAGATAGAGATGTACTCTCCGTCGCCTCCTGGGGCACCGACGGTTACCCACACGAACTTGCCTGCGTTTCCCGCAGCGGACAGACGCTCTTGGGGCCCTTCCCAGAAGACCTCTGATGGATGGTGGACATGGCCATTGTCCTCATTAGCTGATGGTGGTGGCCGTCCTCCTAGTCGTCCCCATTTAATCCAGCCCTTCAGGACCTCTTTCACAAAATCAATCTTCTGCATGAACGAGTTTGCATCGAGGATTTCACGAAGCTTTTCTTCAGCGGTGTTCGAGGGAGAGGAGCTTGCGATAGCAAGGAAACTTGCCGCTTCATCAGAGGCCACAGCGCGAGTATCGAACCCAGAGGGATGCATCTTGCCTTTGGCAGCAAGGTAACGAGCTGCAGAAGGGGATAGGTGGTAGAAGTCTATCCACGGTGACGAGTTTCGGGTCCTTCCATGGGAGATGACCAGCTTTGTGTGGTCGGGGAAATTAAACTAAAAGATGTGTTAACAAACTGGCTTGTAGGATGTTCACGGGAATCGCTTACCTGGAAAGCACCATCCCCAAATCCCCAAACACCGACATTTCCCAGCCGCTGATAGAACTTGACATAGTGACCGGAGCTGCTAGTTGGCAGCACATCTTCGTCCAGAGGTTCTTCGTCACCATGTCTGCCCAAAGAACCGATCATGTATTTCCCGAACTGGTCTACGAGCTTGACCCGTTTGACTTTCTCCGCTTCGCATCTCGCACACTCAATTCCGGCATCCGTTCGAACCCTCACTCCAGAGCCTCCAGAGCCGTTGCTGGAACTCTTAACCTCGAACACGGAAGGGTGTACCATTACCCTTCGGATACCTCGACTTTCAATAGGACCATCGTCACAGAGCTCGTAAAATTCTACTGGTTTGCCGTTTTGGGGAACTAGCTGATTAGCTTCAGGATAGACATATCCACCTCCGTCTCGTTTTTCAAGGCAGCGGACCTTGCGACGGATGTGTCTTTCGCCGTCCCTCACCACGACGCCGCTTGCCGGTTGGCCGTTCTCTGCTTTGAAAACGCATCCAACGCTCCCATCATCCAGCACGTATCCAATTCCATACCGATTGGTATAGTCAACCCACTTGATGACGTAGGCATGGGGCGTTTTCTTAGCCGGCGGCTGGTGGCGGCGACGAGTGGATGGGTAAGGTGCCAGGTTTGTGAGGAGGACTTTTATATCTTTAACCACATCCTCAGGTGAGGATCCTTGCAGAAGTTCAGCTTTTTCATCGGGATGGATGAGCGGACTCAGACCTAGGGTCGAGCGCGGCTTGTTTCCTGATGAAACTGACTTGCCACGTATCATCCGATGAGGATTATCTTCGGCATTTTCTGTCGGTTGCTGGTTCTCGGCCGATGTCTTTCCGCGTGAGGCTGGTTTTTCATTCTCCTTTTCCTTGGATGGAACGGGAGCCTCTGCTTGTGTCGCAGAAGGTCTACGTTGATACTGTTCCTTGTCTGGATACGGGCGTGCCGCAGTCGGCTCAACTCCCTCAGACACGTCGGGCGGCGCAGGGGGCTTTGCTTGATTTGCTGCTTCAAGCTGTCTCCTCGATTGCGAGCGAGTTTTTCCGACCATCAACCCGCTTGGAACACTGCTTGACTTGGGCATTGGTCCGGCAACAATCCTATCTAAATCTCGGAAAGACGCAGAATATGACGGGGCAACACCGCGCCGCGGGCGGATAGGAGGCTCAGCCAGCCCTCCTGGAGGCGACGCCGCGGCAGGAGCTACCTCTGGATCTGGTCTGACCATCGCTTCAGGTGGTCGAGCTGTTGTCTGCGGGCCACGGCCCGCTGAAACTTTTCTAGTAGAAGGACGAACTGGAAGAGCTTGTTGCCGGAGCATTGCGGCATGACTTTGCGGCTGTGTCTCCAGTCGCCGAAGTTGTGCAGCAGCAAGAGCAGCTTGTGTCCTGGCTAGAGTTGCTGGGTCGTTTCTCAGAGATCCACTGCGTATATCCGAACCATAGCTATCATCTGTAAGGGTCTCAAGACTGTTTTCTTCTCGGGATGTGACGCTGGCGACACTCCAGTCTCCGTCTGGATCATGAGGGTATTTGTAGACAAAGCCGTCCGGGAAAGGGACTATCGGCTGAAGTCCTCTTTCATCTTCTACGGCGCACTCAGCGTATGCGGACTTGGAGCAGTTCTTTCCCACGGCCTTGCGCACTGATCCGTCAGGCTTTCTGCCCACACCGCATTCGGCAAAAAATTGGTCCTTGCAGAACAGATAACGCTCATCGGGATCGTTTATGTGCGCAGCTTTCCCCATATACTTCTCATCGTAAGCTAAGCTGTAGCCTGTGGCAATGCGATCTCCACGAGGATCTTCTGCCTTCAGCCAAACAGGCTTGCTAAGACGGCATTCTGGATCCAGCTGTCGCGGAATACAACCGTTATACATGTTGAAGAAATCATGTTCGACAATGTCATCAGGCTCAGGGCGTTCGTCCTCGGACAAATTGAGACACGAGCTGACCAACGTCTTGGCTTCTGTTGGTATGTAATTTCCACATTCCGACTCGCTAGGCCAGACGTAGCTCAAATTCCTGACCTTCTTGTATATCTCTTCCTGGGTCTTTGATTGAAAAGGAGGATACCCGGTAAGCATTGCAAAACTGTAATTTCGGTAAGTGTGCTGGCCATCGAACCTTGTAGGAGACGAGAGCTCACCATATCACGCCCAATGACCATATATCTACTTTCTGTGTGTGTCCACCCTTGCTTTTATCAATGACTTCCGGGGCAATATAGTTGGGCGTGCCGCACAGGGTCCTCCTTCGACTCTCATCCTTTTCCGTGAGGATGATTGCCGCCAATCCGAAATCACCGACTTTGATGTTCATATTGTGATCCAGGAACAGATTGCCCATCTTCAAGTCTCGATGCGCGACATTCCGCTTATGCATATATTTAACCGCCCCACATAATTGGATCATGAACCGTCTAACTTCGGGTAAACTCAAGCATTTTCTCTTTTTGACCATGTCCATGACGGATCCGTTGGGGCAAAGCTCCAGAACGACATAAGTGTTGTTCTCAAATGCGAACGCACGATGGAATTGGACAATGTTCGGATGTCGCATCTTCGAATGGATCTGGAGCTCTGTTCGAAACTAAAACTCGGTCAATTGTTTTCATTTCCCTTTTGTTTTTGTTTGCGCATTCCCGAACCTTCTCTTCCATTTTCCTCTGATTCATTTCCGATTTCACCACCTTCATGGCGAATACACGGCCATTGCGCAGCAACTTCCCTTCGTAGCAAATAGCAAAGCCACCCTTCCCCAGGAATGGACCGGTTGCATATCGCTCTCCATCTTCGCCTGGTTCCGTGACAACGGGCGGAGGCGGCCGCGCATGGTGCTGGTGTTTAGGAGGCGCTGCCTTTTGGGCAGCTGCGGCAGCCGCCGCCTCCTGGCCAGGCTTTACTCGATTCACGTTTGCTTTTGGTTTGACTGGAAGATTTGTGGATAGGGGCGACAAAGCTTCCATCGCTCCCCCCGACAAGGTAGGGTCTTCGACTCGTCTCAACGTATCGCGACTCGTGCGGAACCTGTGCGGACGTTCATGGGAATCAAGAAATGCAGTGCAGAGAGGTCGTTAAAGTCGTAAATTATGGCAGCGCGGAACAAATATATCAAAAAGTTCGGTATTCTAAGAGCGCAGGTTTCGAGTCGTTACTCCTGTTGCGGTCAGTTTCAGAAAATGTCCGCGACCAAGAGGATCAACACCCGAAGGTGGCCTAAGATGAAAAAGAACATCGTAGCGCAACAGGGTATGCTTACCAAATGCAAAGCCCGTAGAAAAGTATTCATAAACACAACCATCAACGACCGTGACGCTACGACAGCTCTGCGCAGCCTTGAAATGGGCCTGTGGAGAGAATACACTCCGTAGGAATAATTGACGGCTGGCAGCCGTCGCTTGCTGAAAGAGGAAACGAATAAACACGGGATCCGGAGCCGGAACAACAAGGCGGCCACGCCCGCGGCTTACATCATCCAGCACGGGTTGACGCCGTCCACCGCAGTGGAGTCGCTGGACAAGTGTCACAGTGGAGTGGACACTAAGAACGCAGCGGAGCTGCTAAGCCCAGGCTAGATGATTCCTAGGCTTTGGATGCCTTACGGTGACTTCGGATAGAGGGAAGGCTGAGGGGCTCGTTCTGTGTCAATTCGCCATTGCACGATTATTAAGGACAAGCAGCGCTCCTCGGGCTGCAGTCTATGGAGGACTACTCCTTCTAAGCCCTCTAGGTTTCCCCTGAGAGCTCTCATTTCTCACCATCGGCCCCGCCAAGCGACTAGAGAGACGATCCAGATATACGTATCCAACAATGTCACTTACCCTGAAACTCTCCTCTCTGCTTATCCGCACACTCTCGAAACCCATCGCTGTATGTCATGGCGCCTAGCTTGCGGAAATAAAACTTGACATGCTGACCATGTGGAGAATCAAATCAAAGCACAAGCCCGCGAACATGAACGCTTCAGGCGTCTCTGCGTCTCCTTCGCACAGGCCCTCCACAGAGTGGACATGCGTATGCGATTAGGCCTCCTTCGAGATTCCACTGCTGCTGAAAGGCAAGCCGCAAAGCGAGCCGCAGAAGCCGAAGTGAAGAAACTCCAGCCCACCGTCCCGACTGTCAAAACCGAGGCCGAGACCAAAGCGGAAGAAGCGGCTGCTGCGAAAGCCAAAGAGGCCGCGTTCGAGGCTGCGAAACCAGTACCGAAACCGCACATTCGACCACTATCAGAGTCGAAGGCCATTGACACTGGTGCCAACTTCATCAGTGAGGCGTTCCTGTTTTTGGTGGCTGGTGGATTGATCGTTTTCGAGTCGTGGAGATCGAGACGGAAGGAGACAACCCGGAGGGAAGATGTGGAGGGCCGATTAGCTGAACTGGAGCAGTCAGAGAAGGCTGCCCGCAGGGCCTTGGTTGCCCTGGAGAAGGAGCTCATGGAGCTGAAGGCGAAGACCCAGGAGGGCAAGAAATCCTCGAACTCGAAGAGGATTTTGCCACGTGAAATCTGGGAGGTAGAACAGAAGGAGGAAGAGGAAGCAAAGGCGCATAGCTGGTTCGCGCGCCTTTCATCATATGTCTCATCTGGTAAGGATGAGGAAAGGCCCGCGCCTCAACAGTCTGCCGGCAAGGCAACTCAAGGCTCCCCGGAGTCGCAGTCCTCAGCGGGCAAGTCATCGCTGAATTCGTTGATACAAGGAGTATTTGGTACAACTAAACCAGAATCCAAGAGCTCATAAGATATAAAAACCCGTGGTTCCCGGGGTTGCTCGATAATATGAATCTAGCGAATTATGTGATCGAGCATAGACAATTTTCTCTCTAGATACCCCTCCCCATATTCATGGAATGGTGCATATCATTGTGGATGACATGGTGTTTTGATGTTTGGTTGTTCAATGTTACGCTTTTGTTCTCCTGCATATATATATAGGGCCATGACAGCGGCAGCTAACGGTATGAACAATATGAACGAACCAGATCTCCTCTCCACAGTGTTGTCTGTCGATGATTTAAAGAGCGTCTACTGTACGTACATCACCACAGGACTCTCAGATTATAGGGCTACTTAAAAATCAAACGTGTCATTAACAGCAAGCTTTTGAGATACTATGTTCTGCTCCTCTCTACGAAATCGCCCAGTCTGGAGGGTGCTCGGGCCCATTCTAACGTCGGCATCAGAGACGAGCCTTCGAGGTCTTTGTCCATCCCTGCTTGACTTACAACTCCATTGACGATCTACTGCAGAGTCACGTCTCGAGACACATGACTTCGTCTTTGATATACCCAGCAGCCGGCGACAGCAAGAGCTTCGCGTGGTTCTCCTCACACCCTCATCCCTCCAGGCTCCCAACAGGCAGGACACCACCAGCAGATTACAACATTTCTCCACCTCCACAGGTGGTCGAGATATTGCCGTTGCGTTCCTCCTCTCCGAAGAAGCATACACCAGCGCAAGTGGGAGATGCAACCTGGGTGGACTCCTAGATGTCCAAGCGCTGTACGTACACGCACAGACATACGTGCAAGTCATGGGTTATGCTCACCGATCATGTGCTGATGTCCATCTATCAATTTAGTCTTCTAAATTCCCTGTCCGTCTCAATCCCAATAATCCCTGTCCCAGACTCTGCTGCGTTCCTGCCCTCGATCCAGGAATACATAAACGGTCTCGCGGATGCACCCCAGCTGAACCCGACTCCGTCTCTTCCCACATCACTGCTGGCCCATGTCACGACGTCAGCTCCGTATCATCCGCTTTCGGAGACCGACACCAATATCTTGAGTGATTTGTTCCCGTCATTGCCCGCATTGAGTCGTGCTGTCAGGACACGGGAGGGACAGGCTCTCATGATGGACCACTTTGACAGCGAAACAGCAAGGAGGATTCTGGGATTCTGGGAAGAGGATCGTGTCTGCGAGTAAGTATTGTACATTAGGTTGTTGAAGCTCTCTGTTTATTTGCATGCATTCCTGTGTCTAGAGGGATTTGCGAGGTTTTGCAGATATACATCTTATCAGTAAATCTACCTCAACAAGAAACGATCAACAGGGGTATTGAGGAATCAAGGAATAGCATTTGTATTCTTAAGCTTAGCGGAAGCTATAGGTATCTCTATGGTTAGTTTGCAATGGTCTGTTCTAAAATGATATAGCCTCAATTTGAAGGCATATTATGATTCCACTTGGTGCCCCCTGTGTGCCCAACGGCTTCTTTTGTATAACTAACGCGTTTACCTGTACGCGCAGCAAAAAAAAGCAGAATTAATATCAGATTTGAAAATGCAGTCCACAAAGGCACAGATGACGTATTGAGCTGCTCTCATGCTACCCTGAGCCGCCGCCAAGGCAGCAAAAAAAGTCGCGCAGGCCAGGAACAGCCGAGCAAGCCGGCGGATTGCGCGTTGTCCGCCCGACCCCCCGAGCCCCCGGAGCCACACGTGTGGCGTAGCCGCCCACCGCCCGCCGCATCGCCTGTCAGTGGGCGTGGGAGCGCCTGACGGTGACTCCGGAAGCAGCAGTTTCACCTCACTCTCTCTTTGCACAGCGAGATTTCTCCTTTTTGCTGCTCTGGCGTCGTGGGTGCCATCTGACACCTGTTATGAGACTTTCATGAGCAGCTGTTTCCCACAGACCTGTCCTGTCTCTCCTGTTGCGGTGCATTCAGGAGATAACAACGTGGAACTGATAGGTCAGATTTGGCAGTGAGTTTGCGCCCCGGGGGGTTAATAGAAGATGGTAAGTTCATGCACCCCCGCACCCGTGGCATTGCTACTAACTGCGCACTTAATGTCCAGGGTCAATCACGACGCCCTGCTGGTGGTGAGAAGAAGAGTCGCTTCGGTCGCTCCAAAGGAACGGCCGATGCTGGCGACGGCGGGGGAAAGCCCCAAGTCAAGAAGGCCACCTTCGAGTCCACCAAGAAGAAGGAGATTGGTGTTTCGGATCTGACGCTGCTCAGCAAGATCTCGAACGAGGCCATCAACGACAACTTGAAGATCCGCTTTGAACATGGCGAGATCTATGTAGGTGCTCCCTATAAGGGTCGCGAGTCATCGCTTCTGGCATGAATCCAGGCTGACGCGGTTTTGACAGACGTATATCGGCCATGTGCTGGTATCAGTCAATCCGTTTCGAGACTGTGAGTGCTCCTGAGCTCCCATATGTGGTTTACAGATCGTGCTAACCCCGTCGCAGTGGGCATCTACACCGACGAAGTCCTCCAGAAATACCGCGGGAAGAACCGTCTCGAAGTCCCTCCCCATGTCTTCGCGGTGGCAGAGTCGGCCTACTACAACATGAAATCATACAAGGAGAATCAGTGTGTGATCATCTCCGGCGAGTCGGGTGCCGGCAAAACGGAAGCGGCAAAGCGGATAATGCAATATATTGCGAGTGTCTCCGGAGGGAGCGACTCGTCCATCCAACAGACGAAGGACATGGTGTTGGCCACCAACCCGCTTCTCGAATCTTTTGGAAATGCGAAGACGTTGCGGAACAACAACTCGTCGCGCTTTGGAAAGTATCTAGAGTTGGAATTCAACGCCAACGGCGAACCCGTTGGAGCGAACATCACGAACTATCTCCTCGAGAAATCGAGGGTGGTCGGTCAGATCACGAACGAACGAAATTTCCACATTTTTTACCAGTTCACAAAGGCTGCCCCGCAGGAGTACAGAGGTAAGCGGGCCTGGTCTTTTTTTGCAGCCTGATGTAGGCTAACGTCGAAACCAGACAACTTCGGCGTGCAGCAACCGCAGTCCTATGTCTATACGAGCCGTTCAAAATGTTTCGATGTCCCTGGCGTCGACGATGCTGCTGATTTCAAAGATACCCTCGAAGCGATGAGAATCATTGGTATGAGCCAAGCTGAACAGGATAGCGTCTTCCGTATGCTGGCTGCTATTTTATGGCTTGGGAATATCCAGTTTGTCGAGGACGACTCGAGCAACGCGTCGATCACGGACCAGTCCGTCGTCGACTTTGTCGCCTACCTCCTCGAGGTGGATCCTGCGCAGGTGAACAAGGCGCTCACTTTGCGAATCATGGAGACTGCTCGTGGAGGTCGCAGGGGCTCCGTCTACGAGGTCCCGCTGAACACTGTCCAAGCCACCGCCGTCCGGGATGCTCTTGCCAAGGCTATCTACTTCAACCTCTTCGATTGGATTGTTGAGCGTGTCAACAATTCTTTGACGGCCAAAGGGGCTGTTGCAACCTCCATTGGCATCCTTGATATCTACGGATTTGAAATCTTCGAGAGGAACTCTTTCGAGCAGCTCTGTATCAACTACGTCAACGAGAAACTCCAGCAGATTTTCATTCAGTTGACTCTGAAAGCCGAGCAGGAGGAGTATGCTCGCGAGCAGATCAAGTGGACGCCCATTAGCTATTTCGACAATAAGGTTGTGTGCTCGCTGATCGAAGACAAGCGGCCACCTGGTGTGTTCGCCGCGCTGAACGACGCTTGTGCGACTGCCCATGCGGATTCCAGTGCTGCAGACCAGACATTCGTGGGGAGACTCAACTTCCTTTCGCAGAACCCGAACTTCGAAAATCGCCAGGGGCAGTTTATCATTAAACACTATGCCGGAGATGTCACCTACACTGTCGAAGGCATGACCGACAAGAACAAGGATCAATTATTGAAGGATCTACTCAACCTTATCGAATCAAGCTCCAACAGTTTCCTTCATACACTGTTCCCCAACCAGGTCAACCAGGATGACAAGAGACGGCCGCCTACTGCTGGTGATAAGATCAAGGCTTCGGCAAACGATCTGGTGACGACATTGATGAAATGTCAGCCATCCTACATCCGGACTATCAAACCGAATGAAAACAAATCTCCGAAGGAGTACAACGAGGCCAACGTCCTACATCAAATCAAGTACCTTGGTCTTCAGGAGAACGTGCGTATCCGACGTGCAGGGTTTGCGTACCGTCAGACCTTCGATAAGTTTGTGGAGCGTTTCTACCTCCTTTCACCAAAGACGTCGTACGCAGGCGACTATATCTGGACTGGGGATGCGGAGTCTGGTGCTCGGCAGATCTTGAAGGACACCGGTATCCCCGCCGAAGAATACCAGATAGGTGTCACCAAAGCGTTTATCAAGACTCCCGAGACGCTGTTTGCCCTGGAACACATGCGAGACCGCTACTGGCACAACATGGCTATCAGGATCCAGCGCGCTTGGAGAAACTACCTTCGGTATCGCACCGAATGTGCAATTCGCATTCAACGTTTCTGGCGTCGTACCACTGGTGGTCTTGAATACATCAAGCTTCGTGACCAAGGCCACAAAGTGCTGCAAGGCAAGAAGGAACGCAGAAGGATGAGTCTGCTGGGCTCTCGCAGATTCATGGGTGACTATATTGGTGTTGGTAACAACGGCGGTCCTGGAGAGATGATCCGCACCGGTGCTGGCATTGGTGAGTTCCCTGTCACTGTCTTCGCTTGGACGAGACCTAACTATATTATTCAGGATCGGATCCTGTTCTCTTCTCCTGCCGTTGCGAGATCCTGGTTTCCAAATTCGGACGTTCCAGCAAGCCTTCGCCACGTATTCTGGTTTTGGTAGGTTTTATATATATATCGTTGACAGTTATTGCTTAACTAACACTTCACCAGACAAACAGGCATGTCTACATTGTGGTGCAAAACATTGTCAATAACCAGCTGGTCATCTCATCGGAGCGTACAATCCCTGTCGGTGCAATCAAGACTGTCAGCACCTCCAACCTCAAAGATGACTGGTTCTCTATTGTCGTCGGCGCTCAACAGGAGCCAGATCCACTCATCAGCTGCGTATTCAAGACCGAGTTCTTTACCCACCTTACGAACGCCTTGCACGGCCAGTTGAATTTGAAGATCGGAGAAACGTAAGTGTTACAGATGTGCTCTCACATCAACAGCAGTGCTTACAAAGATGCAGGATCGAGTACAACAAGAAACCAGGGAAGCTGGCTACTGTTAAAGCCATCAAGGATCCTGCCGTTCCCCGTGATGACGTTTACAAGAGCGGTACAATCCACACTGGGCCTGGCGAGCCGCCGGACTCAGTGTCAAAGCCAACGCCACGACCGAAGCAAGTTGCTGCAAGACCGGTGACGAAAGGGAAGCTGCTGCGTCCAGGTGGTCCGTCGAAGCCCGCTGCTGCGAGACCTACTCCTCAGCCTCAGCCTCTACCGCAGTCGACTACGCAGTCCACTGCGGCGCCTGCTGCTGCCGCACAGTCAAAGGTTGTTCCCCAACCTGTCGCTGCAGTTGCGGCCTCTCATACTCGGAACGAATCGACATCTTCTGCGCGGTCTGCGAAAGCGCCGCCGCCTCCACCTCCTGCTGCACCCCCAGCAAAGAAGCCGACTGCCAAGGTTCTGTATGATTTCACCAGCGACCGCTCCAACGAGCTTTCAATACGTGCCGGCGAGATCGTCCAGATTATTTCCAAGGAAGGGAATGGTAAGTGTCGCCTTCGTCTGCAATGAGTAACGACTAATCAATTCCAGGCTGGTGGCTGTGTATGAATATGACAACTTCCGTCCAAGGCTGGGCTCCAGAGGCCTACCTTGAAGAGCAAGTTGCACCTGCTCCCAAGCCTGCGCCTCCTCCTCCTCCCACTGCGCCGAAATCCGCCGCCTTAACGAACGGCACGGCTGCTGCCGCCGCGGCGGCGAAGGCCAAGCCGACACCACCGGCGCCTCCAGCGAAGAGACCCATCGGACGGAAACCTGCTCCTGCTCCTCCACCCGCGCCTCGTGACAGCGCAGTCAGCATGGCATCCCAAGACTCGTCTGGCGGTAGCGGCCGCGGTACCCCGAACAGCTCTTCGAACGCGAGTCTTGCCGGTGGACTCGCGGAAGCCCTGAGAGCTCGCCAGAGCGCCATGCAGGGGCACCAAGATGACGACGATGACTGGTGAACTGGGCACTGCGCAACGAAGGGTGCTTAATTAGCGCTCTTCGTTCGTGTTGTAATTTTTTGCCCTTGCATCTGTTGATAACAAACATTTATTGAACTTAGCGGTGCCGTCTTTCTCCTTTTCCCGTTGAATTTCGTCTGGAAGATTTCTTCTCTCCGTTTTTACTTCGCGAAGCGTCATGCCTGATCAAAGCTGAGCTGGGTTATCGATGTGGTTATATTCATTCAGGCTGGTCATCCTCCATCCATACCCAGAGCGTTTTGGCTTTTTCCCCCGTTTTTACTCGTTTAATTATTTTTTTGAGGTACTGTACACAGAACCGTACCATATGTACGGTGCTTCTTCGTTGCAGTTCAGTTTCCTTGTTCTTTTTTGCATGTCTTTCTTGGGAGTTGAGTTTTTATTTTGATTCTAGCATTGCGGAGGTATGGTAGATGGAGATATGCAGGCAGGCTTAGAGAGGCCTTGTAGCCTGGCCTGTTCTTCTGGCGCAGTGCTATTTGTGGGCCGTGAGCTCGGTAGATAGAATTGAAGCCGGTTGGAAGTGTAGGAGATCATGCTACCAGAAGTAGTATGTGTGTATATACTGTACAGATGTACGACGACCTCTCCCAGAACCCCTACCGTCCTGCGACGTTAACCTTGCTGGATGATCACCGTCCCAGCTCTCGCAAAGCAAGGCGAGCCAGCGCGGGCCGACGTCGTTCATTTTTCCTGTCCTGTACGAAGACGAGGAGGCCGCCCTCCCTTCATGAACCCCAACCAAAGCAAGTCTTGTTCTGACATCTACGACCGGGCAACGCGGGAAACATTACAGCGCCGGGGCACGGCGCGGATCGCGGTTACCGCTGTGAAATGGATGTTTCTCGACAATCATCGGATTACTGGGGTTGAGGCTTGGGTCTTGAATTACCCTCTTCGTGAGAGATGGAACTTGAGGGAGTGGTTGGTTTTGCCATGGATGGGATTATACCTGATGGTTCACCAAGTACAGTATCTGCTCCGACCCCATCCTTCCCCTCCCCGCTCTCTCCCTACCTCTACTCCGTACACTTCAGAGATGCTGCGATCTACCGTCCCTTGCCAAGGTTGCTCTCTGCTCCAATCCACCCTTTGTCCCCAGCGCTCTGTGGAAGTTGAAGCTGTCGAACGATAGGACAGATATCGATGCATTCTGCCCCCGCAGCCCCGCCGGAAAACAACTCAGAGCACTGCTCTCAGTACGGAGTCCAGCACAGCGCCTGGCCCCTCCATTGGGGCTGAGCACACGCAAGCCTGAGACGGGAGGCGTTTCAACGGTCGATACCTAAACCTCCCGTCCCGTCTGTCTTCGGTGTCTAATTGTTCTACATCTTACTTCAGCTCCCTCCCCCAACCTTATACATACACAAGAGTCCGTCTTTACAACAAGGAAAAAAAAAAAAAAAA
>JGI26051J44788_1000542_pt1 | contig 19835 bp, 14 predicted proteins | sample HigsolmetaGSP13D_FD_44788 | JGI IMG/M metagenome (IMG submission 44788) | reverse complement strand
TTTTTTTTTTTTTTTTTTTTTTTTTTTTTTTTTTTTTATTCTTGGAAAATAGCAGTTCTCCTTCTTTCTACTCGATCAGATGCAGTTTCCTAAGTAGTTGAGGATGTTTCCGAGGCGTGGGTAGCGTGTCGGTGTAGAATTAAATTAATTCAAGAACGTTCGTCGGGAGCTCTGATCACCGCTACGCCAGAACGGGATCGCATGAAGGCGGCCAGAAGAGTCGGATTACGTCGTCGAACGGGCGCGGATCGCATCAGGGAACGGTGGTTCCGGCGCGCCCAAACCGTCAGCCCTTCAGATCTCGCGTCGGAAAAGGTAATCTCTGTAGTCTGCATCTCATCCTCGATCGGCTTTTTGCAGGATTCTGTCCCTTTGAACGTGCTGGTGCAGGGCGCGGCGCACGCGGGGTTTTCTATCTTTGGCTGATTTATAGCCGCCGAAGCGAGCGGGCCAGAGGGGACAGGCTCACGAACGTTCGAGGAACGACCGGTCGACCAAGTCTCTAACCTGGCTGCCACCCGACTCAAGCGCCATCCTCGACTGTCCTGGAGCTCATCTTTCTCTCCCTCACCACCCTGGTGTTCTTTGCCACGACGCAACGGAGACAGGTACCCACGCTCGCGGCTGGGACCGTTTGAAGGCGCCTAAGCTGCTCCTCCCGCCAGCCCCTCCGGTCTATTGGCCAGAACCGTCACGTCAAGGCTGCTCAGCCCCAATCCCGGACGACTCCAGCATATCGCCAGCCTCAAGCCATCCCTCGAACTTTCCCCGGTATCCCCCTCCATTATACCACACTCTAGCGTCCCTTTCCGTCCAGCAGTGCATGCGCAAATCGTAACACCCCTCTGGGCTTGACTGGGAGCCCTTCAGCACCGGAGTCGGTCGCGGTGTGCCGCGAGGAATCTCTACAAAATGAGTTCCAACCTACCTGCGTAAGTGATCGCCCTCATCCTGCTGCTCGGTTGGACCCCTCCACGAGGCGGTCCGTCTGGCAGGTTCCATGTCTACTGACAGACAATGTGCAGTCAGCCGAATCTCAGGGTCACAAGTGAGGACTTTCCCATCGGAAGTTGTCAAAGGCGGTGCAGGATGCTGACCCCCGAGCGACAGTCATTGCGGCGGATGGATTATACAAGCGCGATGTATTCCGTATGCTTCTGGTCCCGACCTTTGATGATGGCCTCGCCAGCCGGCTGACAGATCTTGATGCATCACAGGGTTTCCGGATCCTTTCGCCGTGGCCACCGTCGGCGGTGAACAGACCCATACCACATCGGTGATAAAGAAGACATTGAACCCATATTGGAATGAGATGTTTGATATGTACGTGCGCACACCTTCTCGCCGTGAAGGGAACATCCGTGTCCAGTGATTGTCTTCTGCTGACCAGTTTGACACCCTCGGGGTGTTTGCAGGAGAGTCAATGAAGATAGTATACTCGCCATCCAGATATTCGATCAGAAGAAGTTCAAGAAGAAGGACCAGGGCTTTCTCGGTGTGATCAATGTCAGGATTGGAGATGTGATAGACCTTCAGATGGGCGGTGACGGTAACTACTCCTCTCGCCGCTTCCGTTTTACTTCACTGAAGACCAATGCTGACCACGTGCTCTTTGTTTTTACGTTATAGAAATGCTTACCAGGGATCTGAAGAAGTCCAACGATAATCTTGTTGTGCACGGAAAGCTCATCATAAACCTGTCCACCAACCTTAGCACTCCGAACCCCACACAGCATAGGGCACAACTTCCCTCTCCCGCATCTACCGCGCTTGTCCCTCAGCCATCGCTTCCTCAGCCAAGCTCCAGCCACGCCGACTCAGCTGCTTCGAGTACCGCACTCACTCCTTCAAGAGCTTCGTCTGCTGCCAGACCATCCAGCACCGTGGCGACCGCCAACGGTTCCGTACAGCAGGCCAACGGGCATACCTCCCGGACAAACCTTAGTTCTTTTGAAGACAGCCTAGGCCGACTACCTGCAGGCTGGGAACGGCGGGAGGATAACCTGGGACGAACGTACTATGTTGACCACAACACGAGGACAACCACCTGGACGAGGCCATCATCAAACTACAATGAGCACACTCAGCGTTCACAGCGGGAAGCGAACATTCAAATGGAACGACGAGCTCATCAGAGTCGAATGCTTCCGGAGGACCGTACCGGTGCCAATTCCCCGGACCACCAAACACATACCCCGACTGGAAGTACAAGTGCAAGCGCGGTTTCTATGATGGCCACGGGAGCTACGACAGCGGGAACCGGTGAACTTCCTGCTGGGTGGGAACAACGTGTAACTCCCGAAGGGCGACCGTATTTCGTTGATCACAACACCCGTACGACTACCTGGGTTGATCCACGTCGTCAGCAATATATCCGCATGTACGGACATAATGCAAATGGCGGAAACACCCTGATTCAGCAGCAGCCGGTTTCACAGTTGGGTCCGCTGCCAAGTGGGTGGGAGATGCGCCTGACGAATACCGCCCGAGTGTACTTCGTAGACCACAATACCAAGACGACCACGTGGGACGACCCTCGACTGCCGTCGTCACTGGATCAGGGTGTGCCGCAGTACAAGCGTGACTTCAGGCGCAAACTGATCTACTTCAGATCGCAGCCGGCACTGAGGATCATGTCGGGCCAGTGTCATATCAAAGTGCGTCGTAATAATATCTTCGAAGACTCGTACGCCGAGATTATGCGCCAAAGCGCTTCCGATTTGAAGAAACGACTCATGATCAAATTCGAAGGGGAGGATGGTCTGGATTACGGTGGTCTCTCACGGTATGGATCTCAGAAGATCAGCTGTCTTCAGGATGTTACCGCTAACTCCTGAACAGAGAGTTTTTCTTCCTTCTTTCCCACGAAATGTTCAATCCGTTCTACTGTCTTTTCGAATATTCCGCACACGATAATTATACCCTGCAGATAAACCCCCATTCCGGTATTAATCCTGAACATCTGAACTATTTCAAATTCATCGGCCGAGTTGTCGGTCTGGCCATCTTCCACCGCCGTTTCCTGGACTCTTTCTTCATTGGCGCATTTTACAAGATGATGCTACGGAAGAAGGTCACCCTCCAGGACATGGAAGGTGTCGACCAAGAATTCCATCGTAATTTGACTTGGACTCTGTAAGTTACTGCGCTGCGCCTCCAGCAATTGGGATTGTTGCTCACAAATAGCAGGGAAAATGATATCGACGGCGTTGTTGAGCTCACGTTTTCCGTTGATGACGAAAAGTTCGGAGAGCGTCAAACAATTGATCTGATACCCAATGGTCGGAACATTCCGGTGACCAATGAGAATAAGCACCAATATGTTGAGTACGTCTGCCCCGGTATCGCTGTGTCTAGAATTGGTCTGACCTCAGGTAGATTGGTCACAGAGTGGAAGATCCAGAAACGGGTGGAGCAGCAGTTCAATGCTTTCCTTTCCGGTTTCAACGAGCTCATCCCCGCGGACCTCGTCAGTGTCTTCGACGAGCGCGAGTTGGAGCTGTTAATTGGCGGTATCGCGGACATCGACGTTGACGACTGGAAGAAGCACACCGATTACCGTGGATATCAGGAGCAAGATGAAGTTATTCAGAACTTCTGGAAGATCATCCGCAGCTGGGATGCGGAACAGAAGTCTCGTCTGCTCCAGTTCGCCACGGGTACGTCCCGTATTCCGGTCAACGGATTTAAGGACCTTCAGGGTTCCGATGGGCCAAGAAGGTTCACCATTGAGAAGGCCGGTGATATCAATTCTCTGCCAAAGTCACATACTTGGTATGGTTCTCTCTGCATCTTTGGTGCGACTCGATTAGCTAACGAAGCCTTGTACAGCTTCAACCGCCTTGACCTCCCTCCGTACAAGACGTACGAAACGCTACTGCAGAAACTAACAATCGCCGTCGAGGAAACGTTGGGATTCGGTCAGGAGTAAGAAGACATAGGAATGCGCAAATATCTGTGGTTGCCCAAATCACACATTATCGCTTCATAACAAGCACATTCAAACTCCCGTTGTGGTGCTGGTCAGTATGTCGGGTTCTGTGCTGTTCGCTGAAGTTTGCACAATCTGAGTTCTTTTCTTTCTCTGTTGGTTGGGTTCAGATCCATCGATGCAAAGCCAACTGGGTTCTGGTGTTCTGTCTTTTTCTTTTCTTTCTTTTCTGCTTTGCATTTGGCGATTATCACACCCGCCGCTTCTGCACATGTGCATCCTTTTCTTCACCTGTATATTTCTGTATAATTCTATCTATCAGAGACCTGTGACGACTTGCTCTTGAGAACTAATCCTGCTCTCCGTGTCCAGCCGCCCGTTTGCCTAGGCATGCTTACATACACATAGGTACCTGCGTGCTGCTCCAGCTTGATATCGTTGTATCTAGCTTGGTCCATCCCCGCGAATCTATATTCTATTACGTTCTATATTATCTATTATGTTGTTCCCGTGCTTTTAATATCCATTTCCTTACGTTGCAGTCTGTCGCTTCCGCGTGTTCCCAGTATATGCTGGTTTCCTTCCCATTTTTTCTCCTATTTTTCCCTTTGAAATGGATTGTCCTCTCCTTGCTCTTTTCAGATTTCCGCTTTGGGAGGAGCCGTGACTGTAGCTTTGTGTTACAGAGTCGTTTGCTTGGCGGTAGGAGAAGCTGGAGGTCGGAAATGAGATGTCGCTCGCCGCCAATGGGGACAATTGTAACTACGAGTTTTTCTTTGACATCTGTTGGAAGAGGATTCGGATGGGATCAAGATGCTATTATGACTAGGATCAGTAGGTACTACTGTCTGCAGAGTAACCTGATATTGTTTTGCATGTTCCCTAAGTGTAACTGTTTACAGGCACCTACTGGATTGGTGACATCATCGATGTTCACGCGCAGGAGTATGTAAGATGGTCTGTGATCTCATTGCACGGAGTACAGATACTAAAATTAGCGATTGCTCCGGGTGGCTTTCATTAATCATCTAATATTATTATTGAATGCCGTTTTTGCACTAAAATCTATTCAGTAGGTACAGAGGAAAGAGATAGCTAATCCATGCAATAACAATGCATTATTATTCAAGCTTGATCGCTAGATGAATAATCATCCGAGAGTTCTCGGAAAGATGTGCCGTAGATCGTGGTGGCATCGCCCTGTGGCCGGTGGTCCCCGAGTTTTGTCAACAGACGAGTCGACCATCTGGAAGCTTCGACCTCACACCTACGGGTGTCGTGATCGGAAATGCCAGAAAGAACCTGAAGCAACGGCGCTCGGACCGACAAGTTCGACTGTTCGAGGACTTCAGGAGGCAAAAAAAAAATCATCAAAAATGAACCAGGACCATCATCCATGGGCATGACCTGCGCTACTATCAGTCTATCGCGGGTGCGCGGGCCCCCGGCTGCCACCGAACACAGGCCCGAGGTCTATCGGCGTCGGATCGCCGCAGGCCAGCGGAGTCTAGCGCTCGCTAGTCCCCTCGCTTTAAACCAACGATGCTCGACTCGTATCAGCATGGGGAGGGTTTGCAACCTCCTTCCTGACGGTGCATTGCTGCTCCTCGAGGTTTCTTCTTTCTCCTGTCATGGCAGCCAGTCAGTATGCTAATAATAATCTTCAGGGGAGAAAAAAAATCACCATCTGCATAATGGCTGCAGATGCGAGCATGGCCGCGAACTACAATGGCCTCCGCGCGTGGCGTTCGCCATGTCTCTGAAGGGAACAAGACCCTGCCAGTCTAGTCCCAAGCGAGTGCGGAGTAGATTCAGGTGCAGCCGTCGGCCGGGGCGAAAATCCCATTCTCCCAGCCTCCCAGGCCGGATTTTGGCCCTGCAGAGTGCACTGGCTTGGTCTGGGCCCCATGGGCCATACTGATTCGAGTATCTGCCGGGGCTTGCGTGCCAGCTGGCCCCAGCTTATCATTGGCGGTTTGCCTTTGTTTACTCCGGATTCCAGGTCCTGATGATGTCGGAGGTCTCACATGGTGCCAGCTCTCCTTGGGGATGCTGCACCTTGAGCGCCTCCGCCGTTGTTGTGGCGGGCATTGCTCTCCTCTTTTTATCCTCCCTTCTCCCCCTTCCTCCCCTTTCTTCCCTTTCCTCCTTTACTCCTCGACCAATCGTCCGGTTTCCACGGCTGTTGTTGCGGTTGTTCTCTGTTCTAGCGTTCTCGGTCTTTCGTTGAGGAGTGTGTATCTTCAATTTGCCTCCATCACTCTCGTTAATTCCTTTCCGGCGTTGGGGAGGCTTATCTCTGGAATCGAGCAGACGGATTGATTACCGGTGCTGATAATAATTGATTCATTGAATCTTTGACTTCACAAATTTACTCTCCAACAACAAAAAATGCGTTTTCTCGCTGCTGCTGCTACTCTCCTGGCCGTCTCTGTCGGCTTCGTTGCCGCACAGGACAGCAACAGCACTTACAGCTGTGCTGCGCAGAAGTATGTGTCATTCCTTGCCTGGATCTGTGAGCTTTGAAGAACGTCAACGAAACTGACCATGATGGATAGTATTGTCGATGCCTGTCTCGAGTCCACAGAGCCCCAGCTGAAGGCCTGCCCTCCCAATGACTGGAAATGTCTCTGCGAGCAGAGCACCAACGTCTTGACGTAAGTACTAGCCTTGAGTGAATGCTGCTCTTTCTCCATATTTGGCCACTTAGCTTCTCTTTCTTTTCTGAGACGTGACAACCACGTCACATGTCGAGTGAGAGGAGTTCCCCCGCAATACACAGACACACACACACGGACTTGGGAACAGCAAGATGTAAACTAACAGACTTCTAGCTGCTACAACAACTGCCCTGGCCACCCCGACCAGTTCGGCGCCGAGCAGACCAAGGAATCCTACTGTAACGCCGCCAAGGCCTCGGAGCCCTCTAGCACCACCACCCTCGCCTCCACGACCGCCACATCCTCCGTCGCTGCTGCGGCTGGAACCCCCAGCACAACCAGCGCTAGCGGCTCTTCGACCAGCACTTCCAGCAGCCACGCCGCCGCCACGTCGTCGAGCGCTGCTGCTCCGGGCGTTGCTGTCGAGGCTGGCAGCTTGTTGGCTGCCGTGGCGCTGGGCTTGGGTGCTGCGCTGTGAATTCTGAATGAGGGGGTGATTCTTCTGACGGGAGTCGGGACATGCATGCTATGAATGGGATGTAAAAGACTTCCGGGGGCAAATTAATGAAAGCAAGAGCGAGAATAGGATGAGAATTATCAGCACGAAACCGCGGTGCTGTCCGCTTGTTCGCACAGCACCTATGATATGATATATATATAAGATTACCTGACACGTCAAGGAATGTCTATCTATCTATCTATGTGATTTATCTACGCATCTACCTGTCCTATCCTGAGCAAATAAAATCATCGTCAGCAAATGGAAAAGAAATCAATTAGATCCAATTACCGGGTTGTATTTTTCTTCCCTGCGTCTCCACTCATGCCCCTTAATTTGTTATGATACGATATAATATACTGTGTCATATGGCCATCTCGACTCTCCTCTCTATGTACATACTTGATGCATTGAAAATCGAGTGCTATGTTTGAGTGTATCAAAGTCAGATTATTATCCATTGTCAAGCTGGCATATATAATCCGGGAGTCTTGGATTTGAGTCCGCTAGTTGGTGCTATACATAGCTAGCTGGTGGAGAAAGTTGGACACCTCTCATGCCATCAAGACTGGACTGTGTCGTCGCCGCCGGGGTCTGAAAATAATAATGGGATTGCTAAGGTACGTGAGTAGTGTACATACCTACCAGACGGCTACATATATTGTATATGTAACTCGAAGTGGGGATGGAAAACTTCCTGCTATATCTACTCCAGAGGCGCTGGCTACATAAACGACTCTAAAAAGGAGGTTTTTGAGAGACTGTGTACTTGATCTCCAGCCATCTCTATTTTATTAGTAGGCACTGTACCTAGGTAGGTTTCTCCATTTCTCTATATGTGCACTTCAGGAAACCGCTGAGAGGACTACTATACTAATACAGATCATCAGTACTTATTCATACCATCCCCTTCATTCAAATGGTGCCACAATGCTCTGGACTAGAACTCGAGCATGCGCGATTCGAGGTAACGGGCGATGCAACATTTCATCTCCGAACTCGATGGACGCGCACAAGATTCATGCTGCGCGAGAAAAAAAAAATCATCAGAAACGCATATGACTGATATTCGGGCCATCTCGGTGGTCTTGCCTAGATGTATAGTTATAATTACAATGTTGACTTCTACGACTAGTAGTGATGCTGATCATTGATAGCATGTGGACCATTGTGTGTAAAGTCAGAGTTTAAGAATGTTGATCAGATATATACTTTCAATTACAGTCACAGATCTTCCAGAGATGTTCGATCCCCACTCAACCAGTTCAACAAATCAATGAGTCTATTTTACGTAGAAAAGAAAAAGTCCTCGCGAAACAAAGAAAGGCAGCAAACTTGGTCCCGTCAGTCTCTGTTCAGTTCTTTGGCTCAGGAAGACACATGAAATTAATGGAATGATGATCCAACCGGTTCATGCATTAGTAATAAATAGTATCGATTGTATCGTACATGCAAATATTAATAGTTTAATTCACGCAGTAAGGAATTTCAAAGAATGATGCCTCTTCTCATCTCTGCAACCTGTGCATAGGTGTTGTAGACTCATCCTAGAACACAATGCACATCTATGTAGCATTGCTAAATAATAATCACACCAACGGCAGCAGCACGTGGCACTGAACACTGTTATTAATAGCAGCTTCAGCATCTCCGCTTGTCGATCTACCAGTTAGGTACTTCAAACGACTGGCGCTTTTAATCTATTTCCTTTTTTTCCCTTTTTACTGACTCAGTAAATAATTGACAACTGACTCTCCTTGAGATGTCAATTCTGTTCCTCACGAGGCGATCGGCTAATCAATCGATTAAAACCTGCGGGGCCCCGAATCGAACTATCCGCATGCACTCCGTACTCCGTATCTGTCCCGCGCCCCGCGCGGAGCCCGCATTTCGTAGTGCTGCCCCTCTTTTTCTTCCTGCTTCCTTTTTTAACCGCGAACTTAACTTGCTTATCCATACCTGCTAGATAGGACATTGACTTAGATTAAACAGACATTGTCTCGAGCAACCCCACTCCCTATGTAAGCAGACCAATCCCTATCGATCCTGTTCGATCGAGAGCTAGTTAACAACGATCACTCGCTAATACATGACAGACCTGAGAAGAACTCAAGCTTCCATACACACATAAAGTGCTACGCACTTGTTTCATTCTATTCAAATCATACGAAACCATGAGTGCAACCAACAAGATGGCCACCGACCCATCATCAACAACAGTCACCCTCCCCGCAACAGTCAAGGTCTCACTCCCCTCACTCGCCAAAATGATCGACCACTCCCTCCTGCACCCGACCCTCACGGACGCCGACGTCCTCGCGGGCCTAGAGCTCAGCAAGCGCTACAACGTCGCCACCGCGTGCGTGAAACCCTACCACGTCCCGCTCGCGCGGGAACAACTGGCCGGCACCTCCGTCGGGGTCTGCCCCGTCATCGGCTTCCCGCACGGCAACTCCACGACGGCGATCAAGGTGGCCGAGGCGCGCGAGGCCGCGCGCAATGGGGGCTCTGAGATCGACATGGTCGTGAACGTGGGCAAGGTGCTCTCTGGCGAGTGGGGGTACGTCGAGGAGGAGATCCGCGCGATCAACGACGCCGTGACGGCCGAGGGGGCGATCCTCAAGGTCATCTTCGAGAACGACTACCTCCAGGAGGAGCACATCGTGCGGCTGTGCCGCATCTGCTCGGATATCGGCGTCGCGTTCGTCAAGACGAGCACCGGGTACGGGTTCGTGAAGCAGCCGAGCGGCGACTACAACTACAAGGGCGCGACGCTGCCGCATCTGGCGCTCATGCGCAAGCACTGCGATCCGAAGGTGCAGATCAAGGCTGCTGGAGGTGTGAGGACGCTGGACGAGCTGCTGAGGGTGCGGGCGTTGGGCGTGTCGCGGGTCGGAGCCTCGGCGATGGTGGCCATCCTGGAGGAGGCGAAGAAGCGGGGGATCGGGGATGAGGAGATTGAAGTCGCGGTGCCGCCGGTTTGAACGCGGACGTAGTATGGACACAGTATGTTGAGGATGTTACCATCTAACTCGCAGACACCTTTGCTCAATCCTGATACGGTTTCGAGCGTCATGCAGTTAATGTCTGGATTTTAGTCGAATAACCTAGATCATATATGGTACACATTTGAGGAATTTCGCAGCTACTAAAATTCAACCCAGAAAGACTGTCGAGAAATGACAATTCTGTCATTTTAGGAGATCCGGAGATGAAGATCCCCGTGAAGCATTGTACCCATATACGTGACTTTAATTACGTACATAATTACGTACAGTAAGTACTACAATATAACGGTCAAAAGGCAGAAATAGACCCTGCCATCCTATGACAACCACTTATCTGCGAAGTACTGCTGACGTCTCAAGCGAGAGCACAAGCCTCATTGAGGTCCTGCTGCGAGGATATGCCCAGCTTCCGGAGCTGTGGGTTTCCCAACGCCTGCTCATGACCAAGAGTTCACTCGTTAGCTTATTCGTTCCAATTAATACTAGACGAGGCAGCAGCTGCAGAGCCTTTTCCAGTGAAATAAAGAAAAAAATCATTTGAAAAGCCGATGTCAGTCACGAATTTTCGTGATCGTCGTAGTCTAGTCAAAACGAAATAATCATGTGTTTCACTGGGGAAAGGAAAACAAAGGGATGCTTTATGCTTCGAGGGACTTGGATCATCAAGTCCCAGCACAGATGTATGCACGTACCTACCGAGATTATTTAGTACTTGCTGTACCTGGCTGAGGTACCTCTTGACCAGATTTGTCGTCTGACAGACAGTCTTGTATATAGCCCCCCGGCGCCCATGGTCATCTATGAGGTATGTAGGCAACATAACTTTTTTTTTCTCCAACCATCCATTCAGACGAGACGAGACGAGATGAAGAAGGCCCCTGGCATTCTATCTGATTGGAACATTCCGGCCTGTCCAGTCCATCGGCAAAGTCATCAATGCTTAGTCACCATGAGCGCGGTGAGATGGGAAAGCAAGTGCAGATTGCGTTATTAAGATCGACATCATTGTAAAACATAAAAGGCTGGAAGGACAAGGAAAGATGGACGACTTGATGATAATCCGAGCCATCTAGGTGAGCTCCCTCACCAGAGAGAGGGAAGGGGGAAGTCAAGTGTCATGTGGAAATATATACGTGGTGAGGGGACGAGAAGAAAAAAAAATTAAAAAATGACTTAGAGTAGTATCATGATACCTACCTACCTTACCTAGCTAGGTAATCTATGACGTAATCATCTCGGATCGGGCAGTCGAGGTATGCTTTACATACATGCATCGTACAACTACGCAGTATATCGTAATAAACAGGCTAGAACTGGGCATTACAAACGCGATCCATCCACAGAGCTTACTTTTGAAAAGTGGGAGTAGTCACGCCACATTGACCGAGGCGCAAGTACAGCAATCCATCCGCATCAGATACAACCCACCACCTACTTGCCAGCCCGAGGAAGGGCAGGATTATCACCTTATCATAATAATACTAAGTAGTGGCTTAAGTGATGAAACATAACCACCAACTAGAACCCCAGACCCTAAGCTGTCTACCTACCTACCTAGGTACCTACTCTAGCCTTCACGCACTCAATAACACTACCCCTCAGGCTGCTCGTGTACGTGTATATCGCATTGATCTTCAGCCCCGCCTTCCCCTCGATCAGCTCGCACCACTGCTCCGTGGTCCGCTCCATCGACGCCAGGGTCGTCATCATCAGCAGGTCGAGCTGCGCCGCGTGCAGATGCACACCGGAGTTCGGGAGCACCATGTCGTCGATCAGGATCAGCGAGTCCGGACTCAGCGCGGCGGCGGTGTTCCTGAGGATGACGGCGGCCTTTTCGTCCGGGTAGTCGTGGATGATGTTGCGCATGTAGTAGATGCGGGCGCCTGGGTCAATGTCAAAGTGGTACGGTCAGAGAACACGGAGAATGATAAGCTTCTCGTGATTCGAATCACGATGAGACATAATAAGTATGTACGTACCCTTGACAGCCTGCGGCTGAAAGAAATCCTGCACCATGGTCTCCACGCCCTCATGCGGAATCGCATGCTGCAGCGTCGCAGCCAGATCCTGCACAATAATCCTATTCTCAACGCCGGGCGGCAACCTCTCCCTCAGCAACGCGCTCTGGTGACTGACCCCGCCGCCGACATCGACAAACAACGGCTGATCGGGGCCGAGGTTCTGGATCCTCTCACCGATCGGGTACACGTCCAGCCACACCGGCATGCCCATGTGCTGGGCGGTCATGAAGCGGTTGAAGTGCGCATGGTTCGCCGGCTTGGTCTGCACCCAGAGGAAGCCTGGAGGCCGGTGTTCCACGCCTTCTGGAGGGGCGTCTTCGTGGGGTCGATGATGTCTTGATAGTTGGTTTCGGCCAGGAAGTCGGGTAGCGCCTGGATGGCGGGGCCGATGCTGTTGAAGCTGAGGGAGGTCAGTATGTACAGTACATTACCTTAAAACTAGAACTCATTATATATATTGGATTCAGGGATGATACTTGTGGTAAACGCCCGATTGAAAGCCCGGAATGGTAAGCGCGTGCGTGATATTGCTAGCGGTGAAAGTGTCTTTGGCGGTCTCCTTGATGGTTCCAATAGAGGCAAGATAGCGGAGCAGACGACCTGAAAGTCGAAGTAAGCACATACACCTACATAAGTAGTACTCCAGCCGGCTTTTGTCATTGCTAAACTAAGCTGCTGCCCCTTGTTTAGATGCTTAAATAAAGTACAGTACATGCTTACCCAAAAGCGTCGGGGCAGCGCCCGTTTTGGTCACCAGCTCATCCACCGTCACCGGATCCCTGCTCTCGCCGAGAATATCGAAGAGCTTGAGGTCGAGACCGACGCGAATCGCCGCAAGTTGCAAGTACTACTCGTAACATTAACATTGGCGGCTTCAATCGGTTCGTTTCAAGAACATTATAACGGTAGGTAGTAAGTAGACTAAGAGAAAGTGCTGCAGTACTTACGAGGTACAAAATCCTCTGCATCGAGTCCTGCGGCGTCTCGATGGCGTAGGACAGCTCCTGGAGGGACTGGAGGAGCCTCTTGCGGCCGACGTCGTCGGCGTCGCTGGCCAGGGCCTTGATCTGGGCGAGGATGTCTTCCATCTTCACCCTGTATTATATATGTACCTCTTTGTTTTCTATAAGAGAATGGGTAAATATAATAATCGAATTGATCCGAGTAATGGGCTGCTATATTGCAATTACCTCGGACTCGGGGACAGAAGGAACATTATATAAGTAGGGACTAAGTTACAGCTGGGGCTGAAGTTGAAGTCAATCAATATTACTATATAGCACCTAGTATAAGTATAGGTGGAGCCAAGGCCAATCACCTACAGCTGTCCCGGCACATGTGGTGTTGGGGGACGGAAGGCCTGACATGATATGACCGCTTGCCTCAGCGCAGCTGTATGTAGACATTAGACGTACTCCAGTTCGAGCCCACGGAACTCTTCTTGTCGAACGAGCGAGTCTTTGGTGGTTATTCGTTAGTGCTTACTTCTCATAATTAGTGTCGCTCTTTCCTCCGCAACAGTGTGTGGATAGTAGAAAAGATGGGCCGTAAGAGGAAAGCTTTTTTTATACGAACAAGCCAATTATAATGGATCTTTCTTCTCCATGGAGAGCTGATGGTGCTGAAACCTCCTGCCTGGGCAAAAAACAAGCGTGAGTCTCTCCTTACTCCCTCGTCATCAATTTGAGACGCTATAATATAGCCTACAATAATCAAAGCACAGCACAGTAGTATATTAATTAGGCAATAATAACCAACGCGTATGCATTGTTTCCTCAAAGCCCTGGCACAGCCAGACTCGTCAGAGCTGAGTATCTAACTTCAAGAAAGTCGACAAAGTCTGACGTCTCTACTCCGTACAGACTACCTTTCTCCAGCGAGCATTGGGACCTGTGCGTCCTCCCCACCCCAATGGGGAAGACTTTCCCCGCTGTCGAGTCAGAAAACCTACTGTACATTCTTTCCGATGGGTGACAATGCTAAGCAGCAGGCGCATATTCCCCATGATATCAGGTCCAGAAAGCTGTACAACCTGGAGTCTCAATTTAGGTAGCTAGCCGACAGACAATGATGGAACAAGAGGTCACGTTACATTTGACACAGTCGCTGGAGATATTCAGTGCTGTACCCTGACTACTTCTCCAAAGAGACAGATAAAGAACCTGAGCCTCGAACATCTGGGTAAAAGTACAGTTATGTAACGTACATAGATACCTAGAGCGAACGGGGGAATTAGGTACTAGACACATTGGTGACCATGACAAGACACGACGCCAAAAAGAAAATAAGAACAAAACACACACATACAGAGAGGAAAAAAAAAGGAAAATTTTCATTTACCCTTCGCCCTTTTCCCCCTCGCCTCCCACTCGCGCTTCCGCCTCTTCTGGTCCTTCTTCGCGTACGCGCTCTCCTCTCTCCTCTTGCGCTTTTTGGGATTAGTTTCTCCGCCAGCTTCAGCCTGTTCCTTCTCCTCCTTCCTCTCGATCGCCCGCAGCCGCTGCTCCTGCTCGCGCTGCGCCTTGGTCTTCTTCTCCGGCGCGGACAGACCCAGGTTCGTGATGAACGCGTGCGGCAGTGGCGACTTGGTGCGCCGCTCGCCAAAGTAGCCCGAGACGTCGATGTGGCCCAGCACGTAGGCGACCTTCTCGATGTCGGTGACGGAGAAGATGCGTCTCTCGTCCGGGTCGCTGCTGTCGGGCTTCGCGGCGCGGTTGAGCCGCGCGCGGAGCGCGTGCACCGCGTCCCAGAGCTGGCGGTACTCGCGCAGGTTGTACTTCACTTTGAGTTCGCCGGTGCGGTGCTTGTGCTCTGAGAGCTGTTTCTTGGGGTCGTCGTCGTTCTCGTCCTCGTCCCGCTCCGCGGAAGGGTACTCGTTCAGGCAGAGCCAGCGGTACAGCTCGTCGCTGTAGAAGGGGATCTCGTTCTCGTGGTTCGAGTCAGAGCCGCAGGTCGCGACGGAGAGAATGAGGGAGGCGGTCGCGGTGCCCGTGCCGCGGAGCGGGCCCATGAGGGCCTCCAGGCTCTTCTTGGGGAATGCGTCCTCGGGAGATGTTAAAGGGTCAGCGGTCGGGATGGATGCGATTGCGTCGGCGGTGGTCTTGCGGACGAGGGGGCCTTGGTTCGTCTTGATCATGCCGACGAGGATCGGGCGGTGGATGCCGTGTTTTCTGCAGAAGCATTAAAATATATAGAGCTACCAGACTCCTAAAAAAAAGAATGTTGAAGACGTACACCTTCCAATCCATCAGATTGACCAAATCCTCCTTCTCCAGAAACGTCCCCGGGAGGAGCTTCTTCGGCGCCCGATTCTTCGCCTTGACTCCCGTCCGCTCAACGCTCTCGCCGGGCCTCTTCCCGTCCTCCATCCACTGCTCCTTGGCGCGCTCCCTCAACACCGCGGGCAGCTTCTCGTAGCGCCACTCGTCCAGCTGCAGGAACGCCTCGATCTCCCTGCTCATCTTCTTCTCGTCCATGCGGGCGCCCGTGTCGTCGGTGCCGCCCGTTGTGGCGTTGCGCGCCTTCTCGGCTGCCTCGGGGTCCCCCCACGCGGTGCGCTTCCATTCCTTCTTGGCGAGCTTGGGCCGGGACTTGACGATGAGCTTGTCCTTGTAGACCTCGCGGACGGTGGTGGGGTAGCAGGCGAGGAGTTTGGAGAATGTGGAGCGGGAGATCTCGGAGGGGGTGAACGACTGCGATGGGAATGAGTCGTTGTCCGCGAAGGAGATGAAGTCCTCCCCGGCTGACATGGTGGCTCTTTAAGTATTTTTTCCTCAGTTCTGCATAAATGAGATGGTCCTGGGCTTGGTTTGGTAATCGTTCACGAAAAGAAGGGAGTGGAAAGAAAAGGCAATGATAGCAGCTTTGAAGAGGACTCGCAGGGTATCACAAAACGAAAGACATAGACATGGACATAAAATCGAGATAAGAAAATACAGACAAGAAAGGAAAAAAAAATTCACCAAATCCACGCTCAGCCGAAGCGCAACGCAATACAACGGTCAAAAAAAGGTAGCAAGACGACAGAAAGAAAAACGCGACTGAGGATAAGATGAATTCGCCAATCCCCCAAAAGTACAGTACAAATTCAGAAGAACACGCAACAACACCAGATAAAGCCAAAGCACCAGCAGTTATATAAACTCTTCAGATAATCGGAAAAAAAAGTAAGCAGCACCGATATAGGAGAATCCTATCTCTGAAGGGGCTACCTCGAGTAGGTACCTGGTAGCTAGGGCGGAGACCAATCGCGGCGGAGAAAACCAACAGCCAGAGGAAATTTGCCCAACCAACCAGAAACGACAAGACGCGCAACTTACCAGAAGTCCAATGTCACTCCCTATTCTCTCCTTATACAAATCACGAAGATAATTATTTTTTTTCACTCCTCTCCGCGAGTCCCACTCGAGTTGGCGGGCCGTTAAGCTTGGTGCAGTTGATTAATGGGATTCGAGCGCAAAAAGGTTTCTCCAGACCCAGGGTTGGAGTGAAAGTCGGCGCGGACCGATCAGGGCGCGCGCGCTCGCTCTCGTCCGCTCGACGGGAGTATCAACTAAATTCGTCCTGGACTACTATGACCTCAAATCTCATCCCTACGTAAAAATGGCGTTAGTATTCTGATATCTACCTAACATGGATCGCTATGTTGCATATCGATGTTTCCGTTTTAAGTCCGTCGATTTTACATGTGACAGCCTACCATGAGACAGCTACCTAGACAGTGTTGGCAAGCATGTTGATAAAGAAACTCAGACGTACTAACCATTCTTCCTCATGTCTACCTATCAGCTAACTGTATGCATAAATAACTCATTAAAGATGGAGTATCAGATACATGCTAACAATAAAGTGACGGTGTACGTTGAAAGCTCTCCGAAGAGAGGAGGAGGGCAAGTCACAAACAAACATAGGGAGCGCAACACCCATGCCGGGGTAAAGAAAAAAAAATCCGCTCCCAACCAGAGTATGAGAAGCAGACATTCCCCGTCCAGCCCAGCTAAATCCCATAATACGATAAGAATACCAGAACCCTCCCTGAGCCCAGAGTACCGAACCGAAGCCAGTCCAAACAGCAAATTGTCCAGCAAAAAGCCATGTCCCGAAACCCCGGATATATTCCCTAACGTAAACAAGTGCCATACAACAGGAGACGAGAGATACACAGATTACATGAAATGGGTACCGACTTCTTTGCGGGCACCCTGGTAAAAATCAACCACAAACGACATTAAAACACTCATCTCACTTTAACTCGTAGTACGCTGAGCAGCGGACATCGACATTAGTTTTGTTTCCTGCCCGCATCCCGCTTCGTCTTTGTCGGAGTAGCGCCCGGATTCGCAAAACTGACACGCCTCTCATCCTTGCCACGACCTGGAGGCATGACGGGAGCGGTGACGACGCGGTCTTTCTTCCTTCTATTGCCTCGTTTCAAGGACTTTGAAAGCGGCGTCACATGGCGTTTGCCAGGACCGGCCAATTCCGGGTCCGTCTTGGTCTCTGTCGTCGTCGTAGTCGACGTGGCAGTACCCTCGTCATCCTCAACCTCGATGTGGTCGAAATGGCCGTCGTCATTGCCTGCCTCGGAAGAGCTGGGGCTGGGGCTTCCGGAATCCGAGGGTGCCTCGTACTCATCGTCATCGCTAACGAGGCTGGGAGCTTGGTTGGACTCGACGGTATCGGGACTCAGATTCGCGGAGGCGTCGATCATGGCATCCACGTCCCGTGAGTCGTCACTCTGAGACGATACCGGTGCAGGCGGCGTCGAAGCGTATGGGGACGTATATGGAGCTGGCGCTTGTGTCAAGACCTCAAGAGGACGGGGTTTGTCCCCTGCCTTGTCAGCGCCTTTCCGACTCTTCGGCCGCTGCGACGCATCTTGCGGCATTGTGGTGCGGATCGGCTGTCTCCCGCCTCGTACACCGAGCTGCGGACGGTCATGTCCCGTGTCAACGCTGGTATCCGCTGTTTCCTCGCCAGACTCCTCCCCAGAAGAGTACGCGTCGAGATCGACAGTGGTCTTGGCATCCCCGACGATCTGACCTAGGTCAAGACCGATGCCTTTCCGTTGCACCAGTGAGGATAGATGCGGGGTGTCCGGTGATGCTGTGAAGGATGAGTGGGGGGCGGCCGGAGTGGTCAACTTCAGCCTCTTCGGCCCACGATCTGATGCAGGCGTGTCCGGGTCGCTGCTGGGTCGCTTCGGGGTCGGTCCTTCGCCAGGGGGTGGGGGTTGCGGCGGTGGTGGCTGGAGATTGGCCTTGGACGCCGATTCCATCATATGCGCAGAGCGGATCAAGGGGTGGACGTAGCCTGCACCGGCACCACTTGACGAGTCATTGTTGCCGCCGATTATCATGCCAGCCTCGTCCACCTCCACTGGTTCTCCAGACGCGACCGCGGCAGCGTCGTGGCTGGCGAAGTTTCGATTATGGGCGATGCGACAGTGATTGATGAAGCCCTGAGTGCTGGAGAAATTGTCTCTTCGACAATCAAGGCAGACCAATTTCACAAGCTGCCCATCTGACTTGCGCCTTATGATCATCGGGCCGGCCTTGTCCTTGGGCTGAGGATAGCCACTGGACAACGCTTGGAGCTTGGCGTTCGCATTGCCTCTCTGAGACCGCGACTTGCCAGCCATGTACCCGGCTTCACCCAGGCTCGAACGGGTGGTCCGTCCATCGAAAGGTGTCTGGCCCATCTCGACTTCTCCTCCGTCAAAGCGGGGATCCGGAATCAGCCATTTGGCGTAATGTCGCGTATACGGACCATCGGTAACACCCCACGGTGCAGGGGAGAGCGGAGCCCGACCATTTCCAGGTGGGAGAACCGCCGGTCCTGTACCGTTGCTGACCGATTGCGAGATCCCCGTGACCGTCGATCCGGGGTAGGGAATCTCGGCACACCGACGCAGCTGTTCCAGAGCAATCTGGCATTTCGCGATCTCCTGATCGATCAGTCGTAACTCGTTGTGCTTCAGGAGCACCTCCAGACTCAGCTGCGCGTCGATCACCTGACGCAGCTTCTCAATGTCCACCTTCTTGGGTGGCGCGGTCGTCTGGTCGGCGGCTTGCGGCTTCTGAGGATTAGGGGCAGCGCCACTGTCCATGGGGGGATGCGATGGCGGAGCCTGCTGGGAATCAGGACCCGGGGAGTGGTCTGCAGAGCCGTCTGCTGGGGGTGCGGCAGAGACTCCGTTCTGACTGTCCATCTCCACAGAAGTTGCATTGTCTGAGTCGTCCAGAGGCGGCTTTGTTTCGGGCTGCCCGTCCACGGAAGCTTCCCATTCATTGGAGTCGGCGCGCTTGCGCTTCGCCTTGTGAAGGGGCGAGCCGTCCAGGACTGGCGATCTGCAGCAGTCCAGCATCTTCAGATCCTCCGCGATCACCTTATTTCCCCCGACTGCAGAGGACCACGGCAGCAGACGAAACATGCCATGCGAGATGCTGTCCAGCCGCTCCAGTAACGAGGGGATGCCGGAAACGCCGCCAAAGAGACGAGAGGGCGCCAGCTTATCTCTTCGAAGGGACGATGTGCGCGCACATCAGGGTCTGTATGTCTCGTGGATCGCGACCACGCCGGGTGGGGGATCAAGCGAACGAAGCTGCCGATTCGAACGTCGCCCGCGACAGAACGTTAGGGACGCGAGAACGGGAGAGGGAGGCGACACAGAGGAAGCCTTCAGGAAGACTTGGAAAGACCAGGTTCCTGGGGAGG
>JGI26051J44788_1000540_pt1 | contig 19853 bp, 10 predicted proteins | sample HigsolmetaGSP13D_FD_44788 | JGI IMG/M metagenome (IMG submission 44788) | reverse complement strand
GGGGGGGGATCCACATAGATCTATGTGCAAGTACAAAATATAGAATGGAGTCCAGCAGGGGTATTTACTGTACAGTGCTTTGCTTGCTTGCTTACCAGATAAACTGCCTATCGGTTGCACCTACTTCTTCTTCCGGCAGACGCAGCTCCGCTGCTCGCACTGTTGCCTTCCACCAGACGTCGAGCCGCTGCGTCGGCGCGGCCTGCTCCAGCCTCGCGAGTTTGGTCTTGTGTGGGAGGGTCTTGAAGAGGAGCTCTTGTCGGGACCTAACGTGACTTGACGGCTGCCGCCTGTCGGAGCGGAAATGGTGCCAGGTATACCAGGATAGGCTGTTCTGATTCAGTATGTTTGCCCAACTTACGTATCCATGTGTATGCACAGAGAGTGACGGATTATACTATAGAAAGACTCAAGGAGAAAAAGGCAATGATGCTTGCCAGGTACTTACATCGCAACATCGAAAAGCAAGAACCCGAGCACCGAAAAGGCGACGATCATGCCAAGGGAATCCGGATCCGGATCGGGATCCGCGGATTTGGTCTGGGGAATAGGAATAGTCGCTGGGGTTGAATCGGCGGACTTGTTCGTCGCGGAGAGATGTAGATGCCAGTTGCCGGCAGTGGCGTTTATTCTTCGATAAGAAGATTGATTGTATAGTAACAAGGACATGGTAATATGTTTATGTGCTGTATATGCTGTACAATGTCAAAAGGATGAGCACGGGATTTGGATAGATTGATATTACATTCGGTAGGTATTCTAGTAGGTATCAAGCCCGTTATTTAATTTGATTGATGTGCTCATCCCACGATGTCATGTGCATCCTTGGTATTTTAGTACTACTTTCGGTACATGAGGTAGTAGTGCTCAAACGGGCGCGCCGGCGTCTTTCCCCCAGACATAGACATCATGGACTCCAGCCGTGCCTCGGCGCTCCCCCCCCGGTCATTCATGATCATGGTCGCCTCCACGGGAGCTCGTCGTCCGTGACCCTTTAGGAGGGAAGTGACGTCTGTGGCTCCAGCTGTACATGGTGCTAATGTTAGTACTTATCCAGGCATGATGAAGGTTCTTCACCCGATGATCTCTCCACGTGGCTGTCATGGATTCGAACATGATCACGAGGTTTACGTATATGTATGTATATTTCTCAAGATGTATGCATGTGCTATGTGCATACTACTATCTATCCCGAGCGATCACTACCTAGAAAGAAAGCAGTCATAGAGCTACGAGACTGGCAAGCTCCGTCCTGTCGACTCCGATCCCCTCCGTCATGGAATCATCCGATCTCGGCATCCCGGCATCCCCTCCGGTTTCACCCGGCACTGCGACCGGGCACGGCCGCACGGCACTCGGATCGGACCTGTCCGTCCGCAGCCGGACCCGGACCCAAACCAAGCTATTATTATTCTTTGAGTTGGAGTCGATTTAGATGATCGGGAGAGCTCCGGGAGCCTACTACCTAAGTGCCAGTGGTTTCGGGGCCGGCGGTAGCCGCCCGGGCGCCACGGTGTTTTTCTGCCGAAGAGGCCGAACCCATGTGATGCCGAGGGGCTGTAGGGTGGCGGGGATGTATTATTATGTGCTCACAAGGCAAATAGTGGTAGTATAGTTCGAGGTGTTCACATGGTGGGTAGATTGCCCTGTGTCATGTCGCCACACAGGTACGGTGGAATTGGAGTTTGCCGTTGGCAAGGGAAGAAGATAATACTTTTCTTCCTACTTTCCGATTGTCTGACCGTCTACATCGACAGATCCATCAACTAAAATAGCCATTGTATCGCATTCCGACTTGTATCATTTTGGAGTTGCCTTCACCATGTAGTACATGGCAGGACATATCTACAGTACAGTACAAAAATAACCGGATTACTGACTTGTCAGTGTCAAGATTCAGGAGTTCTACATCATGTAATACCATATCATATTTTGGATTTTTTCATGGACATTGTCTTCATATGAGAACGGGAGTTTTGCATAATTATAAGATCCTTTCTTTTTTTTTTTTTCTTATGAGAGACGTGAGAATTTAAAATTAGACCTACATTCCCTCCACTTTCACTACCAAAGCTGAGTGTAGTGCATATTAACAAGTGCAGTAGTATGTGATCTAGGCTCAATCTTGGAATCCACTATATATAACATCTAACCCGCGTTGTAGGAGATTAGGAGAGAATTGAAGAACCAAGGAATACAGTCTAAGCTCCGCAGCAAGTTTCATAACGCCATACACCTGTCCATCACTCCGCTTTTGCATTCCGTCTTGCGGCAGCCTCCGCTGTTAGCTTGAGGGCCGTTGGAGCGTCGTCCCTGGGCATGTAAAGTTCGACCAGCTGGGCAATGTTAGTATGGTCTAGATGTCACGTCATGCTGAGAAAGAGCGTACCTGGAAACAAGGGGCAGAAGAAAACTCAAGGTCGGCAAACAGGGCCTCGATCTCTCCCCTCGTCCTGACCTGGTAGGTCTTGTAGCGCCCGGGTTGGGCTCCGAAAGCGGGGACCAGGTCCTTCTGGTGCCACGGCTGGATGTCATTGTATTCGTCGTCCCAGCCGTGGATGTAACGTTCGATCGTGTACCCCTCGTTGCAGATCACGAAGCTGTGAAATATCTTGTCAGCAGGTGCCAGAAACGATTGTAGGGATTTTCTCACATGATGACGTTCAAGTCCTGCCGGATCATCGTGCTCACTTCCTGCGCGGTCATCTGCAAGCTACCGTCGCCGACGAAGAGGATGGTGCGTTGACGCCCAATCTCCTTCGCAGCCAGGGCGGCTCCCAAGCAGGCACCCACGGAATACCCGATGCTTCCCCAGAGAACCTGGCTGATGGCGGTGACGTTCTTGGGGAATCTGGTTTCCCAGATTCCGAAGTTGGCCGTGCCGGTCTCGGTGATGACGATGTCGTCCTCCCGAAGCCAGCGGCCGACCGCCGGCCACAGCCAGGCGTGCGTGATGGGCGCGTCCGCGGAACCGTTCGAATGGTTGTTGGCTGCTGCGTTTGAAGGCGACGGTCCAGGTTGGATATTCAGACTTCCCATTCTCTCGATGACCTTTCGGAGGACGCCCTTCATGTTGACCTGCGGGTAATGCGAATACCTGACCTGGACGTGATCGCTGTGGAAATCTATCGTGTTCAATTGGCTTGTCCGGTAAGTGAATCCTGTCGTGTTGAAGTCGGATTTGAGGGCTCCAATGCTGAGAATCAAGTCTGCACCCTCGACCCGTTCGCGGACTCCTTCGTTGGAGCCATCCCCGGCATAGACACCCCCGTAGTTGGGCAAGGTCTCATCCACAGCGCCCTTCCCCATGGGAGCAACAAACACCGGCAGCTTCGACACCTTGACAAGCTTGTGAACCTCATCAAGAGCGCGGTGACGAATGGCGCCGGCGTCAACGAGAATAACCGGGTTCTTGGCCGCATGGAGATATCGCAGAACGACGTCAACGACGTACTCCTCCTTCTCCGGGTCATTGACAGGCTCTCGGAGGTCAATTGGGAACTTTAGGCGCTCTCCTTCCACCTTCTTCTGGACCATGTCCGTCGGGAGAGCAATGTACACCGGCCGACTTTGGATCCAGCATTCCCGCAGCGCGTGATCGATTAGGGTTGGAGCTTCCTGGGGGTCGGTGATCTTGGCCACAAAGCAGGAGATATGCGCGCTCATATTGGCGAAGACATTGAAGTCCCCGTTGCCAAGGGTGTGGTGGAGCAGCATGCCGTCCCTCTGCGACAGTGTACTGGGCTGGCCGACGATGTGGACGATCGGGACGTGTTCCGAGTATGCTCCGGCTATGGCGTTGATAGCAGAGAGCTCACCGACTCCGAAGGCGGTTATGAGGGCTGATATCCCCTTGATCCTAGCATAGCCGTCTGCAGAATATCCTGAGTAGTAATAAAAGTCCTAATTAGCCCGTATCCAACCAGCGCCGTAGACTTGTGTACAAGACCAACCAGCATTCAACTCGTTGCAGTTTCCCACCCATTTCAGACCAGCCTTGGGGATGTAGTCGAGAGCCGTGAGATTGTAGTCTCCTATTCAATTAGTGTTAGTGTTAGCATGTGATGATAATGGAAGTGAGAGAACACCGACCAGGGACGCCTTGAATCGATCGGATGCCCAATTGGTAGAGTCTGGTAAAAAGATAGTGTGCGATATCCACCGGAGACTTGAGCTCCGAGGTGCGTATATCGGACCGCATCTGGTACTGATTTACTCGAGGAGGAAATAAGATTTGTATGGCACGGAGTGTGGAAGAGAAGCAAGATAACTTGTAAAGTCTGTGAGCAGGTATCCTTGGTGAAGTCCCCTGCGTCGAAGGGGTAGTCTTCACAGAGAGCCAAGGACTCGTTATAAATGAAAGGTAGAATCTGAGATCCAAAACAAGAGAATTGCGATATAAATTCTCTTCTCTTATATTAGATCCATGTCGACTGACGTTTACCGGGCAGACGACACATGCATCGCCCTTGGTGGCACCCGGCCGAACATAATTCGCACTCCCGTCCCGATCAGATGCTTGAAGAGACGTCGGAGACAGGATTGACCACAGCGACAATCGGCCATATCCTTGAGAAGATAAGCAGTTACCGCAGTCTCCTCCCGCTTCGTCATCGTACGCGAGCAATGGCGACTTCCTATGCGGTGGCTACGATTGAGTCTCCCCATCGCATGTAGATCAGATCACTTTAGTATCCCGAAACGAAAATCTCACCTCATTGACCGGGCTTCCGCTCCGGCATCGCTTTGTCATCGACTTAAATCCGTGTCGACCTAACCTATCCTTGATTTGCTACGAGTCGAAACATGTCCATTGGCGTCTCGGGTTCCTGAGTGGCGTGGGAAGACTGTAGAGGCAGCCGTCTTTTAGAACATGTAGTTAGTTAGTATTTCGGTAGTTGGGAAAGCAGGTATGGAAGCAGAATTAGACTTGGTGGCTAAGCAAAGTGTAAGTGTTACAGACGTGAGAAGATTGCTTGTAACCGTGCTAGCCGTCGTCGAGTCGGACCGAGATCAGGTGTCCGGAATCCTCTGGGATGCTCTCCGGTTGATTCATCCCGGAACCCTGATAATCGCCATGCCGTGTCTCACGACGATATAGTTGTTGGGATCTAATGAGATTGGATCACTCGAGATCTGCTAAACCGGTTAGTTGACCTTCCTGTTGCCTTCCAAGTCTGACCTATTGTAGCATGCTGATACAGTTCCACGTCTGCCAAAATGCATCCATCATCATGTAACCATGAGATATGTAGTCTCAATGGCAGGTCCGAATGCTCTGCTCTCCACTTGTTGAAAGGATATGCTGACGGCTGTAACCAGCTTTCTTCAGACTCGACAACGACAGGGATTAGAGATCGGTCGAGAACCCCAATCGGTACCACCTAAACGACGCGAATAACGTGTCTCGGGCATATGTCGGTGGCGCCGTCAGACCACAAACCACCAGCGGTCGGACGCTTCCAATGGACAGCTCTCACCATCCTTACATTAGTACCTCTCATGCTGGAGTGAGACGATGATCATGATCATGATCATGATCATGGCGTGGATATCGGGAGTACCTGCCCGCGAGGGATGGACGTAGACTTATATTTCGCTCCGTTCACCCTCTCGTGTCATGGTCACCATATAGCAAGCAGGTCAACGTCGTGACAGTTGCTTGCACATATAATTCATAATTACCCCGAAAACTACTGCGCATCAACCCTAAGTGGTCTTTTGTCATTGAAAAATAGCGAACATGGTTGTAAAGGCAAGATACACAGACTGTGGTGCCTACGCGTTCAAGGAGTCTGACGTCGTCCCCAGATTGGAATCAACGGTTTTGGTCGAATTGGAAGAATTGTATGACAGCATGAGTTCTTCCCTTTTAGACTTTTTTTCGTTTTCCTTGCGGGTGCTGACCAAAAATCAGGTCTGTCGAATCGCGTGAGCTTACCCCGCGATTCCCTTCTTCCCCTTGCCTGGTCCAAACTTAGGCTTTAGCGACTACGTACTCACTAGGCGATGCGAATGGCTAAAAATTATACAGTGCTGAGCGGGACGGTGTCGAAGTTGTCGCAGCCAATGATCCTTTCATTCAACCGGAATATGCTGTGAGCTCAGTTCCCGCCCCGATAAGCAGTCTGATATCGTTCCTGGCCACTGGTTTCAAATTACTGACGATGCTTTCTTCCACCCCTGCAGGCTTATATGCTCAAATACGACTCGACCCATGGCCGGTTTAAAGGCCAGATCGAGGTCGACGGATCGGACCTCGTGGTAAACGGCAAGAGAATCCGCTTCTACACGGAAAAGGATCCAGCGCAGATCCCCTGGTCAGAAACGGGCGCTGAGTATGTCGTCGAGTCGACCGGCATCTTCAAGACATTGGACAAAGCCAAAGCGCACCTTGCTGGAGGCGCAAGGAAGGTCGTCATCTCTGCACCGTCGCCCGATGCGCCGATGTTTGTGCTCGGTGTCAACGAATCAGAGTACAAGCCAGATATAAACATCCTTTCTATGGCTTCCTGCACGACGAACTGCCTCGCCCCTCTGGCCAAGGTCATCAATGACAATTTTGGCATTGTGGAAGGCTTGATGACTACGGTCCACTCGTACACTGCAACCCAGAAGACCGTGGACGGTCCGTCGGCGAAAGACTGGCGAGGCGGACGGACCGCCGCGCAGAATATCATCCCCAGCAGCACTGGAGCCGCGAAGGCCGTGGGTAAGGTGATCCCTTCGTTGAATGGCAAACTCACTGGCATGGCCTTCCGGGTCCCGACACCGAATGTCTCCGTGGTGGATCTCACTGTGCGCACGGAGAAACCGGTCACCTACGACCAGATCAAGGAGACGGTCAAGAGAGCCTCCAAAAACGAACTGAAAGGTATAGTACATAATACCAATCCTTAGACCTCTTCGCGATTTCAGAGAAACGAAGAATCCTCCGGCTAATCTAGTATATCCCACGCCAGGCATCCTCGCTTACTCCGAGGACGATCTCGTCTCCTCCGACCTGAACGGGGACCCGCATTCATCCATCTTCGACGCCAAGGCTGGCATCGCCCTCAACGACCACTTCGTGAAGCTGGTGTCGTGGTACGACAACGAGTGGGGCTATTCGCACCGCATCGTGGATCTGATCCGTGAGTTTATCTCAGCCTTATCGGCACGGACCATCTGCTGATCGTCGACAGAGTACATGGCCACGATCGACAGTGCCAAATAGGTAGGTGTACAGATTGGACATTGACGTTGAACGAAATTTCATGTTCAGTCTGCCATATATTGGTAATGAATAGCCTTTGAGCAACGCGCCAAGGGACAGGAAAAATAGCTTTGACGAGGCGGAAGATTTGGGTTCTCCATGTGCTGTACATATGGATGGATATGGCTTCTCCGACTGTAATCTTTGTCAGTATGTTAGTGATGCAACTCTGGATGACTATCACTGCAAGTTCCGAGACGAAAGACAAAGACAAAAAACTCTGTATTCATCGACCTTTTATGATTAGAAGGAAGTCACAACAGGTAGTCCCTGGTCTTCTCCAATAGATAAAATTATAAGTGCCAGATGCAATTTCATGAACAAAAGAAACATTTGCTCAAAAAAGCATAACAGATATGATTATTGAAAGTCACACGTTCCTATGATGTCAACAAAGGTTACGCAGAGCACAACTGGCCTTCTGCATATGTTTCTCATCCCCGCAATGTCGAAGCTGGAATACTTTGTATATGGCAAGGTGTACTAACAGCCCAGCGAAAGCCCAGTATAAGAGTGGCCCAGGAGTACCATAGTCAAGAGCTCAAGCCAGCCAAACAGTTCATCAGGCTCTCCTGAAACGGTGAAATTCCATGCATAAGTATTATATCAATCGACCAGCAGATGGGAAATATGTAAATAGAACTTCATCTCTTCATTAAAACGCACCAAGAACTCAAACACATTCGAATGTTCCGCCTCATATCCTTGATTTCTAGGATGTGCTAGTTGACTAAATCGTTCCAATGGCCGGAGTCTTCAGCGAGAGTCTAGGTATCCCATCATCGAACCCCAAGCAAGTCGCTCAATTCCAAAACAGAAGGGTTTCCCAGTTTGGGCATCAAGGCTCCTATATGATGTCAGAGGCGACGGAGCTCCTTGAACGGTCCAGGCTTGTCCTTCAGATCGACGCACAGGTCAGATCGTACCACTGGCGATCCGGGGTGGGAACGTAAAACAGAGGATCATCGATTTTCGGATCGTCATGGCCTGTGCTCCATACCCACTCTGACTGCTCAGCACACGGAATACTCCGTACTCCGCATGGCGTGCAGACTCCGGAGACATGCTTGCGCAGTCAATGCCGTCACTATTTCTGCACAGAACGAACGGGACCTTTCTAGTACGTCAGCGAAAGCTCGGCTGGGAAGCCAGAGGTCTCTGACGCCAGAGTCTAGAATGGTGTCAGTCGACAATAAGGCCGAAAACCTCCTTGGAGCTGACCTATGTCGCCCATCCGCGACCTAGAATATGTCATAGGTCCACGGAGAAATCGACATCGATGCTCTTGTTGGGAGGAGATCCCTGCAATATTTTTAGCTTCTTCACAACGATTTCTCCCGAAGCTCCAACCGCTGGATTCATGTCGGAAACGGCGTTCCAGCGGAAAAGGTCTTCTCCTTAGCCGAGCAGCAAGGCATCGGTCGCCTCCGTGTCGGCGTGTTCCCGTCCCCAAGCAGCCAGGGACAGGGGATGACGGGGATTCGTCGATCGTGGAGTTGGCCTGATCGAATCCTTGATGTTCCCGAAGCGACGCCCGAGACAGGCTCGACGGCTCTGGCCTCCACCGAGGTCTGCCCGACGAGGCTCTCGGGGCCGGCCGCTGGGATGCTGATTCATGGGCCCTTTGGCTTTGATAATCCTGGACGTCAGGGAGAGCGTTGAACAAGAGGTGTTGGGATTGGCGCGCAGCCTGCACATGGCGATGACCCCGCCAGCTGTCCCTCTTCTGTGCATCCCAGCCCTGCAACGCGCACGGGCGAGAATTCCGTCCACGGTGGGGGAGTTGTGGTGTGTATCAGGCATGAACGGACCATGATGAAGAGATGGCTTGAGTCCAGCTTCCCCGCTGTACGCTGAGATGGGCCAGCGATCCGGGTCCTTCCTAGCCTTGCCCTGTTCATCTCGAGGACGGATGCAGTGTACGGCATACCGGCCGGGCCTGAGAAGGCCCTTATTTCTATATATATTAAGATCCTCTGCCTCCAGGAAGATGGGAGGTCAAGCTGATCACAACACGGACACCCAGCCACTCAACTTGATACGACTACTTTATCTATCTTTCCCTGTACGTGGGAACCGACGCATCAAAGCATCATGATGGTATGTCCCCGCCGTTCGCTTATGCACATCACCAGTTCCTGTGCGTCAACAACGCCACCAGCAGCCTGCGCTAACATACATGATCCAGAATAATAATAGCCACATGGCTTTCGACCGACAGTCCTTGGTGATACCTTCTGCTCTTGACAAGAGAGAGTCCATGGCAGCCCCTGATTCCCACAACCCTCACATGGATTTCCCATCGTTGTCGGAGTTCTACTATCTTGACTCGGAGCCTGTCTGCAAAGACACGACAACTAGTTTCTGCCCATGGGACTTTGTGAATGAGAATCTCGCCTTCGATATCCCTCCTCCGAATCACGTCAATGCAGGGTTTCAAATCCCCGCTCTCGACGCATATCCCTCTCTGGCAGAGCAGAACAGCCGCGTATTATCAAACCGCGCGTCGTGTACCTCGTTACTACCCTCCGTATGTGTCGCTCGAACAAGCCTCAACGAAAAGCTCTTTTCACTCATACCATATAGGATCTAGAAAGTGAAGAAGGGACCGCGTCCCTATTCAGTGGAAGCCTCTCCCCCGTCCTTTCCAGTACCGAGCAAGAAGGGTGCTTTCGCACGCAAACACAAGGCAGCGATCCTCCTGCCTATCTATCGTCCCCTGCTAGAATCGCATCGCTCGGAACGACACCAGAGCAAGTCTCAAGGAACTCTCCCAGTACTGGTACTAGTACCCAGGCGATAGTCTCCAGCCCATCGTCCATATCCGAGGCCGAGCCACTACCCCCGCCCGTGCTCGAGACCTCTTCTTCATCTTCACAGAGGCAGAAGGTGACAACAACGAATACGAGAAAGCCCTCGCGAATATCTTCAGATGACCCCAACAACAAGGACGTGGCCGCCAGTAACAGACGCAAAGCGGCCCACAACGCGGTCGAGAAGCGGTACCGCTCGAACCTGAACGCCAAGTTCCAAGCGCTGAGCAACGCCATCCCGAGCCTGCGCGACCGGACGAACAGCAGCAGGACCAACTCCGCCAACGCCAACAAGGGCATCAGGACCAACCTGAAGGACGGCGGCGTGCAGTTCCAGAACAAGTCCGAGGTGCTCACTCGGGCGCTGGCGTACATCCAGCAGCTGCAGGAGGAGAAGTTCCTCCTGCAGAACGAGATCAACGTGCTCAAGGACAATCTGCTTCCGGGCGGGTTGTGGCGGAGCGCGAGGCGAGGCGGAGCCGAGAGGGCGTGATCTCTGATCTGATCTGATCTGATTGTGTAGATGACCGGTATGACTCTTCATGTTTTCCTGTACAGTAATCTCCTTTATTATCTACCTCTACACATAGCTATACATATGTACATAGTAACGCTGCACTCATCTCGGGTGGGGTCAAAACGGCTGTTCACGCAGTGATTCAGCAGTCCTATCTACATCGATGAGCATGAAGACTGCGCCACGTGCGCGCAACTCGAATGACACACAAACCTTGTTCTCGAAAGATATCCAGACCGAAATAGAAAGGCTTGTCAGGATTTGCACTTACCGCGCCCATATCAACTTGGAGGTAGCATATTATTTATTTTACTTGAGCTTGAGGGGATCAGGAATAGAGATGCATATTGCATATTGCATATTCCAGGCATGCTCCTGACCTGGGGGGTGGGGGAGATACCCTAAAAATAAAATATAATCATTATCCCAATCCATCCATCCATCCATCAATCAATCAAATTCGGTGAGACTGTAAGAGAGACTCATAAATAAATAATGGATAAGATGGGAGGGTTGGGGAGGAGAGTGGGAAAATGCACCCAGTGCGCCCTTTTATTTATTTATTTACTCGTTCATTCATTTGTTTGGGTTCGGGTACCTCGCATCAGAGAGAGAAAAGGGAAAAAAGGGGGAGAAAAAGAAAAAAAAAATCAATCTTTCCTACATGGAAAGTAACACGTGGATATGTCGATACTAATTAATAGCAATAATACCAATACCAATACCCTCTTCGGCTTCATCTATCTTCCTTCCATACTTCTTTCTTATGTCTTTACGGTACGTGTGGATGTATGGATGTAGATCCAGCGAAGAAAAAGGGAAAGACATCACAAAGAAAGAGATATAAAGATATGATCAATACCTCAGACTCATGTTGCATTGGCGTTGAATTCAAGAGAGTAGTATTTCTATCTATATTTATATTTCTCTGTTTCATTCAAATATATGTGTCTGTATGTGTGTGTGTGAATCTGTGTTCCATGCCGCTGTATTGCATTGCATTGCATTGCATGCATTTTCTTTCCATGCTAATATAATATAAATAAGAGAAATGATGTGATGTGTCATCTGTGCGTCATGTGTTTATGTGGCAAGCAGTAGAGTAAAGCCAGGCTTTGAAAAAAAAGCTGGGAAATTTGCATAGTGTAGCATAGTGTAGCATAGCATTTTGTAGCAGAAAAGAAAAACAAACTGCTGTACTGGGTATCTGATGATGAGATAGATGCTTGAAACAGACAGACAGACAGGCAGGCAGGCAGAGGAGCGCAAAAATGGGAGGAGATACACGGCAGCAGAACAGGAGATGAGGAAGAAGAAGCCCTGAGTGCCAATATCAATCACTGGGCGACAGAGACAGACAGACCAACAGATAGATAGGTGGATAGATAGATGCATGCATGCATGCACGTGTGAGACATCAACAAAATGTGATCAAATAGAATGGGAAAGCTGCATAGAATGTTCAAGAGACAAGAAAAAAAATACATGGTCATTTCCTTCCCAGCAGCCTGGCTTCTTTTTCTCCATGATCAATCAACCAATCAATCAATCAATCCAGGTCCTGGCTCCCGCCAGGCGGCTCCCCATTCCTCACACACGTGGCTAAACTCGAGGTGTCTGACATCTCGCCGCTCCCGCTGCCACTTGCGCTGCCGCTCCCAGAGGAGCCCGGGGCTTCAGGCAGTGTCGGTCTTGTAGGAACAGGAGGAACAGCCTCGTTCCCATCTTCTCCGCTCGACACCTTATTCCCAGCTTGAGCCCCAGAACTTTGGGACGAAGGAGGGGGGTGTTGTCCGTGTTTCTTTAGGGAATTATTTCTTTTGATAGAATTGCTTCTCTTGTTCGGGTCAGCAGTTTGGTTGGAGGCTTGGTTGGACGACGACGACGGCGAGTCGTCCGCAAAACCCCGCCATTTCCGCCAGCCCTCGAAGTCGATCAGGGCCTGCATGCAGCCCCATTCCGTCACTTTCTGTTCCAACCAGGGGAATCCAACAGGCTGTACAACTTGTCAGTAACGAACCGTCCTCAAGATTTCCTGCCATAACAAGGAGGAAACAGCTAAAAAAAAGAAAAAGAAAAGAAAAAAAAAACAAAGAAAAAAAAAGCAACGCACCTTGGTCAAAAAATCATTGCAGCCAGCAGCTAAAGCTTCGTGCCGGTCACTCTGCAAGCTGCTAGCCGTCAACGCGACGATGATAACCGGGCTCTTGAACAGGGAAAGGTCCCCTAACATATCCTCCTCCCTGAGGGGACCCTGTACCTCACCCCTCTTGTCCCCGGGAGAGCCCGCGGTAGAGCGACCGGAGGCCGTCTTTGAGAATACGCCTATCCCGTTCAGGCGCTCCAGCCTTCGGATCTCCTTGGTCGCCTCCAGGCCATTCATGACCGGGAGCTGGATGTCCATCAACACCAGGTGGAAACCGCCTTGACGCCACTTCTTGACAGCGACCTCACCGTTGGGAGCGCACTGCCAGCGCACACTGAGTCGTTTCATGAACGCTTCCAGGAGCTTCTGGTTGATGACGTTATCTTCGACGATCAGGACATTAATCGGGGGAACGGTCCCCTCAATGAGCCCGCCAAAGGCTGCTCCCGCGGACACCGAGCCGTTGTTTTTCTTGGACTTTCGAGACGGGCGGGGAGAGGCACCGCGCGCTGGGGGCGTAAGACTCTTGCTCGGCGGTGATTCCGGCGCGGGTGCTGGCGGTGTAGGCATTGAAGGTGCAGGCGCAGCCGGCTGGCCATTCGTAGATACATTTGCATCTTAGACAGCTGTCAGTGACACCCATTGAGGAAAAAACGACAGGGGGGGGGGCAACTAGAGAGACACACCCTTTGTTGCCGAGGACGGAGGCATGACGGTCGGAGAAGTCGCCGGATGTCGTGAGAATGGAGGCCGACGCGCATGTCGGCTGCCACGGCCGCCAGGGGACGGCAGCGGGGGCGCCTTGCCGGTCGTGAGGATCGATATAGACGGAGTCGGGTGCGCACTTGCACCGCTCGCCGATGAGATGGAGCTCGACGGGTGCGCAGGCGGAGTCGCGACGTTTGCGTTTACTGGCATCGGAGGGAAGTATTCGCCATGCTCGCCAGGCTCCGCCTGGTGGTAGTACACGTAGTGTCGAGGCGAAGGCTTGGGCGTCCGCCGCTGGGGAACGTCCACGATCAATGCCTCCTCGACCGTCTGTCCTCCCGGGTAATACGTGTCGATCACGGAGCAGATGGGCTCCTCCGGATTCAAGATCCGCTCGTGATTCGACTGGCGATTGGAGCCTTCCCGAGGCGTAATCCGGATGATCAGGTCGGGAGCGTCGTAGGTCTTCCCGAGAGAATTGGGATACTTGCGGAGCACCTGGTCCCGCAGGTCGTCCACCAGATCGTCTTCCGCGACGGACACCAGGGTGGCGGATGCGCCCGGCCGTTTGACCCAGATCTTGCGGTGCACCATCTCGGAATTCGTCGTGTGGGAGGAACCGTCCGACTGGCCCCCGCGGTTCTGAGACAGCAGCCCGTTGACCAGGTACTGCTGCGACGCTGGGAGGAGGGACTGCCTCCGCACGAGGCTGGGACGTTTGGGCGCTCCAGCGGTGGAGTGTTGAGGAAAGGAGGTCGGACGGCTGGGGTTGCTGCTGGTCGGGGACTCGGCGACGGGGTCGAGGGAGGGGGTCAATTGGGGGTCGGGAGAGGCGTTTACGACGCGCTCCGGTGCCCTGCAGCTCCCTGGCTGCGCCGAGGAGACGTCGCACTGGCGGGATGGCGAACGCAGAGGGGACGGGGTGGAGGAGGACGCTGGGAAGGCTGGATCGGCGGAGGGCGTCCGCGGCACAGAGGCGGCGGCGTCTGCGGCGGGAACGGACAGCAAGGCCTTTGCTCCCTTCGGCCGCAGCTCTGGAGCACTGCTCTTGCGCTCTTTGCCCTTGTCTGTGCCTGGGTCGCGGCGGTCGTCTCGCGCTCCCGGGGCCTCCTCCGGTCCTTCTTCCTCCTCGTCCGTCCTGTCGCAGGCGGGACGGGGGGCGCGTCCGTCGGTCTTTGCAGTGGGAGAGACGAGGTCTTCGGTCGATCGGGGCAGGCCAGCGGGCAGGGAGGACGCGATGCTGTAGTGACGAAGCCGGCGGTGCAGACCGTCATCGCGGGCGAGGAACGGGATGGAGAGGGAGTCGGAGTTGGGGTCGACGCCGGGATCCGCGCCGTCGCCCGCCTCAGGCACGGCGGAGGTCGACGATCGACGCAGCAGCTTCGCCTTGAGCAGCCGCGACAGGCGCTCCGGCATCGTGGAGAGCAGCGAGGGAGCGTTTCGGGGGCCTGGAGTCGGGTGCGCTGCTCATCTCATCGTGGTCTGGCCTCGATGCGTCCGCACACCGTACGGGGGAGAGAGAGAGAGAGACGGAGAGTCGCAGACGAGCTAAAGGGCGACGATGCAACTCCACAGCAACCAAGATGGTTAAGCTGCGCCCTGATTCCCCGCGTCCTGCGAGGCCCGGCGAGAGCGCCCCTCTCGCAAGACGTTCTGCTCTGGGATCTTCGATCCAGGGCGCAGGGCGAGGGGAGAGACGAGGGCGAGGGCTAAATACTCTCTAAAATAGCAGCGATCAGATCAAACACTCGAGATCAGCAGGGAAGCCCGGGCCAGCTGGTTAGTGAGCTCCAGCACCAGACAAGACACGCTGCGTTTCGCGCCACGCCCGCTGCGCTGCTGCTCCAGCTCTGTTCCGTGCACCGCGTTGCCGTGCTATATATCCCCATCTTCCCAGCCTCCGGACGGACGCCGTCGACAGGTCCTGCGGGGTCCCAGACTCCTGAGATGGTTGTCTCGACGCGGATGCATGTCCCCTCGAGCCGCAGGAGACGGCCGTCAATCTCTCCGCCGCTGCCAATCGGACCCCCTGTACAAGGTGTGTCGATTCGACGATCCAGCTTGTGCTCGGCACCGGGCTAGCTCGCCGGAGTCGCTCTGTTGCAAGCCGAATGGATCCTCACTGGATACACGTCTGCCTCCCGCCTAGCGTTATCTGTTGACGGGCACCCGTGCTACAGACAGCCTGCCGCAACGGATTGGCAGGGAGGAACCGAAATCTATATCGACACCACCCGGTGTCTGCACTCGGGCAGGATGGCCCAATGACGGACAGCCGCCGTGAACGCCCTGTTTATACTATCTCTGCACGGAGCTACGGACAGAGCCATTGCGCTCTCCACAAAATGCCTGAACAGTTCGTGGCATCACGATCCGTCCGGCCAGGCCAGACGACCATCCAGATCAGGGACAGAGTGAAGAAACAATCCCGTTCACTGTTTCTCCACATCCTCAATCTGCTTCTGGGGCTGCACCGCCCCTCGCTGTCGAGCTGACTAGATCCCGCAGGGAGCTCGACCGTCCGCCTCCTCTCCGACCCATTGCTTTCGTCTTCTCCTCGAGCAGGTCGTCAACGCTCCTTCCGGCCTCCTTAGCGCCCTCGAGGAGCTTGCGGTTCCGCAGGCGCCAGATGATGTGGCTGCTGAACATGCTGTCTTCAAGGAGGCAGCTAACGAGATGTCATATGTAAGCTTATGCGTGCTACCAGTAGGCAGAGAGGAAGCATCCGAAACAAAGGACGAGAAGAAACAACTCACACAATAAGATACATAATCCCACCGAGGATGTCGAACGTTCCCTGCGCGGCTGGGACAGTGTCAACCCAGGAACTGTAAAAGAATAATTATATAGCAGACAAGTCCTCACCCAACGCAAACAGCGAAAGCAAGGCCCCCAGATTGTCGATAGCCAAGAAAACACAAGTATAAAACATACACCAGAAGAATAAGCAAAGCTTCTACTCCACCAAAAAAAAGGCGTAGCCATCCGCGAGAACCATGGCTGTCGCCCTCAAAATAACTGTGATTACGATGAAAAAGCATGCTTTTCAGTATCCTGCTTGAACTCTAGGTCCTAACCATGGTCCGGACCACAAGTGATAAATTGGTACAACAGACTTACTGGCCGTAATACAGAATGCCTGACCCCCCTTGAACATTGACCAGGAAGAAAGAACCCAAAGATCCAGATGCGGCTGGATCTGGAGCGGAAGGGAAGATTGACCTTTTTCTATACCTATATCGATTAATATATACAAATCAGCAAAAAAACAATCATCAATCACCGACGGGCACCTCGTCCCCCATCTTCCCCCCCAACCGTCTGTCCCTCCTCCTCCTCTTCTTCCTCTTCCTCTTCCTCCTCCAATTATATAACTATGTACCAACCAGATCTGCGGCACCATCTGGACGCAGACCCACACCAGACAGAGATCGAGCACGGTCCCAACCGGCTGACCGTTTGAACGTTCACTTTGCCGCAACGGGGACGTACTCCTTCTTCTTGTTCATGCTATCCATTATCATGGCAGACGGAGGTTTTGACAGTACAGTGCTTACCGAGGTCCATCGGCATAGCATTGCTTTCTTTCCGGGAAGCGCGGGAGAATAATTATATAGGCAGCGCCGCTTTCACATGAAGAGATCGGACTACCATATTATATGCCTTTGACTAACATTGTCGATAAATAAGCCTGCATGCAGAATCTGATGTCCTGTGCCTACCAGTCGTGAAAGAAAGAAGCGACCCCTTGCGCATGCATCCTTATGATAATGGCGCGGTCGGCAAATCTCCTATGGAATAGAGATTCTTGACTGGTACAGTACATGTACTGTACTACGGCACATACATTAGTCCACAACGGGATGAATCATCAACAATAATGCAAAAAAAAGCTGATGAACCAGACTATTCTACTTTGTAAAAAGTACTGTACTAATCTGATTGCAGGAGCACCTGGTCGCTGTGGGCATCTGAACACCACGTTCCGTTGTACAATGTACATACAGTACTCCGTACACCACACGGAGTCCTCGGAAATAGTATACCCGTGTTATCATACTGACATTATCTGATTTGGTCTCCGCCTACGTGTCCATTTAGGAACGCCCGTCGCTATCTATGTTCCATTCTATTTTTGTTTACATTCGCAATCGATGCAACCTAACATCTTGTTTTTGCTTAAAGGGAAGTAATAAGATACACGGTTATCTGAGGTAGAAGCCCTGGTTTCCACATTGCCTATCAAACAAAAAGCTCCCCGACTTGACTTCACGAGCCTTACTACTCAGCACAACCAAGTACATTCCACGAAAAAGTGATAAAAAAAAGCAGAGACCGCAACTGCAGAAACCAACTGCACTGGATTCTGACCACTTTTTATCTGCGATCTGTACACACACACACACACACACACACACACAAAAGGCACTATGCTCATACTCCTTGAATCTCAACACATGATGTGCTGAGCACTTCATGAGAAAATGGATGAAAAGAAGAAAAATACCCATCCAGGACCCAAGACAGTCGTCCCACCGAACAATAAAAAGAAGAGCGAAAGAAAAAAAAAAGTATATCTCGCCGTAAACTATGCCCAATAAATGAGCAAAAGGCTAGGTGCGACCTTCGAATAGCTCGGATACCCACTCCCCTCCCGTGAGGAACTTTCCGGAGTCGGTTTGGGTTTGAGATGTACCGGGGCAACAGATGATGGATAGGTGAGGAATGAAGAATAAGTGTGAAGAAGGGGTGACATGCAAAATGCCGAAGAGAAGAAGAAAGAGCCATCAGGACATGACATGACTTGCACCCAGAATCGCGCCAAGACAGATACTACAGTTAAAAGGGTATCAAAGAGAATTTTTGTGTGCAGGACGGTGGGGGAGTAGCAAGAGTACAGATTTTCCCCTTATCTCGCGTCGACCGCATCAAAGCAGGATAAGGTAATTCGATGGAGCAATACCGGTCTCTCCATTCGCTCTCCTCGCCTGCCACCATCGTCCGCTCACATCCGACACTTCCAGAATTTCATGCTTGTTAAAGCTGATTTCATTCGCGTCGTCGGGGTTCGCTTCATACGAGTAGATCGCCTTGGCGCGATAAGGATACTCCGTCGGCGGGCTCACTTCATCTGCTCCGCCAGATGATTCCATGGTGTTGCTGGCTTGGGCGCCGTAACGTGGCTGCGAAGAGTTGCGCTGATCTGAGCCGCCGGCATATCCGGACACGGGGGATGATGTTTCGAACCCGCTCAGTTGCGCCGACGTGTACATCTGAGGAGGTTTGTTGCTCGTCTGAGTACCATAGGCATTCGACATGGGTCTGCTGCTGTTACGATAGGAAGTACCCTGCTGCTGCTCCTTGTTGAGCGCGAAGGAATCGATGAATCCGCGATGGGAAGCCTGAGGAGTCGAGCCGAAGTAGAAGATCCAAACGATCTGCGCGTCGAGTCAGCAAACCTGTGTCCACGCGCGCAACGGGCAGAATATGTTCGTACAATCACCATGGATAGCAGGATGAATCCCGCTGCTGCAGCTTGCTTGGACGATTCGTCCTGGTAGACCAGGGAGTTCACGGCCAGGGTGGTGAACACGAGCCCTGCAGCCAGATATCCGACAACCTGGAGGCAATCAGCGTCGTCAGTCCAGCCAAAAGAAAAGAAAAGGCAACGGCCAGGGACCATACAGCAACACCGTACACAAGGCTCGTGTTCGATGCGACAACGATGGTGACGCCGATGATGCAGCAGAACATGTAGGCAATGGCCCACCACACATAACTCGGGTACGCAGACTGTATATCTGCGATGATGGACGAGACGAAGGCGATCAACCACGCAAGCTAGATAACACCGAGACCCGTCAACACTCTGCCCCACTGAGAACCGCTACTGGGGAGTTACAATCAGGCACATACAATGGAGATCGAGATTGTCGCCAGGGCGAACGGATCGCCAAGAATGTTGCCAACGTTAAACCGCGCCATCTCGCCTTGCTTGGATCTGCTGTACTGGTTTCCTTTCTCGAGAGACGGCGAATTGATAGAATATGCCACCATGAAGATGATAGGGCGTCCCTATCTGATGTCGTAACGGGAGATGGCGAATTCCCCTCCTCCTCCTCCTAGATTGAGATTGCCTCTTATCGCAGGCTTGACTGGAGTTGGAAGTATTCGAGCAGGTCGCACGGTTTGGTAGAGATCGATTGATAGTTGGTTAATGTGGGAAAAGATTGGAAACTATAGCGCGCGTCAGGTGAACCGTATGACTTGGTGGAACGTGACGGCTCTAGCGAGCACCACTGGAGGATTCGATGATGGACGTCATACATAAACCAGCGGCAGCTGGCTACGATGCACCGCCGTACCTTAGAAGATCGGGGGGGGGAGGGGGATAAACGAGCGTACGAAGGGAGA
>JGI26051J44788_1000538_pt1 | contig 19890 bp, 19 predicted proteins | sample HigsolmetaGSP13D_FD_44788 | JGI IMG/M metagenome (IMG submission 44788) | reverse complement strand
CCTCCTCCTCCAAATCCCGAGCCCAGCTCAGTGCAGGGGCACGCGGCCTTGGCCTGCACGGCAGGGCAGGGACAAGTCAGATCAGGACGGGTCTCGATCTGTTGAGTCCTTGGATCCTCACAAGGGCGGCGGACGGAGACAGAGCAGTTCAAGTTGTTTGGCCTGGGATCCTCCCTCATTATTAGTTATGTTATGGTTAGGTAGGTAGTTAGGTAGTTAGGTAGTTGGTTGGTTTGCTTGAAGCCGACACCATCCTTTTCCGGCGGCGTACTACTACTGCACTGTACGTGCATACAGTAGAGGCCGATCTACTACCACTAACTAACCTAGCTAGTATTCCAGGTCGGGACCGCGGGATCTCACTCGGAACCGTTGAAGACTTGGCGGCTGCACCGTTGGGCTGAGTCTCCATACAGACAAGTATATATATATATATATATGTGTGTGTGTGTGATCTGATCTAAGGCTGGATTTGCTTGGCTTTGGGCTGCCACGACTATGTACTGCTGCAATCTTAGTTAGTATGCAGAGTAAGTCAGTAGCAGCAGCAGTAGTAGTAGTAGTATGGCGCTATTTTTATCATTTCTTCTTCTTCCGGTTTATCCTCTGCCATATATGGGTTGTTGTTGTGTTGTCGCCACAGTAAACAAAAGTCCATTAACCAAATAAATACCAAGCAAAGCATTGCTGTTGCGATTCGATTTCTCATATTGATGATATTCATGCATATTCATAATCGATATATTCATTCCTCTTATACAATAAATACATGCAGATATTAGGTGGCTGCATACTCGCCTAACTCCACCGTTCCCAGTCTGGAAGTACCTGCAACTCCCTGGGCCTGTTTATTAAACAGCCAAACCTGCACAAACCCTCTTCTTTCTTGCGCACATGTGTGTATATGTGTGTGCGGGCAGGGACAGACAAAGCAGAAGGAACACCCTCGTCCACATGCACCCCCGCAATAATAGATACTGTACATGTGCCTAGCAGTTGCAGAGCTAGGTAGCTCGCCAGCTACGCTTCAAGGCAAGCTCACTACTAACCCGGGGTAGTAGTACAGAGTGTACTCCGTGGTTGTACATGTTTCCAGACTCCTCTGTACCTGGTATTAGCAGTATTAGTATCGTCAGTAGTCAGTGTATGCACTGTGACTCCAACCGCAACTGCAACTGCAACTGCACGGTTCATGCATGCATGACATGATAACATGCGTCCATGACATGCAGATGAGATGCAGATGCATCTAGATGTCAGCCACACCATACCACATCATGCCATGCCATGCTGTACCATGCAGGTTCCAATGTGATGCGCTGCGCTGCGATGTGATGACACGCTGGGCATCTACTTATCCATTTATCCGTTCATCTGCCCATCTATCCATCCAGGCAGGCAGGCAGGCAGGCGGGCAGGCGGGCAGACAAGTAGGCAGGTAGGATCTAAGGATATGTAGTTGTGCCGAGGTAGGTAATGTAAGGAACGACTATCTGCTGGAGACGTGGCCACTGAACCAGCAGCGGGCAGGTAGTATTTGTTGTGCGTGCATACGCATACAAGCAAGCATGCATGCATGTAGTCAGGTCAGTAGCCCAAGCATCAGCTGCAGCTGTAGTTGAAGTACTGTAATTAATAATTAATTAATTCCTCAGGCCCGCTTCCTTGCTTGCTTGCTTGCTGTCTTTCTCTTCCCCAGATCTAGACCTAGATCTCAACCTGGACTTGGATTCTGGATCTGAATTCGAAGTTGAGTCTGATTAGAATTAGAATGGTTGTATAGTCATGTCGACCTCTACAGAGTCCAGTGCAGGTGGCTTTTTGACTTTAACTGAACCGAATGGAACGGCTTCTCTTTCCTTTCTGCGCCAATCTGATTGATATTTGAAGGTCCAAGGTCCAAGCGCATTCATATTGAATAAATGGAATGGTTGCAATGTGGCGTTCCTCTCTGCATATAGATAGATAGATAGATAGATAGATAGATAGATAAAATAATCCACGTATGTGCCCGATGGAATGCAGCCCCACAACGACAAAACAGCCATATCATATCAGTATAGTACATCAAAGAGAACCAAACCAGACCATGACCGTATTGTTAACTAACTGAGCATAATTTAATACGCATCCGGCTCGTCGAGGACGGGGTCATACATCCTCGTGGGTTCCTCGTCCTCTGCGGCCCAGAATTTCGCCTCCGCCTCCGCCTCCTCGTCCGCTTCGGTCCATCCGTCGTTTAGGCCTCTTTCTCCGTCTGCTTTTCCGGCTCCGTCTGCGTCCTCTGAGACGTCCTCGTCCTCGTCCTCGTCCTCGTCTTCGTCCTCGCTGTCCGCGATCTCGTCGACTTTCCGCTTCCGCCGCTTCCCGGTCTCCGGAGCAGGGACAGGGGTAGAGACAGGGGCAGGAATAGGGGCGGATACCCGTTGCTCAACCGGCAGAGGGGCGGAAGCGGAAGCGGATGGGGGTTGAGTATCTGTTATTTCACGTAGGCCGTCCTAGGATCACTGTCAGTACTTTGATTTCCGATGGTTACGATAGTGGAAAAGGGACGGACAGCTTCGATAAAAAACGGAACGATATTCTCATCCGCCCTCACAGCAAGCCCCTTCCCGCGTCTCTTCAGCACCTCCGCAAACCGCACGTTCCGCACCGCAAACGCGTGCGTCCGCATCGACCGCCGCATGATCTCCGACTCCGCGGCCGGCCAGTCCCGGTAGAGCACGACCCGGGCATGAACAGCCGCCTCCCACGCGCCGCCTGCCACCGCGGGGGACAGCGTCGGGCGCGGCTGGCCCCGGATCTTGGTGTGCGTCTGGTTGAGGAGCAGCACCGCCATGCTGTGCGACGCCGCGAGCCGCGACAGCTGGCTCGCCAGGTCGCCCGCGACGTTCCACTTGCGGTTCAGCAGCCACTGCAGCTGCTGGGCGCTGTTCTTGTCGGTGGGGGCTTTACTCTGCGCGAGGCGCGCCTTGACCTCGGTCGCGTTGGGGAAGTACGAGGGGAAGGGCGCCGAGACCGAGTCGACGACGAGCAGGCTCGTGCCCTCGGGCGGGAAGCCCCGGGGCGGGTGCAGCAGCAGCGCGAGGAGGTGCGGGAGGGACTGCGCGCGGAAGTAGACCAGGCGCTGGGCGAGATCCTCTGCACTTGTGCTCTCCGCTGGAGAAGTGGAGTCGTCGTCCGCCGACTTCACGGACCGCAGGAGCATTTTCCTGAGGCGCGGGACGGGGATGGGGGAGCCGGTGTCTATCGAGATGTTAGTATCAGTTCATGAATACATCAATTAAGGACGGTTCGGAAATAGATATAGGACACCGACCAATCCAAACCACCTTCCCGCCATCCTGCAGAGCATTGGCCGCGATTCTCATACTACACAGCACACATACACATGAGACCCTAACCACTGCTGAAAGTCAGGACGCAAACTTACGCCAGCGACGTCTTCCCCACGCCCGGGGGCCCAAAGACCTCCGTAACACGCCCCCGCGGGATCCCCTTCGGGCGCGGACTCTGCGTCGAAGTTCCTGACCCCGGAGTTCCTCCCTGGCCGGGAGTCGGCGCGCTCAGCGCCTCGTCGAGTCGTGGCAGGCCCGTCAGGAGCCGGCCCGGCCCGGCCGACGCTGCTGCTGCCGCGCGCAGGGACTGCGACGCGGGGAGCGAGATGACGCGGTCTGTATATAAAGTTAGTCACGAGTCATGTATACTCTTTGAATTCGGGGGAGGGCAGGACTCACGCGCCTCCGGGCTGGAGAAGTTGGTGATGTCTTGGGTGCTGCTCATGGCGGAGCGGTGTGAGATGGACTCTAGGCGCGCGTGGCAGGCATGGTCTAGTAGTGTCTAGTATTCAGGATCTCTTGCATCGTCAAGAGCATCTGGAAACAAGATGCGGTGATGTTCTTCGTGCATGGAGCGGCTGTTCTGTTGAACTATCATGTACAGCGCGGAGTCTGGATGCGGTGATGTTCTGAACGCTTCGACAGCGCGCAAGATCGGCGCTCCGCCTCCGACGTTATCTCCGCCTCCGCTCCGCGGTCTCGGCAGTTTTCCAACAGTCGTTTTTCATATTCGTCGAGTTTCAATTTACCCGGATCTGCTTCATTTTTTATGATATTTTTCCCCTTATAGTTTACTTGATTTCAATGCAGCATCTATGTTCATGTCCAGCCAACTTCTCATCAATGCATCCTCCACATCTCGCTCTCTCTGACTCATTGTCGATGTGATTGTGGATCCCTGAAAAAAGATCCAATTGATCTCCTGTCTAGATGGACGTCATTTCTTTTCTAGATACCCCCGCTGTATACCCTTCATCTCCAATCACATACATTCTCTGTCTCACTCCCATCCTCTACTTACTCTACATCGCACTCTCCGAGCGCCTGCAAGCCGAGAACGCCCCCAAAGGATGCAAACGACTCGGCCTTCCGCCCGGCCGCAGCAACCTCGCAGATGAATTTGACCCCAAGTACAGCCACGGGGTGCCTCCGTCCCAGCTCGACGAAACCGGCCAGCCCGGCTGGCGCATCAAAGCGCTGGTCGCGTACCCGATCAAGAGCTGCTCCGGGATCGAGTTCGACGTCGCCAACGTTGTCCCCACGGGGCTGGAGTACGACCGGCAGTTCTGCTTCGCGGAGTTTGTGACGCCCAAGAACGTCAGACCCGAGGCCAGCGAAGAGGAGAAGGCGCCGCGATGGGAGTCCAAGACGATGCGAGACGGCCGATTTAGCAGGCTGGCGCTCGTCAAGCCGGAGATCTGGGTCCCGGATCCGATGGCTCCCAGCTACGACCCGGATCTGGAGGAGGTGAAGTCAAAGGGCGTGCTGGTTATCAAGTATCCTCGTGTGGCTAAGGGAATATGGTCCCTGCCATTGAAACTGGGCATGGCCCTGGGTCTATGCGCGCGAGAAGCCTCATTCTGCGTACCTCTCCACCCGCCTCCAGACCAACTAGACAAATACCCCTGCCTCCCGGTGAAGCTCTGGAAAGACTTCCCCATCTCCTACGACTACGTCATCCACATCCCGCAGTCCCTGCGCCACTTCCTCTCCCCGGACCCATCCTCTCCACCCCTGACCCTCTTCCGCGTCAACCCCGCCCACCACAGGCAGATCTTCCGCTGCGCGCCGCGGAAATCAGAGCTCGGGTTCCAGCCCGTTACGGGCTTCGCGGACGCGTACCCGCTGCACATGCTCAACATGGCCAGCGTGCGGGACGTCGCGCGGCGCTGTGCGGACGCGATCCCACGGCTGAGCGTGCGGCGGTTCCGGGCGAACATTATCATCCAGGGGCCGGAGGCGTATGCGGAGGACTCGTGGAAGAGGATTCGTGTGGGAGGGAGGCGGCATCAGCTTCAGCTTCAGAACGGCAAAGCCGGATCTGTCCTTCCGGACGAGAAGCAGCGGCAGGGAGATGAAGAAGGCATCGAAATCCACACCGTCTGCCGCACGGTGCGGTGCCGACTGCCCAACGTCGACCCGGACACAGGCATCCGGCACCCGTCCGAGCCGGATAAGACGCTCAAGAGCTTCCGCCGCATCGACGCAGGGGATCCGACGAATGCGTGTCTGGGGATGCAGCTCGTGCCGGCGGTGGAGAGTAAGTGTTTCTTTCCTTCTCCCTTTCCTTCCTAGCCTTGTAAACATGGAGTACAAGATGGTACAGTGCAAGAACACCTAGCTAACGGGAGAAAACTGCAGGATTCACCCTCCGCGTCGGCGACCCCATCTCCGTCCTCGAGACCGGAGAGCACTTCTATATCAAGATGCTCGCGCCGGGCGAGCAGATGGCGCAGTCATGACGGATAAGTATCCTATAATCGCAATCCTGTCCGATAAAACGTACAATAGTCGATATAAGATTTCATCCATTCGAGGCCCTGACCGGCGATGTCGCTGCTTCCGACGGGCTGGAACGACAGGCAGAATCGAAATATGATATAACATATAAAAACAATATGACGGGAAGATCTCCACACGTCCAGTCCATGTCCACGATGTACGAGTATATGACGACGCTTGAGAGAATTCACACGGTCGGTCCCGTACATACTGTCGAAACGAGACTGCTGGATCAGAACGACATAATCTAGAATACAGAGCAAGCATCGTAAATATAATGTTATATGAACAGCACACAAAAGCAACAAATCTTTTTTTTGAAAAGATCATTATTAGGATTCCGAATTTGGCGTATCTATTTATTTCATTGAACCAGTTGTCAATCCGATCAGCATATATACATTACCAATAACGGTGAAGAAGGTGATGAAGAAAAGAATTCAGCAAGGGAAAAAGAACAGACCAGAGCCATCCTTTATATCATATCGTACCGTACCACAGACGATCCGGCCTCCTGGACCTATGTCACCAGACCAAATTCTTTATTCCTTCATCCCCCATCCACTGGCTTATTCAATCCTGACACACAAACAGTGGCAACTCTCACAGCCGGAATCGCACACACACATGGCTCGCGATCTCTACAGATCTCTATAGATCCCGGGAGGCTGCAGATATGATTGATATATGTGTTGAACAAGAAAATAGAGGCAACATCAACAGTTTGTTTTTCTTGCAAGTTTTCCAGCCTTTAGTATATACTTCAACAGTCTCACACTCTCCATGTATTTTTTAAAAATTACAAAAAGGTTTCTTTCTCACTATCCTGAGCCTGGGCCTGGCTTGTTCTGTAGATCAAGATAAGACCTCCCTGCATCCATATATATATATGTATAATCCACAGAGCAGAACAGAAATAGGACTACGAAAAAGAAAAGAAAAAGAACCTAAGACACAAACATTATACTCTTCATTTTTTTCCTCCCTTTTTTTTTCCTTTTTTCCCTCTCTTCCTTGGCCAGTTTGATATTCTAGGTCCTTGTATGTACATACAATGTCAACATTTCCCCCCTCTTTCTTTTCCACATTTTACACCCCTTTTCCGATTTCAGGAACTGTGCGATATCGATGCACTCGCTCGACTGCTCACTGCTTCCACTGAACTGCACTGCAGGCAGCAGATTAACATAAATGCATATCCATCCATCTATAAAAGTAAAGGCATTTATTTACTTATTCATTCATGAAAACCCCCAAATTCTACTCCCCATAGTATATATATTATATCATAATATCGCATGCATAATCTCTCGCCCCGGTGACAGTGACTACTAAGTCCGCGCAGAACACTCCATTGACATAAAAACAGACAATAATTCTCACCAGAGCAACTGACCAACATAACACCAAAGCAGGTCTGCAGCAGCAGTGCAGCATGAGTTTGGGTTTGGGTTTGGGTATTAGGACTCAGATCTGATTCCGGACACTACATACACCTATAGAAAGAAGAAGGAAGCAAGAGGTGAAAAAAGACAACCATGGACAGCAGAACGAAAAGAATACAGAAAAAAAGAAAAAGAAAGATATGTTTTCATTCATCCATTCTGAACTCATAATCATTCATCATTTCACACTCTGTGTCCTTCTATTCATTTTCTTCATCCCATTTCATACCAGTCAACAAGTTGTCTTCCTTGGTGCCGCAGATATAGATATACGGTACTTACTTACCTCCCAGCATACTCGACTCCAGAAAACTGCAGATTGCTTTAGGTACATACATATGTAGACATCCAAATAATAAAATAATAATAAGAAAAGAAAAAGAAAAAGAAAAAGAAGGGGGCCTACTCCTCCCCCTCCCCGTCATCTCCTTCCAAAAACCGCTCAAAACTCCTCTGCCACGGCCCCGCACTGCCCCCCAACCCGCGCCCGATCAGCACAAGCTTACACTGGTCCCCCTCGCGCGCCCCGGGCTCGGTCGCGCCATGGCCCCGCTCTGTGTCCTTGATCTCGAAGACCTCACGCACGGCCTGGATGGCCTTGAGCGTGCCGTCGTCGATGATGAGGACGCCCTTGAGGCGGTGGATCTCAAAGTCGGAGGGGACGGGGTCGGAGGTGTCGGTTTCGTCGGAGGGGGGCAGTCTGTTCTCCCATAGGACGGAGCGCAGCCAGGCGTCAACGCGGGGGACTTTGGATGCGGGGATTGGGGGGTGGGAGATTGAGATTGTGGAGATGGCCTAGATAAGTGCCCATGTATTAGATAGATATATGGATATAGACAGGTTTCTGTGAGATGGAGCGGGGATAAACGTACTGGATCAATATGCGCGTGCCCCTTCTCCGCAAACGCAAGCTCATCGACACCCACATGGTCGTACGCATGCAGATCCAGCACGACGCCCTCGATCTGCGGCGTCCGGCTGTGGTCCGTGACGTGCACCTTGGCCGCGCCGTTAATGGCCGTCACTCTGTCGCGGACTTTCTCCAGCTCCTCGGGCGTGACGAGGTCGGCCTTGTTCAGGATGATCACGTCCGCGTGGGAGATCTGCAGATGGGCCATGCTGAGGACCGGCCCGGCGTGGGAGTGCCCGTGCGGGCCGGCTTCTTGTGCATCCTGGCGGGCCAGCACGGTCTCGTCGGGCGCGGGCTCGTCGAGCAGGCGGAGGATGTTCTTCGCGTCGACGAGGGTCACGATGCCGTCGAGGTAGATGGAGCTACCGAGGCTGTCGTCAACCCAGAACAGCGGGGCGATGTTGCCCGGGTCGGCGAGGCCGGTCGTCTCGAGGAGGATGTAGTCGAAGGTGCCGCGGCGTTCCATGAGGGATTCGATGGCCATGACGCCGGAGTCTCTATAAGCATGTCAGTAACATGCAGACGGAATGCGATTTCTCAGGATGCGCCTCGGACACGGAGGGGAAAAGAGACGATACTTGACAGAGCAGCAGATGCAGCCATTCCCCACGTCCAACCACTCAGTGACCTGCTTGCCGTCCTGGTTCACAGATAAAGACTTCTCGATATCGCTTGCTGCGGGGAGAAAAGAAATCTCCAGTGAGCATGGAACTGGCAAAGACGAAATATTAAGACCTATGTACGGTACTGTACATACAGTCTCCGAACTCTGGAAGTACAAATTAGCAGGTGGAGTCAAGGACATCACATCTATCACCCGGACGGGTCGACGTGCCATTCATGATTACCGCAATCCGCTTGCCATGCTTCTCCGTGAGGATATAGTTGAGCAGCGTAGTCTTCCCCGCTCCCAGGTAGCCTATTCACGCGCATGCATGACGGTCAGTGAATCACGACACCAGTTATAATGGAATAAATAATAATAATAATAATAATAATAATGCCCATATAGATCCCTCTCGCACCTGCAGGGTCAGCCTACCAGTCACCAGCGTGATCGGGACACGCTTCGACCCTGGGTCGTCCGCTGCATTGGACTTCAGTGAAGTAGGCTTCTCGGAGTCAGGCAGCGCGGCGACGTCCACCAGCTCTGGTGGGCCATCATCGTCGTCTGTAACTAGTGACATATCAAACAGGACAGAAAGCAACAAGGGCAAGAACCAGGTGCTGTTGTCGCGCAGTCTTGTGCTGCGGAGGTGATCTGAGACGATCTGCATGCTATGACGACAGGCTCGACCTTTTGGGCCACCCTTAGGGCTTAGGGCTTATCCGCGATGGGTCTTGGAGAGCTCGACCCGGAGGCTCTGGACTTCCGCGACCTCGACCTCCCCGTCCGCCTCGACGACTCCGCCGTCCCGCTCTTCCCTCCCACCTGTCCTGACCCGATCGCCCCGTCGTCCAGACCCTCCTCGTCCTCCGCCATGGCTGCCGCGGGGGTGTCGCCTTCGAGTTCGCCCCGGCTGCCCAGCCCGCCGCCCTTCACAGAGGTCCAGATCGGGCCCAAGTCGCCGACGGTGGGCGACTCGTACGGCCGCGCTGGCGACAAGCTGTCGCACGAGACAGACGATGGCTCGACGCGGAGGATCCGCCCGGGCACCAAGGCCGCCGATATGGCCTCCGGTCCGCCTCTGATCCCGCTCTCGCAGGTTCGTTCTGCGGTGAACAGTGAGGGTTGTTCAAGGGTTGCGCTAACATGTATATATACCAGCTCGACTCCCCATTCCAATTGCAGGAACACCTCAAGGCCCTCTACCACCACTATACGAAGCCCGACAGCTCCCGCACCGTCGTGCCCATCACGCGCGAAGTCGCCGTCTATCTCGCGGAACCGCCCGAGGGGGTGGAGCGCTCCCTCTGGCTCTACGAGCTCTGCCGCTTCCTGACCATGAAGGTGAACAACCTGATCATCGCCTTCTTCGCCGAGGACCCGCCCTGCTCGGCGCAGACGTGCCCGGAGATGCGCGCCTCGGAGTGGCAGTACCTGTGCGCGGTACACGACCCGCCCAAGTCGTGCTGTGCCATCGACTACTGCTGCCACACACTCGACTGGGCCACCAACATCCTCACCTCGCCCAAGTACTTCCCCAGCCGGCTGACGCTGGGCTCCGAGGCCGGCGGCGGGCCCCAGGCCAGCATGCGCCACCTCACCAACATCTTCCGCCGCCTGTACCGCATCTTCGCGCACGCGTGGTTCCAGCACCGTGGTGTGTTCTGGCAGGTCGAGGGCCACGACGGCCTCTACGTCTTCTTCAAGACCGTCTGCGACGTGTACAACCTCATCCCAGAGGACAACTACACCATCCCCGCCGAGGCGGAGGGGCCCGAGGCGCACAGCCAGGCCCAGGCCGCCGCGGAGCGCAACAACCGCAGCGACGGACGCCGGATGACGATTCTACGGAAGGAACAGCCTTCTGAAGGAGCAGCAGCAGCAGCGCGCCCTGCGCACGAAGAGACTTCTACTACTGAGCCCCCCTCGTCCGTCAGCACAGGCGCGACCACCCGGCGGCACAAGCACAGTCCCTCGACCGCCTCCAGCGTTGCGACCATCGTGGAGGGTGCAGAGGAAAGCGAGCAACATGAGCAGCCGCAGAACGCTAAAGAGGACGAAGCGGAGGAGCCCCAGACGGCTAAGCCCGCAGAAGATATCCTCGAGGAACCGGAAGAGCAGCAGACTTCCACTACAGATACCCCTTCCCACGCGCAGGAGACCGGACCGGAGGAAAAACCAGCAGAAGAGCAACTCTCTTCTCCTTCTGATGAATCAGGTAAATCAGAACCTGAAGAGTCGGAAAAGCAAGCAGAAGCGAACGACGATGCTGAACGCAAGTCTGAGCAGCAGCAGCAGGCAACGGCAGAACCGGACGCAGCAGAGGAAAAGGAGACGGAGAAGGATGAAACTGAGACCGAGACGACCACCGCCGCAGATGATCAGGCTTCCGCTTCCGCGGCCAGCACAGAGCCGGAGCCGGAGCCAGCCGCCAAAGACTCGTGATGAAGCCATCCGTTTTTGGTTATTGACCTTCTCAGAAGCCATCTTCCCCCTTCAACTACTTCTCCTCCTGGATACTTAATTGTCGTCAAAAAACGAAAAGGAGTTTTTTCTCCTGGAATTGATATTCACTAATAATAATACACAGGGCCGCATTGCGTTATTATCATGCATATGCACTGGCTTGCCTGTCAGTTAGTGTACGTCATGGTGCGGGATGGTCCGATTCAAGTCCTTGCAAATTTTTATGGAAAAAAACGGGCGTATGCAGGTGCGATGCAATGTACAGGGGCCCTCAACGAAACGCAAGCACACAAGGTCTGGGGCTGGTACTTGCATCGCATTGCAACGAGGCGTTTTCTTCCCCCCACTCCACCCTCCAGCTAAGGCGGGGAATCGGTTGCAAAATGATAACCCATGTAATATAGCAAAAGTATCTCGCCTTACGGTTTCTCCTATCGGTCGTCGTCGTCGTGGGATAATAATAAGATACCCATCTGTCCGTTTCTCGGGAAAGAAAGGAAAGAAAGAAAAGTACTCCGTAGACCAGACCTTTTTTCTTTAATTTTCAAAGAACTACGCAAGGTATCAATCAATCAATCAGCAAACACCAGAAAAAGAAAAAGAGAAAAATTGTATTCGACTCCAGAACCTTTCTCTTTTTCAGTTCAAAAAGGGTAGCCGCCGGGGTTCTTCTTTTCCCGGCTATCTTCCCTATCTCTCAACTCTCAACTCATCGTATCTTCTTCCTTGAGTCATTCCATGTGATATGATTCCCAAGAAATAAAAAGAAAAGAAAGAAAAAAATGAGAAAAAATATTACAAAAACATACATACATATATGTCAATGTGATGTCATGTCATGTCGCTCATCCCGTGTAGATCGACGTAGATGTAGATGTAGTAGTTAGTGAGTTTGAATAAGAGACAGGAAGAGAGAGAGAAAGTCTCGTCCATGAATGAAAAGAAGGTATGAGTGTTGGGAAAGGGAACAAAAAGAAGACAGCAGGTCGTCAGCATGAGTAAATAATTGTTGGATACTGATCTGAACAGATTGCATCTGATCTGTCAAGAGGTCTTATGCTGTGTGGTTCGTGTTTTTGTTAAAGACTTGGACGGATCCTTTTTTTTCTCCTTCTCCCTTCTCTTTCTGTTTCTTTTTAGTCTTTCTTTTGTTTCTTTCCCTGTGTCTGTCTGTTTCTTTTTGTCTCTTCGTCGTGGAGGTGGAGTGAACGGTCATGGTGACTCGGGGAACAAGGGATGGTTGTGCGACACGGGATGAGGGATGATCATGATATGTCGAAGGAACTTCAAGGATGCGTGCAATTAATACAGTGCAGATATACGGGAAAAGTTATGAACATCGACACAAAGATCGATAATACGTACACCAGATGCGATAGGACGCGGCACAAGTGGTTGGAAGCCAAGCGATCCGTCACGCTGTGGTATATATGGGCACGATGCAGAGATGGTGCCTGCAGATCCGTACCGTACCGATCCTGTTCGACTTAACCTCCCTATATCATGAGGAAAATGGATGAAAAGAAAAAGAAAAGAAATGGAAAAAGAAGACTTATACGGGTCAAAAATGCGAGAAGATCGTAAAAAAAAGAACAAGATGCTTCAAGATGTCCGAAAATGCCGGAGACGTTGCAAACGAAGACAAAACTTCTGACACGAAGTTCAACAAAATGCTAGATAAATGCATTGCCTCCCCAAAAATAACCGAACAACCGAACAAACCCGTGGGAAAAACAACGAATGAAATAAATACCGAGACTCCATGGTCGCCTGGTACGCCGTGGTTTCCGTTCCCGTCTGAAAAATGCGATGTTCGTTGCCGAAAAGAAATATAAAACATGAAATTCGAAACTGTACAGCCCGGAAAGGGCTAATCGATGGGGTATCGAGTACTGTGGATATGTTGGACATCCGGGCCCATCCCAGCTGGATATCCTGAATTCGTGAAAATACGAAAAAAAAAAGATGAAATCGAACTCAATTCAGTGTTGCAATCGTCTGACACGATTCGCCGGACACGCTCACTCCAAACAGTCACTCCGTGTCGTGTGTATATATCGACGGGGAAGGTTATGGGGGGTCCTGTGTCCCCGCCGAGGAAGCCGGATTTATAGGTAGTCTGGAATCAACCAGGACGGGGGTCTGGCATGTTGATCCTTCTTTCGACCAATCAAATGCGGAATTTACAGGCAGGCTCGAATCACGACGGGAGGTAGCGTGCCGTGTTGGTTCCGTTGTCCGCCGCTCTGTTTCTGTTACCTGCTTCTCAGGATGATATTCATCAAAGTCCTCCGATGTTCGCGTTCCATATGACTCGACGGGATACGCGGAGGGATACAACGGGGGGTATCCTGCTCGGAACAGATCCTGCGATGATGGCGTAGAATCTGCCGTATCGCGCTCTAGCGAGCATGCGGGATGTCCGCCAACGCCCGCAAGATCCCCAGGCAAAGACTTTATCTGTAAGGGCTCCAGATGACTTGGTCTAGAATCTCGATATCGCGGATCGACCGTAGCATCCAGGTCGATATCATTTGCCTGGTCATCGCCGGCAGTCGTCACACGGGGGACTGCTGCTCCACGGCCATTCAAGCCCTGTCGGCCCTGCGCATCGTCCCTGTGACGTGGTTCGTGTGTTTTCCTTTCTAGATCCTGGGACTCCTCCGGAGTAGAGGTGTCCCTCGGTACCAGCAAAGGAGCCTCACCGATCTGCCCTTCTGCCAAGCGGGGCTCCTGGTCAAGTTCAATTGGCATAAATCCTGAGGCAAAATCACTCCCTGAGTAGGACCTATTGCTGTAGAGATAGGGAGAAGCATCTGGTGAGCGGTACTCGCGTAAAGTGTGCTCATGCGGTGAAGGCAACAGGCCACGCACAGGGTACTCCAAATACCGCACATCTTCCCTGGAATGAGTTGCAAGGTCCTGGGGGGTCACATACATCACAGGGGGTCCATGGACTGCACGGTTTCGCGGCGCCACGGCAGAGCTGTGCGCCGGCGGCCGACTCCGTCGACCTGACCGAGAGCCATTTCTCGAACGGGATGGACCCTGGGGAAAGAAGGCCAGGAGCTCCTTTGCAGAAAGCCTGTCCTGGGGCAAGGGGCTCAGGCAGGTGGCAACAAGTTTCCGATAGTAATCCGGTACCTCTGCGTCATCATCCAGGACCAGAGGACGGCTCTGCCGCTCCGGCTCATCTTCCTGCATGGCCAGGGCCCACAGCGTCATTCCTAGTTGAAAGATGTCAGACTTGACTCCGATATACATGGAGATCCTCTGGTTGCTCTCTATCTTCACCGCAATCTCGGGCGGCTCCCACCCCACAGGGCAACCTCGCCGATTGATGTCAATGATCTTGGCGTCGTCGTTCTCGTCGATGACAATGTTCGAGAGAGTAAAGTCGCCCTGCACGTATCCAGCCTCGTGGATCTCGCAGAGACCCTGGACGATCTGCCTGGCCCAGCGCTCCCTCCGAGCCCACTCTATCTCTCCTCTGTGATCGTATAAAATGTCGACCAGGGCGCCCTTTTCCGCAAAGCTAATCAACAAGCCCTTGACCACCTCCATTCTGTCATCCACTACAATTCCCTCAAATTGTATCACGCTCCGCGACCCACTCAGTGCGTGCAGCGCGTTAATCTCGTACAAGAACTCGTCCACCATGTCGGGGCCCGGTATCTCCTTCTTTATGTATGCCTTTCCGTGCAACCGTACTTTGTAGACAAATCCAGACATGTGCGCATCAAAGTTCAGCTGGTATTCCGGGATCAGGGGCGCGTCTAAATGCCTGACGCTGGATATGGGTGGATAGGGGATGATCTCATTGACATCTTCTGTAACGTGAACATGCAAACGACCTCCGCTGGTCTCCAGCTTCAGGTTAGTAACGGTGTCATAGAACTGTATCTCCGGGAGAGAGTCCCTTATGGCTTCATAGATGCGGGCGCTCTTATCCCTCTGGTAGTGGAGCTCCTTCAGATCCTGCTCGAGAGAATCTGGAGGAGCCCCCCTATAATCACACGAGATGGTCACCCTCCGCCACCGGTTCGGCGTCTCCGCGTACGTGACGAAGAACTTCTCCCGCTCCGACTTGTCGCGGAAGTGCATGCTCAGGTTCAGGATCCATTTCTTTTCCAATTCCATCTCCAGATCTTCATCTCTTGGCCTAGGATCCGTGGCCTCCGTGAAGGAGGCGCGTTCCAACGGGAGGTTGCCATTGTCGTCACCACCTTCCTGCTCGTTGTTGCCCCCCGTATCGCTCTCCGTAGCAGCAGCAGCAGCAGCATCGTCGCACCACGGCACCTCGGGCGCAGAGAGCCCCGGGGCCACCGGAGGCTGTGGAGACCTCGCCCGCTGGGCACTTGGGGGGCGACGGTCCGCGGAGACGGGACGGCGGGGGGATGGGTCCACGGGATCGATGTGGTCCCGCCGCTCGGAATCCTGTCTCTTGGAGGTTCCCGACTTGGAGAAGCCAACCCCGACCTTCCTGGACAGCCTCCGGGTCAGCTTGTCGTGGTGTTTTCGGGGAGCCTCGCCCGCGGGCGAGCGGGACTTGCTCTCGTTGCGACCAAGCCATCTGCCCAAGCCCAACCGCTGCCACATGCTCTGCTTCCGGAGCGGCTTGCCCAGTTCAGGAAGCAGGCTGAACGCCCGCGTCGGGCTGTCGGTGCTGTCCGCAATTGAGATGGCCATGCGGCACGACTCTGCACGAGCTCTTGCTCGTCCACCGCGCGAGGAAGGACCTGGACAACCGGCTGGACGCAATCCGAGTGTCCATATGAATCGAGGCGGGAGGTCGGCCAGCCCGTCACGCAGCTTTATGTATGCGACCGTCGCTCAGCAGGAGGAAGAGAGGGGGGGAGTGGGCGGGGAATGCTGTACGCCAGCGGCCGGGGATTCGGTATGTCTGGTCCTCCGGCAGGTTGCACAGGGATCGATTGCTGTGCTATACGCGAAGAAAACCCGGGAGCGCGGTACAGGAGGAAGCAGGACGCATTAGGGCCAGGAAAGGAGGGGGGGATGAGGGGGAGGAGGAGGGAGGAGAAGAGATAAAAGAGACGAGGAAGGACGAGGAGGGCAGAGCCTCCTTCGCCAGTGCCGGTGATGATGGAAAAAAAAAACACAGACTTTGTTTCGACCTCACCGCCCACACGGCACAGCAAACATCAACAGGAGAGCATCAGCCACGACGATCACGGCCGATGTGTTCCTCCTAGCAGAGATCGATGATGGAAAGGAGAAGAGCACCTGCAAAAACCTTTCTCCTTCGTTACTCCTCTCTCGTAGCCGCCGCCCTCTTCCAGCCGGGGGCGACGCACGGCGGCCTGACCGGGGTTGGCCCGCGCAACGAGAAAAGAACCGCCCCAGGATGGATCTTGTCTTGTCGCCGGGCCGTTTGTTATAATCGAGCCCACCGTCCCTGGCTCCCCTGTCGCTGTCAGTCACGTTTTCTCCTCTCCTGCCCACAGGCGTTCTTCCTGTTGCTGCTGGCGCCAGATCTCGTATGCCCCGTCGTTGGCTGACCAACCAACAGCGTGCTGCCTCCCAACGACAGGGCAAAGGAGAACACCCTCTCCAGCCTGCTGCCCTCTCCGCTGATTTGCGACCGGCGCATGTTGGGCCCTTTTCGTTCGTAAGGCTCCTGCGTTCCTCTCCGCCGAGCATGCAACAGCCTGCGTTAGCCCGTCGTCCTGCGCCATGCGTTGGCTCCAATTGAGTCATTGCCCTCCAGGCCCCGTCCGCCCTTCCCCCTCCTTCTGCACCGCCCAGCAGGCGTCTCCCCTAAGCTGGCCCTGGCCTCGCGACGGCGGGTTCACCATATCGAGGCGACTGATCGGGTCGGATCCGCCGTGGTTGATGCCTGTGCTGTCAGGACGCCCGCCCTGAAGCCGCCCTGGCATCTCTTTGGGCACTCTGCCTGGGGCTCTATCCCAGAGAGAGCCTGATTATTTTATTATTGTCTGATCCCCCCTCCTCTCCATCGTATTGCGATGGGCTAGCTCCCTTCTTTTGCAACCAAGCAGGCAGGTTCATGATACGAACAGGGCAATTTTCACCAGGACGCTCACCTGACATCACAGTACATACGTCCTACGGCGCGTAGCCCGGAGGCACGGGTTTGATTCCAGTAGGAGTAGTACTGCGCTGTACACATGCATCATTTTTTTTGTCAAGGTCGACTGACATGGCAGATTACAGAGCCGCCGAGTCGCCGACACGCAGGTCCTCGCCTCAGCGCCATTCCTGCAACACTACTGGCGCACGCTGGCCCTGGGGCCCTGAGGCTTAGAGACTGAACGGGATGATGAAATGGATGGGGCTGCCAATTTTCTAGAAACCCGCCGGTTCGGCGAAAAGTCCTGATCGCTCTGCAGAGTTTTGTCATTGGGCCCATTCGACGCAGGCAGCACGCGTATGGGAGCATCACTTTGAAATTTTAAGATTCACCCTAAGTGTACCAGAACCAGGCAATCGGCACTTGACGTGATAAGCTACGGAGTACGGAGACTACGTAGTAATCCTTCTTCAGAATACTGCGTATATATTCTGTCCACCTCACACCTTCCCTCCCTCGCTCACCAGGGGAACAGAGTGTACAGACAGACAGACGATCGGCGTCGCCAACACCACACCATAGTAACAGAGCAAAACAGAATAGAATAAGTAGCTCCGATGACGCTAGCAGTGGCAGTGGCAGTGGCCATCGTCACCGACTTTCAATCATCCGATCATCGCCTATACTAGCTAGTATTATACTTCTATCGCTTATCCATGGAACCGAACCGAGTCGAGCGATCCACGGGGTCCGTTCCCGTCCCGCTGGGTTGGATTCCGAACCGAATCCGAGAGAAAGAAACCTCGTCTCCACCTGTGTTTTACTTTGGGGCTGGGCAAGACCGTCCATCTGTTTCCAACTTTCCATTATAATATTATTATTCCACCAGCTTCATAGCCTACCTTGGCTGACCTTACTACCTTAGGAATGTGCTGTACGGAGTACGGAGTAACTACTTCCATACTATTTCCACGACAGGACCACAGTGATGTCACATCCAGACCGCAACAAAAACAACGTGTCTGCCTCGGACTCTGACCTGCTGTACGCACGTACCCAGTACTCCTATCCATCTCATCTCTCGTCACCATGGCATGCAGTCCCCAGCCACCAGTGCACGCCATTCTTGCCACATGGTAGACTAAGGCACGTCAACTCGCCAACTCCAGGACCCGAAGAAAAGGAAAGGAAAGGAAGGCAAAAGAACAGAAGAGAAGAGAAAAAGGCGGAGAAATCCATTAAGCCTTAAGAGCCCCTATGGCCCTAAACTAACTAACCTACTAAAGATGCCAATCAATCAATCAATTGGCACGAATCGAATCACGCAGGCACCAGGCACCGTCGATCATGACAACACGACACGACCTGACCCGACCCGACATGGCATGGCATGACAATGACATACATACACAGCCTTCTTTTCCACTTTTTCCATGTGTCTGCTGGATTCAGGTCACGTACTGACCTGTACTCCATATGTACATGTACATGTACATGTAGTTACCTATCCCTCGGATTCCGATCTGATCGATCGGATTCGGCGATCTATCTATCTCTCTATCTATCTAGCTGTATACACGTAATAATGCAGCGCATAGCATAGCATAGCATACGCAGCGCGCATCGCATTCGCAGCGCAGCGCAGCACAGCACACCGCACAGCACACAACACATCAACACACCGCATGAACTACTTACCTACTGTAGATCTACAGTACAGTGATGATGTAATCTCTTCTCTATCTCTACTTTCTACATTGCAAGCTTTTTTCCCCATCTGTACTTACAGTGTACTTCACTCCCACATCACACTCTATATTTTCTTTCAATTCAATGAACCAACATCCTCCTTTCTCAGCTCCTAACTATTAATCAATCTCAATCCTGACAGATCATCAAATCCAAGAGCAGAAAAAAATAAATTAAACCATTTTTTAAAAAGAGGTCTTCTCTACCCGACAGGGAAATACAGTGACATGTCCTGTACATACTGTAGGTACAGTACATACCCAGTTTAAGAGATGCGGCCCGCCTTGGGTTGCCGAATTCCGAGACCCGGAGCCGGCGCATTTTAATCTACAGATAAGGATATCAATCGCAGCTCCTGTAGCTCAGTCGGTAGAGCGTATGACTTGTATTACCCCTATGGGTATATTACTTAATATATATCATAAGGTCCCTGGTTCGATTCCGGGCGGGAGCAATCTAGCCAGATTTTTTTTTTCAAACCACTTATTTCAACATGCCATGCTTGCTATTTGACCGCTCCTCGCGACCCTCAGACAGTATGTAACGACAGGCCTAGATAACTAGACCTAAAGGGGTCGCTGGTTTATCTTGAAGACAAGAAACAAGGGGGTGAGCAATATAAAAGCAAGAATAGACCTGTGTTACTAGCAATGCCTCTATGACAAGTTGCTATGTGAGTCGACCACGAGGGTCCGAATCTGTCTGAAAGGGGCGTCTTTATATACATGCTGTCTTTCTGGGTTCCTGGATCATAGAATGGGATCATAGTCTTGGATCATGGGTTTGGATCATGGGGTTGGATCGTGGAATTGGATCGTGGA